>ERZ724506.971-NODE-971-length-10120-cov-5.244610_pt1 | contig 10120 bp, 4 predicted proteins | sample MGYA00376039_ERZ724506 | MGnify/ENA primary metagenome ERZ724506 (study PRJEB28724, sample SAMN07190887) | wastewater metagenome | isolation source: effluent of sewage treatment plant in Hong Hong | place: USA: Christiansburg, Virginia | collected 2016-03-01 ... | reverse complement strand
AAAATGTTGATTAGACTTTTCTATCTTCATGATATTTTTAATTCTCTACATTCTTAAGGTATGATGAACTTCTCTCAATTACTCCGTATACTTGAGATATTTCCTTCCAACTAACCTCATAATCTATTTGATATTAAACTCTAAATTTAATAGTCTCAATTATAAACAATAAAACACAATTAGATTAATATAAAATGAATATACATTGTTTGATTTTGATTGATTCAATAAAGAACTTCAAAAGATTATCTTTTTTTTTAATTTGAAAATAAATTAATCTAAAAAAATAACTCTACAACCATTCCTTGAATTATCATCTTCGCTTAGTTAAAAAATTAATTCAACTAAATTATAATTAAATTAATACTTTATCAACTACCTTAACTTAAAAAACTTTATACATCTATGGACATAATTCAGAAATCAATGGTCCAAGGTATATTAGACTCAGGTATTCGGGAAGATGGTGGACCATAATGTTATGCTTAGATTCCAAGGCTCTACCATATTATCACAGGTTTGATTGGAATTCTCCTGCACATTGCAATCATCAAAAACTGGGGACAATATCTTATTGATAAAAATCAATCAAGGCACCCGAATTAAAATCCGACTTTATTTGAAAAATTTGTTGCAATTAACGGTATTATCTGTTTAATTCTCACTTTTTATTATAAACTGATAACGGGTAAGGGGATCTTCATATTTAACCCTTGCCATATGTCACTCATGATCTAAGTTATCTTACTTCTGTCTCGTACTTCAAGTTTAACTAGAAAAATACATACATCATGGACAGCTTGGCTTTTTGGTGCACTAATGGCTCTTATTTTTCCACATTTATAAGGAATCAGTCAATTTTAAGTTTATCTCTACTATTACTAACATCTATTAATCTTTCCAATTGGTCCATTTATTCTATATAAGAGATATGGTTTTGTAAGCCCTGGGTTTAAAAATCAAATGGCTTGTTTTTCAAGTATGGTCATATATCAGCTCTCAATTTTGCAATACTTATCACTCCTAACTCAAGTAAATTTAAATTTTGTTCTTTGTCATAGTCCTGCAGATCCATTCTTTAAATATGTTGGTTATCATTATTTTTTTGCTGCAATGTTTGTTTTAAATATTTTTTCATTTCTATGTAGGTATCTGAGTTATCTGATGATTTCTCCTTTTAAGTTCTATTACAATGCAAAACATAAAAAGTAGGATGATGATATTTAAGTACTGAAAAACAAAGGAAAAAATGTTAAAAGAGAATGAAAAAAAATGATTTATATAATTAAATTATTTGAATATATAAATGTTAGATTAAAGAATTCAAGGGAATTGTGAGACATTGGCCAAAAATTACTTGAAATCGATCAATCCATCTCCATTTTTATCGCATACTTCCAAAATTTATTCAATTACTGACTGACTTAAGCCTCGATTGTTTTCTATTTTAAATCAACAATTACAAGATAGAGCATTTTTTAATTCTTCGCGGTCGATCAGCCCATTGCCATCCTGATCAAGGGTTTTAAACACAAGCATCAAATTTTCTTACTTAAAAATCACAGAATTTTATAGACAACAAGCTATAAACTACAAATAATTTAATTTTCCATTATGGTCAGTATCCACAAAACTCATCAACTTTTCTAACTCATCAAGGGTTGTCTTCTCCTTCTGCTTATCCAATGTTTGCTTGAGTTATTTTGTACTGATAAACCCATCTTGGTTGGTGTCAATTTGTTTGAATAAATTTCCAATTTTTTATATTTCTTTTCCTGAGAGCTGCGATGCGATGCAAGTTACAGCAAATGTTTTTAACTAAATCAATATAACTGAATACTTTTGAATATTTAGAAAAGTTTACAAATTTTCCAAAATTTAATCTAAGATTGTTTTTTTGTAATATAGCAGTTATCCAAGGATGAGTGTATATTTATTAGATAGTTATTCTAGTTTTCTAGGGTTTCAGAATTCGACTGATAAGATCCTTAAGTTCTTTACTGATATATTTCATTTAAGGAACTAAAAATAATTTGTTATGTACTTTACAAAGAATAAACACCGTTCTTAATAGCCTCAATAATATGTTTATCTGATTTACCATCAAACGGAGGTACAGCAGTAACTAAAATATACAATATAATTCCCAAAGACCATATATCGCATTTCTAGCTATAATCTCCTTTGATAACCTCAGGGGCAATATAATAACACTAAATAAAGAGAGAATTACAGTTCCAATCATTTTATTTAATTTTCTTTCTTTCAGTTCTTTTTTCATATCAGTACTCCATTGGAAAGATAGGCCAAAGTCGATTAATTTTATTGAATTTGAGTCATTGTTTAGGAATAAGAAATTTTAGGGTTTTAAATCACGATGTGATATTTTTTGTGTATGGCAGTATCTTATTGCGTAAAGCATTTGTTTAAATATTTATCTGGCATCAATTTATGAGAAATTCCCTTTGTTAGCTAATCTGTCGAAAAGCTACCCACCTTCACAATAACTAGATAAGACAGAAATTACTCTGTAACAACATAATAGTTTTATTTATCCTCTAGAGTTTCATAGATTTTAATTATATTTGGATGATCGAGCTTCTTTAATATTTCAATTTCGTTAATAAAGGTTAGAGGCTGTTTGATAGATTTTTTTTATATTTGTTTAATTGCTCTAATTTTTTGAGGAAATTGTTTCGCTTTCGCTACGTATACAGTTCCATAGGCTCCTTTTCCAGCTTCCTTAATCAATGAACAATTACTTTAATTATCTCATACCTATCTTGAAGATTTCCCTAGGAACACTTGATAAAGAGTGTACGACTGAGGAATATTTACTTCTACTGATTCATATGAAATGGCTTATTTTTAATAATAACAAAAGTTAAAAAATGTAAAATAGAACTGCTCTCAACGTTATTTTTGTAGGAGTCTAATTTCATTGAATAAACTATCAATTTAGATTATTTTTTCTCATATTTTTTAGATTTTTAACTTCTTATTTTTTATTTTTATGACTGCAACCAGTTAGCTAAGTACTTAAATGTAAAAATACAACTAATTAATATTTTATGATAAAATGTTAAAATAAGCTATATTACAATAAAATTCATCAGACATTATACTGTAATAATAAGATAAAAAAATCTCATATCTCATAAAATATTGTGTTGTTATAAATATTATCTTGGATATTAAAAAACTATGGATGAATCAAGCCCACTTGCAATGCAATTCAAATAGGTAGATGCCGACGGAGATGGTAAGCTGACCGTAGATGAGACTTATTAATTACTTAAATTAGTAGGTAAAAATATTTACAAAGGAAGTGTAACTAGTGTAATATTTTTATTTTTATACAGGCTGCTAAATTATTAAGCTTGGATGAGGATGTCTAGAATAATCTATTTACTTTTGCACAGTTTAAATAGTTTTATGAATCTTTGGAAAATCCCCTCAAGCATGATATATGGAAAGCTAAATATAAAATATTGGGAGCTATTCAATAAATAAAAAATTAAACTAAACATAAAGAGGAATCTACAGCAGCTCCTGGGGCTAAAGCTGGTCCACCCTAAGACTCTGCTCCCTTCAAAGGAGATATATAAGTGACAGTGGGCCCTATAAACCAAAACTATAATAGTTCAATTAATATAAACCTATAAAAAACCCCAAAAGCTGAATCAAAACCATTCATAAAAATAATATTCGAACAATCTTCAAATTAAAAAGCAAAGTAATTCGAAACAAAATTCAAATTACTTCAGACAAATATTTTTGATCTCATAAAATCCTCTGACCCAGAGACTTCTGAAGTATTGGATCATATCCATATAATAACCAATGTATCAGATAATAAACTCAATGTTTTTGTAACTAGCTCCAATTAGCCATTAACAGAACTGGGCACAATTGCAGCATCATTCCTAGACAGAGTCCTAGGTGCACAATTTTCAGCAAAAGCCAATCTTAAATACGAATTCAATTTAGACCCAACAAAATTCCTAGATAAATAATCAAACTACACATTCTACCATGCACTGACCCAAAACTATCATTTTAAATTAGTATGGGATGCTTGTAACTTTAAATAAGCAAGTAAATAATTATTTAAATTGGTTGATATATTCAGCGAGTTTAAATATGATAAAATGGATCCTATATCTCTAGGTTTGATTGGAATGCTCCATACTGATCTCTGTGAGGTTAATTTGGTATTCGATAATGCTGAATTTTAATATGCTGAACAAGAGACTAAGGGCGAGATTTTAGGTGGGTTGATGGAAATTAATCAACTTCTATGTCAAGAGTAGAATGCTAATCTAGGTGTATTTTAGGCTATTGATAGTTTCGAAAACAAGATATATATCTAGGCATCAATAGGAGATTGGAAAGCAAATCTTAGAATAAATATCAAAGATTTGAAATAATTATTCAAGAAGAAGCCAATTTAAGAAAATTAACAACAATATTATCAATAACCATTAGTAGAGCAGCAGATCATATTGCAACCATTACAAAAAGTGCCATCAGTAAAAAATTTATCACCATGTTCCAGTGAAAATTCATTACAAAAGGGAAAAATTAAAGCAACTTTACAAGAAAAAGGACCCAATAGTCCTAAAATTAGCCCTAAAAAGGAATAATCCTATGACTCAGACTCTTCGTGAATGATTTAGATAGATAATTTATAAAATATATAAAAATTATAATTTTTTAGAAATATATTCTTATTCTATATTCAAACATTGAAACCTAAAAAAGATTGATATCAATCTCTTGACATATTACTGTATACTCTGTTATGTTGTGCTCTTTGTTGGATGTTATTACTGTAGATTCTTGTGTGCTGGGCTTTACTATTTGCTTTTGTTTTGAATAATTCATCTTCTTAGTTTTTGTTCTATCCTGTACTGTTTTGGGAGCTTTATTAGATCGGGTTGAATTTTGATTACGAGAGTAAGCCTGAGTTTCCGTAATTTATTGATCCTTATTTTATGATTACTGTCTTTGGGTAGCTTTTTGATTAGGAGTCATCATCTATTAGATTGTAAATGCTTTGATAATCACTAAAACTCTATGATTAGTTTTGTTATTGTTGTTCTTCAGTCTATCCTTCATCAAGCCAGTTACTTTATCCCCACAGTTTACTTGCAAAATTATTTAATTTTGGATGTTCAGATTATTTAAATGTAGGAGTTGAAGTTTCTGAGTTTTTTAAAGGTTGCTGCCATTTTTTAAGCACAATAAAGCATCCCATTTGCATCTGAATATCAAAAATACCTTGACCATAATACAACAAAAATTGATAAAGGTCAGTTGTGTTGAAAACACCAAATTATATAAAAGTACCGATTTTTAAATTAAATTGATGATAGAGTTCTTATAGAGCTAGTCCAGCAAGGTTAGAGCTATCTATTATTTCCATTAGCTATTTTATAATTTATGAGATTAGCTATTTTGTATCTGCTCTTAATTTTTAGTATTTTTGTTGGATCAGACTTTATGATTATGGTCTCATGTGATACATTATATGGGATTTGCTTACTTATAACAGTAGAATGTTGCTGAGTGAAGATAGGAAGTTTTTTAATTTTGGAAATCCTAACTAAACATAGTTGATATCAAATGCTGCACTTTTACGCAAATTTTGTGGAATTTGTGCTAAAGATATTGGGCAACCTTCACGTTGTTCTTTAAAATGTTCAAATAGGAGTATTTGTAATGTCTGAATTTTGACGCTCTTTTGAAGAATGGCAATGTTGTGTTTTGTATCGGTCCTCACTTCAGAATGTTGACTTTAATCATTTTATCGATTTGATACTAGCAATGTTTTATGATAACGAATGATTCCTTTATTAATCGCTTATTGAACAAACATACTGAGTTTCCCGAGCGAGCATTCTTTTAGAGGTTTCTTCGCATTAAATTTGATATACTGAACGCAACCATATCTTCCTCCTCCGATCTGAGAGTTACTCTAAAAATACTCATCAATAAGTTCGATAAATTGTAGCCACTCTTCTTAATTCTCCTTCAATTTGCCCAAATCCTAATAAATCCACTCAGCAGGAGTAAAATTGTCAGATTTACAATACAAAATATAACTATCTTAGCTATTGAATGGTTTAACTATAAGTCTAGGAATATTGCCCATTGGATCGACCTAAAGTCTATCATTTTAGTATTAGCTTGATGACAAATATTTTATGATGTAATTCCAAAGCTTGGATTGAACTTTTATATCGAATGATTATTTTAGTCTAGATAAGATTAGCTTTTCTGTAGGAGCCATGGAGTCTTCTTATATTGATCTGATAACCCAGTATAAACATTAGATACTAATTGTATCAAGTAATAAAGAAACGTATTATACTTCAGTTTAGCCAATATTTCTATAAAAAGCCCTAAGAACTCCTTATTAAAAATGTTTGCACTGCTATTTTCTGATCATTAAGGTCCCTTTGGCCGCTAGATCTCGATAATAATTTTAAATTCCACTCCTTTTATCCCCTTTCATACATGCAAAAGGATGGTAATATAAAATAGGAGATTTTCTTTTTCTTTTCCGAAGAGAGTTCTAAGTTGAGGAAGATATATTCACTGATGAAAGATGATTTCGTATCTATCTAGGGTATTTTGCACTGATGTTGCTCTTGTTATTCAAACTATTATTTTGTAGGCTAATGCTAGACATCGAAATATTGGCAATACTATGGACTGGTTTTTGTACAACTTCTGCCAATCGATGAAGAGTTGTTTTAATAGATTTAGTTTATTTTACAATATCATATAATTTACAGGATCGATGTGATTCTATGAATATTATCTCCTGGAGAAAGGGATATAAAGCTTTAGAATTTTAACAAAAATCTTCTCCGAAATCTTTCTACGAATTAAAGCTCCGAATGATAACTGGAAGCTTACTTTTTATATCATCAACATCTCTCTGCTTTTCCAACATTAACAAAAAAGTTTAATTCAGTGGTACATTATCCCCTAAATCCATCAGCAATGACCCATAGTTAATATAACCGTAGTACCCGAGCACATCTTGACAGGCAATATACAAGCGCTTGATTTTGAGCGTCCCTGAAGAAGTGTTATGGAGGACATGTTTAGCTCTTTTTCCTTTATTATGTATTTTCTAACTACACTAAGCACAGAGATGCTGTTAACAGCTCTAACAAAATACAGTTTTTGAAGTTTCGGGTACTTATTAGCATTATTGACATATAAATTGAATCTTATTTTCATGTGAGGAATGAGAATCGAAGCAATTGGGACAGCATACTTATTAACAATTTTGGCACCAGAGTGGGCAGCGAGGCTATTAGTTGCATTTTTAACAAGCTATCGACATTTCTGAATTTTATTCAGACTTTTTTAATATATATCGGGTTTATATTATAAGAATGTATAAGAATTTTATGAACGTCAATTATCAAATAATTCAAGAAATAAAGGCGGATTTTTTGAATCTTGCTCATTGTTGGCTATATAGTATTCTATACTATTATTAGATCTACCCTAAACATACTTTCTAGTTTAGGAATGTCTATGGAATCAGTACACCTGTTACTACCTCTCCAAAACTAAAAGATTATGTATAAAAGTTATTCAAGGATTTATAAACTAATTTATTCTCTATCAATTACTTATAAGTAGAGGTAATAATCGACGGAAATTCATCTGTAACCTATAAACTAACACCAAATTTTTCCTAGAACAATTACTACAATAACCGCCATCAAAAATAAACAGAATTGAAGTATTTTATCAATATGTTTATTAAGAGTATGGAAAGATTATAGGTATATGGGCAGAATAGGACATTTAATTTTTATATTTAATATCGTTATGATGGACAAGATCGATTTAAAAATGGCAAGTTTATTGATAAATGGATTTTAGATAAGTAATAGTTTGATTTTTAAATGAAGAATTAATAAATTGTTGGCAATAGCTTAAAACTATCATAGCTGAGTGTTATCATCACTAGAATTCAGTCAAAATGATTATTTTATAGATGTAATTAGAAATACAATAAAATTTATCAGTTATCAATGGTTACAACTTGGGAGAATTCCGGCTGAGGAGTTTTAAGCTATAATCTTTTACTTCTCCTGATTCTTCTTCTTGGATCTCTCTCCTTCTTGCTTATACCTTTCTTTTTCCTTAATTTTGAACCTTTCTTTTTGGGTATATCTTCATTCTCGCATGATTTGATGTTGCTTGATACATTGCTTGAAACATTACTTGATAAATAAGTCTCTTTATCAAATATACTTTGTTAGTTTGTTTAGCTTTGTTTTTATGACATCTTCATACTACTATTGCTCGGTGAGGATTGACCAACAATTTCTTGTGCAGATATTTCAAAATCTTCCATATCTGAATCCTGATTATTGACGGTATTGATCCTCCTGTAGCAATAGTACCCTAGAGCAAGAGTAGAAATGATTTTTACAACGTTAACACACTGTACAAAGTCCATATATTTTTAATATTTTACTATTAAACTAAAATAGTGTCAGATTTATACAATAAAATATTTAATTTTTTATTTTTAATACTTCGGCTTAATTTTTTATTTCATATATTTTTAGGGATTAATTTAATTGGTTTATAGTTTATCATTCTGTGTCATTCACTATTTAGGGTGATATAATTCTTTAATATCTTTTATTTCTTGTGACATGTCTTCTTTGCATTTTTACATTGGAAGTGTTCGTTTTTTTTCAACGCTTTTTTTATTTTTCTCCAGATTTGACACTTTTAGCATTGGGCCCATTGATCGATCTCATATTCCTCTCCTTTATAAGTTAGTGCAGTTATCTTCTAATTTTTCTTGATCTTTTTTGTGAATTTTGATTTCAGAGCTCTTTATTCTTTGGAATTGTCTTCACTTTAAATCTATTTAAACAATCTCTCCTGGAATTATAAGAATGATGGATGTTGATTCAGAGGAGATTTAGCGAGGTTTCTGTATATTTCATATAAAGATGCATTTACATTATTTTTAGAACAAGTGCATGATTTTGCTTCATTTAGATGTTTAAGCCAATCAGTTGTTGCATAATTTACGGCTTCAGCAATATTGCATCCAAAATTGAACCCTGAATGATAAGCTCCACTAAAAATTAACATAAATTAGTTTGGTTTGTGTTCCATTTTAGAAATCTTTAGCTCAGGATAAGTTTTTTTCAGCAAATAAGGATTAATTAGTGTTGTTTTATGTCTGAGGAACTAATGACATTTGCTAAAATGTTAAGGAAAGTGTTTTTTAGCCTATTTTTAGAGAATATGGGCTTGATTTTGTGGGATGCTATACCAAAATTTACTTTTTCCTTCATGAAGAAAGTTAATAGCAGCTAAATCGAGGTCCTATTTATGCCAACAGAATAGAGTTTTCCATGACCCAATATAACAATAAGGAGTATTGACTCCCCTAACCTTTGTCTCCATTGAGTGATTTAAAACTGAGTCAAGGTTATTCAAATTCCACGAACCCGCTTGCTCATCCATTAAGGTATTAAGCAGATCAGCGCCATACAAGGGAGGCGAATAGACGACATTCTTCCAAAACTAAAATATTTTGATAATTACTAATTATTAGACTTCCTAAGAAGATAATCCCTATGCAATTTTATCAAACACACCAGTTTTTATTTTGTATTCATTGAGACTCAAAGATTTCTTCTGGATCAAGAGACATTCATATATGCCCGCTTTTCCAAAAATGTTTTGTTCGATAGGTCCATTGACATTCAAATTTTAAAGGGCCTATTAATAATTTTTTTTTCTGGCTTTCCATTCAGTGGGAGGGATGACCTACATCAAAAATAAACAAATAAAAAAAAATCTAGCCTTTTTAGGCTAGTTCATTGAAAAGTTGTTACCTTTACCATCCCATATTTTTTACTGTAAAGTTTGTCAATTTTTTCCACGTATTAAAAGAAATTCCTGAATTCCTTCATCGTAGGAGTTAAAATAGGACACAAATCAATTTCCACCTAAATAAGTGACAAAAGAAAAAAGAATTCAACGAGACCTCGTTGATATAATAATGCTTACCTGAGACATTCGAATAATAATTATATAAAAAAGCGATGATAAA
>ERZ724506.968-NODE-968-length-10138-cov-8.766141_pt1 | contig 10138 bp, 4 predicted proteins | sample MGYA00376039_ERZ724506 | MGnify/ENA primary metagenome ERZ724506 (study PRJEB28724, sample SAMN07190887) | wastewater metagenome | isolation source: effluent of sewage treatment plant in Hong Hong | place: USA: Christiansburg, Virginia | collected 2016-03-01 ... | reverse complement strand
ATCTATTAAAATTCTCTTATGATTTAATAATTATATAGATGAGTTAAAACTAAAAAATAAAAGTAGTATTTTCTTCTTTTTCTGGTTAGTCAAGAATCGTATAAACTTTAAGTAATATTGAATACTTACTCAATTCTCAAAATCTATTACATGAAACAATAGATCTTTATTACAACACCCAAATACAACAACAATTTACTTAATACTATATGATATTACAAGAATATCCACTTATTTTTATTAATGAAATATTTATTGGAGGTTAAGGTCAACTCCAAGAGCTTATAGACAATAGTATATTAATATAAATAGTAAACAAAAAGTATATATTTCAATGTTTAATATGTAAGTCATAACGTAATAAGACTTCATAGCATTGTTTTTAATGTTATTTTTATTATGAGTTTTTTAATTATGAAATTTATTAACACAACAAAAAATATATAAATTAAATTTCTAGAATTATTATTAACATTTTTATTTGCATTGCTCCTGCTTGCAACATGCTTTTTTTTCTTTCTTATCGCATTGCTCTTAACATATTTATTAACATTGTTCCTGGCATATCTTCTAGCATTGCTCTTAGCATTCTTGTTCATATTCTTCTTAGCATATTTACTAGCATTTCTCTTAACAAAGTTTATAGCATTCTTCTTTATTCTCAGTCTAGCATTGCTATTAACAAACCTACTAACACATTTCCTTGCATTTCTCTTAACACTCTGTATCACAGCCTTTCTTCTACTTATTCTATGCCACTTTGAAACACTCCAAAGAATCATTATGCTTTTTAGACTCCTCAAAAATCTCTTTAAACTTCTTAAAGTCCTCTTCATTATTGAATCTTATTCCAAATCTTCTCAGCACAGGACTGTTATCATCGCTGGAATAATCAATACATGAAAATAAGTATGCATTTTTTGAGGACTCCATTTTTGTCAAATTGCAAAGATTTTCTCCAAAAATATAGAAAAATGCTCTCAGCTTAAAAGTTTGTTCTTGACAATGAACAACTCTTATTCATTGGTCATCATTATTTTTTATGATGCTGACATTCCCTAGGCCTCTTTCCTTCCACTCCTTGTTCTCAGAGTCCCAAAGATAGATCTTAGTTCAAGCCTTGAATAACAACTCTGTATTTTCTTGTTACAAGGCTTCAATTTTCTTAAGGTCTAAGACTTTGAAGTTTCCGATTTCGATTTCAGTTTCTGGGTTGTAGTTTTCTTCAGCAGCGTCAGCCATTTATAATTATTATTTAAGTTATAATTTTATATTTAGTTACATTGAATTTGAGTCTAAAATTAGCTCCAATTGTTCAATATGTTTTTGTTATACTTTAAATTACTGAGTCTTATCAAAGAAGTTCTTAATATAAGGGTGTTCTTGAGGGTAGATAAACACAGGTAGATTTTGTATGTTGTTTAAAAACTCTAGAACTTACTCAAAGGACAGCTATATAATCCTGTCTTAGTAAAGAAATAATAAAGTTAATATGGATTTTAAAGTGCCTTTGAAACCATATAGTGTATAGAGTATTAGTATTTGCTTGAGCAAAGGAGAGTCGTTTTGATTCTACAAAACAGTGCAGAATTAAGCTATAAGCATTCCTGATAGAAAATATGAGGACTTTATTTTAAGCTTCTTTTTATGTTACTTGGAAATGTTGAAAAAGTTCACTCAAATATAATTCAAAATAAAAGTCAAAAATTTTAAAGAAATTTTTGAATTTTTCAAGATCCTTACTAAAGTATTTTTTATTTTGTCTAAGTATATTGACTAATAGTTAAGTAGCTTAGTTTTATTCTTAGGTTAAATGCCAAAGACCATTTAGTAGATAATTAAGCCCTTGAATATACTCCACTTCATTATGCAGTTATTCGAAACAATTATATAGCATTTTCTTAAGATTATTTTAGTCCAATGAAGAGCCGTTTAACAGTGTTCTTTTAGCATCAATTTTTATAGTATTTTTTTGATTAACAATAAATTTATTTTTTCAAATAATCTCCTATTCCTCAATAACATTTTTTACTTATGTTATTGTCTTGATGCTATTTATAATTAAATAAAACTTATTATCTTAAATAATATTCTAAGTGAATATCTTCTTTAGTAAAATTCAAAGAGATTTCTCGTATAAATTTTTGTTTAAACTTATCATAAGTTTATTAATCTCTATTGTTGTATATTTAATTATGATTTCTATAACAGTGTTTTTAATTTGTTGTCATTTTTGTTACAAATCAATCTTGATCAAGTTCTCCTGCACTTAAAATGCTGTCTAATATATGAACTTATGCCCATATAGTAAATTAGTCAAAAAGCTCCTTAAAATTCAAACGATATTATAATTACTAATTTACTCTCATTAAGAAACTAAAATTTGTATCAAAAAGCTCGAATATAATTATTTTCTCTCCTGCTATTTATATTACTTTTGATCATTTCTTATTTCCTTAAGCAATATTAATATCTATAGTTTTTTGCCTCCCAATAAGGTTATTAAAACCATCATAGATTTATTTGAATATTTCCTTTTGAATATTATTGACTTATTTTCTGAAACTTTTTCTAACTTTATTATTGACAATGTTTTTATGTGTTATCAGTTGGACCCAAAAGTCCTCTTAATAGAGTATTTAATTTAACTTGAGTTTTTCTAATAAGTTTAATTTTATAAAATGATTACTGTATTTGATTGCAAGACTTGATTTCAAAAGATCGTATATTAAAATGTACTAAAGATTTTCGCTGCTAAATAAGCTATTTAGAACGTTATTTATGATAAAGATCAAAAGTCAAAACTTGTTAATTTATACAACAATTTTATTATTATTTATTTATCTTTGAGTTTTTAAATATCAATTAATTTTTTTTTGATTTTTTATTTCTTTAAACATTTTCTTTATTTCCATTGTGTTGATACTTGACTCATCTATATCTTTATTTTTATTGCTAAAGATTAGTTCCAAAATTTCTTTAATCCTATTATTATTAAAATACTACTATTATTCATCTACAAACAAATCTAAATTCTACTACTCAATGTGTTTATTTTTATTAACTTTTTTCTATATATTATTTAATTGTATAAAATCTTAGTAAAATAAATTATGTCAATTTTCCAGTTTTTTATATTCCTAATTATACTTTAGGAATAGATTTTAATATCTTACTTATGTCTGAATAAAATGTTAAATAAAAGTATTTTAATCAAGCTCTATTTGTTAGAGCAGCATAATAATTTGGAATATTACTTCATCTAATTAACTGTTAATAAAATCTCATAATTAAATTCACTATTTTTAAAACTCATATTTTTCCAGTTGATTAACATAAGTTTCTTGAAGTATATTATTGGTTTCTATTGAGATTTTCTAAGCAATATTTATACCCTATTATTTAATACCTTTTAGGCTTAATATAAGTTAATTTCTTGATATTATTTTATTTGTTTAGTTTTCTTTTTTGTTAATGACATTTTCTTAATAGATATTTGGTTAGATTTCCTTCTCTATTTTAATAATCACTAGCTATATCTATTATAAATATTGTTCTATATTAGAAGTATTTTTATCACTTTGAATAAACTAAATCTTTATTTTTTTAAACAAAATTTCAACTTGATTTTCATCTGCATAAAAATCCTCTAATTAGCATGAAGAAAATTCATCAAAGATTTCTTTAAACAAAGACTTAGTTTTATTTATATTAAGACTGCCATCTTAATAAAAGTCTATATTTTAAACAAGCTATTATATCTTACATAAAAGGCTTTATAGCTATTAGCAATACTCTTTAACTAAATATATGTATTATATTAGTTAATATTAATCAAATTTATCCATTAATAAATAATATAAATAATAAATATGAAAATAATAATTATTTTTTTGGCTTTTTTAAGGACTTTGATCTTAGTGATGCAGGCAGCTATTTATATGGATTCTATTTAACATATATTACTTAAGAGTCCAGCAAAATATTTTATTTTTTGGCTATTTCGTTTTCTAAGGCTTTTTTGTAGAGTTCTTTTTTTCTAAGATACTCATCTGGCTTGTTGATAATGTATCCATCCTATGTAATAAGACCCATTTTTTTGAGATGTTAAATTCGCTTATCATTAGTAAAATAGCTGGATAGAAATTTGTCTCAAAACTCACTGTAATTTTATAGTCAATAGTTCATCAGATTTGTTAAATTAAATGGCTTTTTATTAACAACTTTATTTGTTTTGTTTTTTATTTCCTTATCAAATTTTTTAGATTTTTAAATGTTTTCTTTTGTATTATTTTATTAATCTTGTTTTGTTTCATTTTCCATACAAATAATGTTAATCTCAAGTTCTTGTATTTATTAAATATCCTGTTATTAATATTCATTTTAATTTTCTAAGTTATCAAATTTTTCTTATTAACATTTGTATTAATTTAAATCATCTTTATTTTCTACATTATTTTCTAAAATTATTATTTTCTCTATCTCATTGCCAGTATTATTGTTAAGCTAGTTATCATTCTCATTTTTTTCAAGCTAAGACAAAACCTCTTCTTATAGATTCATTTCTTAAACACTATTTCTTATTTGGTTTATAATATTCTTCTAGTACTCTTCATACATGTCCTTAACAATTTCATTAATAAAAAAGCTCTCTTCGTTATCCTATTAAATATCATTCTTAAAATTATTATTATCATTTTTAGCTAAGCTTATTTTTATTCAAATCTAGCCAATTATTTTGTTATCTTAGATGATATCAATATCCTTTATTAGTGATTTATTTTCAGCAAATTCTTTAGGATCATCCATGTTGAAACTGAACTAGAATAAAATTAAAAAATCAATATCCATCATCTCTATTTTAACACTGCTTTCAAGCTCAATATTTTCTATTATTAATTATAGCTCATTTAATTAACAAACCTCTTTTTTAAACATCTCTTTGTCATTTTAGTTAACTCTTAAGTATTTGATTTTATTTTACAGATCTTCAATACTGACTTAACTTTCTTAGCTCTTAATGAGTTTTTTGATCTAAATACACAAAGCTTGATTTTCTAAAGAAACTTACATAGAAATTTAAATTTATTAATATTTTTAAATTATTATTAAATTGCAAGCCTATAGACCACATACTCACCTGCAGTGGTTGAGTCTCTTGTAATCTTAACCAAGTTTCCTTTTCTAGCTCCCAAATACTTTGCCATTGGATCAGTAACTAAAATCTTTGGCAACTGCTGCTCTTTGGCTCTGTATTTTCTCAGCACCATTTATTTCTCATCATCATCACAGAGCTCATGTTTTGGAACCAAAACATGCTTGGAAATATTTACCATCAGATCCTCAACATGGAAATACTCTAGATGATATTTCTCATCTATGTTGATATCCTTAAGTAGTTTTTCAGCACTTGAATTGAGTCCTTTATTGGCAATAATTATTCCATTATATACCTCATTGTCTCTGATAATCTTGTTAAACTAGGCTATGTCTTATGTGGAAATCTGAGTCAAAATTTTAACAAAATAAATCAACAATTTTCTCTCCTCTTTTTTATGATCGAAAATAAACAGCATGCCATTATCTTGAGAAAACTATTAATATTTTTCTTGGAAATCCAGCTCTTAAATCTGCTGCAAGTTTTAAGGTATAAAATAATTTCTGTCTTCGACCATCTCTAGAACTGTCTTGAAGGCCATGTAGGTCTGCTCAAATTCATTTGCCTGCATTATAAAATTAATATTTATATTAAAAATGATCATCATAATCATCAAGCTCTTCATCAGAGAAACTATACTCCTCTTCTTCAGAATCAGGCTCTTGGCTGCAGCACTAATGAGACTTTTATTTGAGAGCTTTTTCTTCTTGAGAAATTCCAAGTCAAAATGTGGTGCCAATAATTTCATCGGGGTTTTGATCTTAGGGATTTTGTTTCTCGAAATCAAAATTTATAGTTGTGAGCTCATCTCCAATAGGTTTTATTTATAAGCATGAGATTTGGGGCACTTTGCTTTCGGTTAACAAAATAAAGTCAAAGTAAGAATTTTTAAGAATTTTAGAAAAGTCAAAAACAGCATTGGCTCTTTGGCTAAATCTGTAAACTTAATTAAGGTCTTGTTGGTAGTCAATATTGGTCTCAATGTAGATTATATTCTGTTTAAGAAGCTCTACTTTCTCATAAAGAGTATTATATATTTGGTCTATATCTTGCTGACTTAAGAAAATAAATATAAGCTGAAAGTCCTTAATGAATATCATTTTTTATTATTAAGAGTTTTCAGTTAAAATTTCTTGCAACTTCTTCTCAAGACTATAAACATTTATTTATTAAGTCTTTTATTCATTTTAGTTGAAAAAAGTCTCAAAAAGAAGATCTATTTAACAAACCAAAACTCCTTGTTTATTTTTAAGACTTTCTTGAAATTGATCCATAAGTTTTTTAGTCTCAATTTTGCTTACCTGGTTTTAAATAAAGAATATTTTTTTGGAGAATTTTGAGCTCTAAAATTATGCCTTGAGAATTCCTTTGGCTTTAATAGCAAGCATTTATAAAATAAAATATTAAGAAAAGTATTAGGATTCTTTGTTGAATCTTATAGGCTGCAGTTCAATCTTTTCCTTAGCAAAGTCCTGATAGTTGCTTTACATGTTTATGTTGTTGAGGTTGTAAGGGACTCCTTCTTAATAGTCTATTTGTTTGTTGATAATAGAGCTAACTTTATTAGGCTAGTATTAATATATGTCTTTGACTAAGCTAGCTTAATTGTTGTTATTTACTTATGTGTATCTTGATGTAGTTTTGTCCAAGGCAATATTTTAGCTATATAAATTAGAGTATGGTCATTTTTAGTTTATTTGATTCTGTAAAGTTTGAATCATAAAATCTTTTTGTTCCTTTTCTTCTTTAAGACTTTCTTATTCTATTTTAAGATCCATATTTATTTTTTTTGCATTCTCAAGCTCTTAGTTTATTTATTGAATTTTTTACTCATAAATTTGCTATTTTTCTTGCAACTAATTTATCTGTATTTTTAATGGCTCAGCCAAGCCCTCTGATTTTTTGAAGTCATTTTCAAGATTTGAAAATTTTGATTTTTTTCAGCTTATTTTAGCTTCCAAATGATGAATTATTTATACAGCTTTTTATGCTTCATTGTATTAAATTTATAGTTTTTTTTCAAGCTTTTCTACTTGACTCTAGCTCTTAATATTTTATTCTTTTAATTCTTAAATTTGCTTCAATAAAATCTCATTTTGATTTTTCTCAATTTAAAGATCCTTTTATTACTCTAAGGTTTATTAATAAAGCTGTTTGTTTTATTGCTCTAAATCATCTACTTATTTCCTATATAACTATACACTAGTTTCTGTTTCTTCTTTTAGCTTGTTAATATTTTAGTTTTCAGTTCTTGTTTAATTGTAAGCACTTTCCAAAGCCTTGTATTTTTGATTGATTTCTTTAGTCATTTATTTTTGTTAAAAAATCTCTTAATTTTTTTCATCTATTACTTTTTAATAGTTTAATTTAAGCTCCTGAATTATAGAGTCTTTTTCTAACATCTTTTCTTTGTTGCTTTGAACATGCTCTTATATTGTTTATTTTAACTAGCTTTATTCATTAATATTTTCCTCCTTTATTTACTATAGCAGAACATCATGTTGCTTTTGCATCTAAATATTCTTCATATGAAAATCTTCTTTTTATTGTTAGTATTTCTCAGCCAAATGTTTTTGCAAATTAATCTATTCATTTTTCTCAAAATCAAGCTGCTTAATGGCTCAAAGCTTATCTGTCAATATACTGCTAGTTCTTATAACTTACTCTGTTAAATAGTCAATTATTCTTTAATCAGAAGGCTGCAGGAAGACAAGCTCAAGTCATATGTTGTCTTTAAAGGGATCATTTTGTTTAATAACAAATCAACACTGATTTTATCTCTCAATACTAACAACAATACAATAGCCGTATTTTCTATCCATTTAAGTCTCTTCACACTTGACAAGTAGTTCAATGAAAAACTAAGGAAGTCTAAAAAAGTCTGAATTTATTTGCTGCTCTTTTTGTATTTATTAGTAGCACATTTCTGTTAGCTCAAGCACCTTAAGAAAAGATGGATTAGTCTTGTCTGTAAGTTGGAAATACACACTATCTTGTCCTTTGGAATTTTTTCTAAGCAGCTCCAGAATGAGTGTTGTTTATCAGTAGCCTCCATCATGTGTATAAAAATGCACTTAGATTTTCTATTTAAAGCCCTGGCTATTTTTAAACTAATCATATAGTACTTGGCTCCTAGTTGTTATTATTGATCTCTATTTTTCAGAATTACTTTCAAAGGAAATCGAGTTTCTTTATGATCATGATCTGTTAGTATTTTTGAACTCTTTGAGAGAATCTTTTTATTGCTCGTAAACACTCTCAAAATCAGACATTATTTATTATTATAAAAGCAAATTTAAGACAAATTTATAAATCAAAAATTATTTATAATGTCTTTGTATAACAAGCTGGAGGAAATATTGCATCTCAAGTCCTATACTAATAACAAGTATTTGCTCAAGTTGTCTGTCATGATCAACCAAAAGCCAGAGAAACTTCTCATGCTCTTCTTATTCTTGGGAGCATTTTTCTTTCTAGTAACAGAGCTTGGAAGAACCTTGATTTTCCTTGGTGTGGCTTATGCTTACCCAATTTTCAAGACAGCCAAAGCTTTTGAAAAAAGCTAAGAAAAGGCTGAGACTTAAAAATGGCTTATTTATTGGATGATTTTTGGATTTGTGTAAGGATTTTAGTTTGTCTTTGACTGGCTGTTAAAGTATCTGTTTTGCGCCAAGCTTTTCAAATCAGCATTCTTTTTGTATCTCTATCATCCAATGACCAATGGCTACTAGATTATTTATGAGCTTGGAATAAGAAGATTCCTCAAGCTTTATGAGAAGAAAATTGACAAATACATTTGCATGGCAGAGGAGGAGCTCAAGGATAAGACTTAGAAAATACAATAAACTATTGCCTAGGAATTACTTAATCAAAATACTGAGCAAAAAAAGGACGAGTAAAAATTGAAATTTATTATATTGATTTTATAATTTAGCTATTTTTTATAACTCTATATTGGGCATAGTTTAATTCTTATTTTTGGATATTTTTTGATGAAATTTATTTAATTTTTATTTATTACTATTTTTGTATGAATTTTTAAACTTAAGAAATTTCAAGAATTCTTAATATAATCTATATGTAGATAAGTAAATAGGATTGATAGGTTATTGAGATTTTTAAGGAAATTTTATAAATATAGGAATAGAAAGATATTGAGTTCAATATAGCAATAATAATAGTGTATATTATATGTAATTAGGACTATAGTTATAAAGATAATATTCAGTATATGCTAGAGATAATAAGCTTATAAATTGTTAATTAATAATTATAATAAAAACAATAACTAGTTGATATTGTCTACAAGAATGATTAGTTTTATATACTTAGTAATTTTAGCTGGATTGCTATGAACAATAATATTTAAGACTTTATGACTATTAATGAGCTTAAACAAGAGGAGTGTTTTAAATAAGACTTAATTAGTCAAGATCTTAAACACATTCTATATAATATAAACATATTTCTAAAAGCTTAAAATTTTTTATTTAAAAATTTTCAAAAAATTTAAGCTAAAATTGTTTTCAAATTTTAAGTCAAAAATTCTTGAAAATTTAATTAATCTGATATAGATTTGACCTAATAATTATTACTAGTATTTGCGTTAAGAAATTAGCAGTAGAGTAATCCAAAATAAATAAGTTTGTTTTTTAATGAAAAATCTTTACAAATAAATCTACTATGATATAAAGAGTATTTAATTGGCAGTTTTTAAATACAGCTTAAAAACAATGGTAATAATTTTATGTATTTTAAATACGAGAATTCTACTCAACTAAATTAAACAGCTTATATTTAAATAGGAAATTATTAACTAAAAAATATTTGAAGTTTCTTCTCTTGATTTTAACAAGTGAAATAATTGCCAAGAAATCCATTGAAATTATTTTATATAAAAGGAGAAAATTGTTAAGAAAAATGTCTTAACAATTTTCTCCTTTTATATAAAAGGAGAAAATTGTTAAGAAAAATGTCTTA
>ERZ724506.967-NODE-967-length-10140-cov-2.922261_pt1 | contig 10140 bp, 10 predicted proteins | sample MGYA00376039_ERZ724506 | MGnify/ENA primary metagenome ERZ724506 (study PRJEB28724, sample SAMN07190887) | wastewater metagenome | isolation source: effluent of sewage treatment plant in Hong Hong | place: USA: Christiansburg, Virginia | collected 2016-03-01 ... | reverse complement strand
TAGGCTCAACACCATGTACCTAGCAAACCTTTGCCAAAAGCAAAGTCACACGTTACTTCGCATCACCATGTATTGACAGTATGTTCATTTAATTTTAGGAATATACATAAGATGACAGAGTTATCTTTGGATAAAATAAATAATATCTTGAAAGACTTATGTATAGCAGCAAATGCTTTTGATTCTGAATTTCAGCCACAATTTGATTGCTATATAGAGTCATTAAATTTTAATAGAAATTTACTTCTTGATGACAATTTCAAACGATTCTTTATAAATGATTCTTCTTGGACAAATATGAAGAAAATGAATAGCAGCCCACCGACTTTAGGTTGGGATTTTCAAATGAAAAACATTGGAACACCTTATGAGACGATGAGTTATTTTTTAGGAAAAATTTATTTTATACGTTAAATGACAAGCAGTTTGAAGTAGTTTTATATCAATTAACATTATATCTTGAAAATTTAACAGGAGAATTTATTTATGCTCAACAAGGCTATATACGCCCACCGAATGAATATCTTCCTGCATATGTACAACATTGGCAGCATCTTTATCTCAAAGGTCAAGATGCAGAAATTTTAATTACTTTTGAAGCAAATACATAAAGGAAAAACAACGTGAATAACATTTTGGCAAAGCTGCCAACCACCATCCAAATTGATGGTTCACAAGGCGAAGGTGGCGGACAGATTTTAAGAACCGCCCTTGCCCTTTCAATGATTACAGGTCAAGCGTTTGAACTGATTAACATTCGGGCTGGACGTAAAAAATCAGGTCTGATGCGTCAACATTTGGTCTGTGTACAGGCATCTCAACAGATCAGCCAAGCTTATATTGAAGGTGCTGAACTACATAGCCAACGTTTGTACTTTGCGCCACAACATGTGCAAAGTGGAAAATACCAATTTCAAATCGGTTCGGCAGGAAGCACAACACTGGTTTTGCAAACATTACTGCCTGCTTTACTATTACAAAATGAAGCCAGTGAACTCACCATTTCAGGCGGTACACATAACCCACTTGCGCCAACGGCGGATTTTATTGAACATTGCTTTTTGCCTTGCCTAAAAAAGCTAGGAATTGGTGTCGATTTCAAATTAAACAAAGCAGGTTTCTTCCCAATTGGCGCGGGAGAAATACAAGTCACCATTCAACCATGGCTAGACCGTGAATGGCTCATAACACATGTACCAACTCAATATTTATCACTGATTGATCAGACCAAGACAGGATCATTGGCCTGATCTCAGGATTAACTTCATTACTTCACACTTTCCAATGCAGTCACCAGTAACTTCCAGCATTTCTCTACAGTATCTACTTTAACTCGCTCACCTGGTGCATGCGCCCCTTGAATATCAGGGCCAAACGACACCATCTGTAAATCAGGGTAGTGTTCCGCAATAATGCCGCACTCCAAACCTGCATGAATGACTTTCAGATTGGGTTCAATATCAAATGCAGATTGATAAGCCTGTTGCAAACATTTCAATGCAGCCGAATCTGGATTTGGTGTCCAACCTGATACCAACGGCGTTAATTCAGATTGAATCTCAAAATTGGCAAAGTGCTGTTGAATCTTCTGAGCAAATGTTACTGCTTCTTGATTCACCATCGAACGAACCATAATTAAGGTTTTCGCTTCATCTTTTGTAAGCTTCACCACGCCAATATTATTAGAGGTTTCAACCACATCAGCTAAAGCAGCACTCCATTCAGCAATACCATAAGGACACATTGCTAATGCTTGCAACCATGCTTGTTGATGCTGTAGTGCAATCACTTTATCAATCTGATTTGTATTTTGCTGTACTGTGATTTGGATATGATCATCAATACCCTGTAGTTTTTGCTGCCATTCAGTTTGTGTGACTAGAAGTGCTTTTTCCAAATCAGCGAATCGTTCTGCTTGAATCGCAATCGTTGCAACAGCTTCGCGAGGAATCGCATTCCGTGCTGTACCTCCGACAAATTCAACCAGTCGGGCATTTGATTGTGCTAAATAGTCATTGAGGAAATTGGCTAAAATTACATTAGCATTGCCACGACCTAAATGAATATCCACACCAGAGTGACCGCCTTTTAGACCCGAGACCAATAGGTCAACATAAATCATATTTATAGGAGCAGTGACATATTCCAATGGTTGTTGTACTTCGAGGTCAATACTGCCTGCACAACCAAGATAAAGCTCACCCCATTCTTCGGTATCAATATTAAATAACCACTGACCTTTTAAAATCCCTGATTCAAGTAAACGCGCACCACTCATGCCCGCTTCTTCATCAATGGTTAAAAGGACTTCAATTGGCCCGTGTGCAATATCATTTGATTCTAATACAGCGAGTGCAAATGCAACCCCAATCCCATTGTCTGCACCAAGCGTGGTATTTTCAGCAATCAGCCAACCATCTTTTAATACAGATTGTATTGGGTCTTTAAAAAAATCATGCTGGGTACCACGATTGGCTTGTGTCACCATATCCAGATGACCTTGCAAAATCACACCTGTAACCTGCTCTTTACCTGCAGTTGCGGCTTTTCGAATAATCAAATTACCTATGTCATCGACATAAGTTTCTAGGTTGCGCTGTTCCGCCCAATCTTGTAAATGCTGTCGTAATTGTTGTTCATGCTTCGATGGTCGAGGAATCGTACATAAGGTCTCAAAATGTTGCCAAACTTGTTTTGGCGATAATTTAGAAAAATCGACCTGTGTCATGTACTTATCCTCTCAAATAGAACTTTTAAAAGAATATACACCATACATTTAGAAGGCGATGTAAGCATTTTATATTTTAATGCCAAATTCACCACAATAACTCAATATAAAAAACAGACTAAATCACAAACATTAGAATTAAATTTTTCAATCTAACCAGTTGTAAATTAAAATAAAAAATAATATGAACAACAACTAAAATAGAAAAGAATCTTCCGACCCAACAGCACCCACCAAAACCGTTATACCGACAATCCAGTGAACATTTTTGAGCATTTTTCTTTTATGATTTACAAAGCTTATTTTCTGATATGCTACAGAATTAGCTGAATTAGCACTTTATTAGAGGAAAGCGTAATGCTGCAATGGTTTGAAAAATTAGTCGATCCGTACCCAACCAAAGACTTAAACAAACCATTACCTACCACATTTTTTGCTTTTGTTTGGCAATCTACCCAAGGCGTAAGACCTTTCCTCTTTTTACTAATAGCGTGTACAGCAGCAGCAGCCTGTTTCGAAGCTTTATTCTTTTCTTATATAGGTAAACTGGTCGATTGGCTCACCAAAAGCCAACCGAATACGTTTTTAGAGACTAATCAGCAAAATTTAACGATTCTCATCAGTATCTTATGTGCCAATATTTTCTTTGTAAGTTTGCAATCCATTCTCAAACACCAAGTTCTGTTTAGTAATTTTCCGATGCGAATGCGTTGGCGCTTCCACAATTTATTATTGCAACAGAGTTTAGACTTCTTTCACACTGATTTTGCAGGTCGGTTGTCTGCCAAAGTCATGCAAACCGCATTAGCAGTTCGTGAATTTTGGATGATTCTAGGTGATATGTTGGTCTATGTGTTGATCTACTTTATTACCATCAGTTTAGTCTTGGGTTCAATTGCTCCTGTTTTAATCATTCCATTATTTTTATGGCTCATATTATTTATCGCAATTGCGGGTTATTTCATTCCTCGTCTAGGTAAAATCTCACAAGAACAAGCCGATGCTCGTGCCATCATGACAGGTCGTGTTACAGACGCTTATACCAATATTCAGACTGTGAAATTATTTGCTCATGCTGGTCGTGAAAGCCAATATGCAAAAGAATCAATGCAAGAGTTTATGGTCACTGTTTATAAGCAAATGCGTTTAGCTGTGAAATACCAAATTAGCATTCGTTTACTCAGTGCTTTTCTCTTTATTGGCGTGATTGGCACTTCTGTTTGGTTATGGACACAAGGTCAAGCTGCGATTGGTGTCATTGCCGCAACGACGGCGATGGTATTAAAACTGGATAGTTTGGCAGAATTCATTATGTGGCACATCACAATGCTTTTTGAAAATGTCGGCACCATTCAGGATGGGATGAAAACTTTAGGTAAACAGATCCAGATTCAAGACAAAAAAGATGCAACTGAACTCAAAGTTCAACATGGTGAGATTCGTTTTGAAGATGTGAGTTTTGCTTATAATCAAAAGAATGTCATCGATCATTTTAATCTCACCATTAAACCAGGCGAGAAAATTGGTATCGTTGGGCGTTCTGGAGCAGGCAAATCCACACTGATTCAACTACTCTTGCATTTCTACAAGCTCAATCAAGGTCGCATTTTGATTGATGGTCAAAGTATTCATGATGTCACACAAGATAGCTTACGTGCCAATATTGCACTTGTAACTCAAGATACCTCTCTACTTCATCGTACTGTTGCAGAGAATATTAAATACGGTCGTCCAAATGCAACTGAAGCCGAAATTCAACTTGCTGTCAAAAAAGCCAAAGCCGAAGAATTCATTCCACAATTGACGGATCAAAAAGGTCGTGTTGGTTTTGATGCTTATGTCGGCGAACGTGGTGTAAAGCTTTCTGGTGGGCAACGCCAACGTATTGCAATTTCAAGAGTTTTTCTAAAAGATGCACCAATTCTGATTTTAGATGAAGCAACCAGCGCACTCGACTCAGAAGTTGAAGCCGCGATTCAAAGCAGTTTAAATGACTTGATGGTTGGCAAAACGGTCATTGCAATTGCACACCGTTTATCTACTATTGCTCAAATGGATCGCCTCATTGTCCTTGATCAAGGCAAAATTGCAGAACAAGGTACGCATGAGGAACTTATTGCAAATGATGGCTTGTATGCTCAACTATGGAAACGTCAAACGGGCGGTTTTTTAGTTGAACAACGAGTGGTGGCTCAGGATACTGAATAATGTTGTATTTAGAAGACTTAAATATTGGAGATCGTTTCATCAGCCGTGACTATGAAATGACACTTGAAGAAGTTAAACAATTTGCGAGCCTATACGACCCTCAGCCCTTTCATTTAGATGAACACGCTGCTGAACAACATCCTATTTTTCAAGGTTTAGCAGCAAGTGGTTGGCATACTTCAGCAGTAACCATGCGTTTATGGACAGAGTGCTTTCCAATCGCAGGCGGATTACTAGGTTCTGAATCTAGCCTTCGTTGGCCTCGCCCTACTCGTGTTGGCGATAAAATTCATGTTGAAATTGAGATTACTGCAATTGTGCCATCTAAAACCAAAACTGATCGTGGTATCGTCAGTTACGTTACTCAAGCTTTGAACCAACATGGTGATGTGCTATTAATATCAACAACCAAAATTATGGTCTTTAGAAAACCAAGTTGATTTTTGAATATTAATAGGACTCTGCTCCTTGTCCAACAATTTTTATGATTGATTATTTTATTTCATGTAAATATGTTTAGGACTTAAATGTTTAAAAGATATTGGCAAAATTGATGAGCGCCACGGAAAGCACATGAAAACAACCTCAACTCGTCAAGATCAAGGTATACCAGGCGTCTATGGCTTATTGCTATTAGACGTTGTTTCTCGCTGGGGATATAGCGATGAAACTTTATTTGCTCCCTTTCATTTAACGAGCGAACAACTGGCTGATCCAAACTATCGAATTCCAACACCAATCGCGAATGAGTTGGTGAAGCATTCCTTGCGCCTCACTGGTGAAAGTACGCTTGGCTTTCATCTGGGTACGCAAATGCGTATTTCGATTCATGGTTTTATTGGCTATGCCATTATGACTGCACATGACATTACTGATGCCATTGCACTAGCAAGCCGTTTTATTCAATTACGCTTGCCTTTTTTGCAGCTCTATTTTTCTACCTTTGGCCCTAAAGCCACATTACAATTACAATGTGACATTGAAGTTGAGCCTCTGCGTAGCGAAATTATTTTAGGCTTAACCATTGGTATTATGACCATGGCAAAAGCCCTTACTGGGATTGAAGATTTAAATGGTGAAGTTGATTTAGATTTTCCTGAGCCCGCTGGATTTGATAAATACCGCGACAAACTAACCAGTACGGTGCGCTTTAATCAGCCACATTTAATTTCAAGCTTTGATAAAAAATACCTTGGTTTGAAAATGGTTAATGCAGATCCGATTGCGAGCCAAATTGCGATTAATCAATGTGAAACTGAATTATCAGCTTTGGGCGAACGTCGTCGTCTCGCAATGCGTGTTCGTGATATTTTGACCAATTCGGAACAACATTATTTAAGCATTGAAAGTGTTGCTGATCGTTTGCATATGTCTGACCGCACTTTAAAACGTCAATTAGCAGCAGAAGGAACCTCTTTCTCCACCCTAGTTGATGAAGTTCGTTATCGCCATGCAACTTCCTTACTGTCACGAACCGATTATAGTTTGGAACAAATTGCCGATGAACTGGGTTATTCTGATGTAGCCAACTTTAGCCGTGCATTTAAGCGTTGGAGTGGTCGTAGTCCAAGTAACTGGCGCAAAGACCCATATTTGTAAAGACTTTTGTTTTTATTAAAAAACCTGTATAAAGCCAAATAAAATGATGCAACAGATTGTTAAGGAGTTGTCATGAATCATCCAGCAGATTTGAAATATGCACGTACACATGAATGGGTACGAATCGAAGGTGATTTAGTCGTTACTGGTATTAGTGACCATGCCCAAGCAGAATTAGGTGATTTAGTTTATGTGGAAGCGCCTGAAGTAGGTAAACACGTAACTGCAACAGAGCAAGCAGGTACTGTTGAATCAGTAAAAACTGCATCTGACATTCATGCACCTGTTTCAGGTACAGTTGTTGAAGTAAATACCGATCTTGAAGATGATCCTGATTTTGTCAATGAAGAACCATATAGCAAAGGTTGGATCTATAAAATCAAACCTGACAATATGTCTGATGTTGAAAAACTTCTTTCAAATGAAGAATACGAGTCAGGTTTATAATTATTTATAAATCTAAATATTAAAAAGCCCAATTGAATTGGGCTTTTTAAATGCTCAGCCTAAGATTTAAGCCACGTAATCCACTTGTATACCATTGACTTCCGAAACCAAGTTCTCAAAAGAGAAAATCTCACCAAGTTGTGCTTGAGTCAGTAAACCACGCTCTAAAACCACTTCTTGAATAGTTTTATTTTCAGCAATACATTGCTTACCAATTTCATCACACAAAGCATGACCCAATAATGGATCAAGCAAAGTAATAATTCCGACACTACGCATCACCGCATCATGACATGCTTGCTCATGTGCTTTAATACCACGCACACATTTTTCATCTAAGCTTTGAATCGCATGAGTCAGCAATTCAATTGACTCATTCAAAGAAATTGCGATCACAGGTTCCATTACATTCAGTTGCAATTGACCTGCTTCAGCAGCAAAGGTAATCGTTAAATCATTACCAATCACTTTGAATGCAATCTGATTCACAACCTCGGGAATCACTGGATTTACTTTTGCAGGCATGATGGATGAACCTGCTTGTAATTCAGGTAATTGTATTTCACCAAAACCTGTACGCGGCCCTGAACTCAACAAACGCAAGTCATTACTAATTTTTGAAAGTTTACATGCAAGACGTTTTAAGGCACTTGATAAAATAATGAATACGCCACAATCACTGGTTGCTTCAACATAATCTTCCGCACCCACCAGATTTAAACCTGAAATTTCTTTCAAACAAGAAATAACTTTTACAGCATAACCTTTAGGTGTGTTTACACCCGTCCCGATTGCAGTTGCACCTAAATTTACTTCAAGTAACAACTCACGAGTACGCTTAATGAGCCGTACATCTTCTTTTAATAACGTTGCAAATGCATGAAACTCTTGCCCAAGTGTCATCGGCACAGCATCTTGAAGCTGAGTCCGCCCCATTTTTAAAATATAACGGAACTCAATCGCTTTATTTTCAAATGAGGTAATTAAGTTATCCATTTGACCGAACAAAGCATCTAAAGAACAATAAGTCGATAAGCGAATTGCGGTTGGATAAACATCGTTGGTTGATTGTGATTTATTGACATGATCATTTGGATGAATCACATCATATTGACCTTTTTGATGACCTAATGATTCAAGTGCAATATTGGCAATCACTTCATTGGTATTCATATTAATAGATGTACCCGCGCCACCTTGATAAACATCAATTGGAAACGAGCCTTGCCATTTTTCAGTTTCATGAATTAAAACATCACAAGCGCGTTGAATCGCCAAGCTTTGATCTTCCGTTAATTTTCCAAAATTTAAGTTCGCTTGAGCTGAAGCTTTTTTCACTTGCGCCAACGCTCGAATGAAATAGCTATTTGTTCCAACTTTTTGCGATGAAATCTTAAAATTTTCAATTGCGCGTAAGGTATGAATTCCGTAATAACAATCAACTGGTACTTCTTTTGCACCAAGCAGATCATGCTCTATTCTTATAGTTGCTGTTTGAACCGTATCCACTTTCCATTTCTCTCAGGCAATGCACCCTAATAGTGCAAAGTAATAATATGAAAGATTCCAACTTAATTTTCATTAGCAGAATTGCTTAACATTACGAGCTTTTTATGATGGAATTTCTCTGCATTGTTGCTTATGTAACAACATGTGTCGTAAATTCATGACATTTTCATACTCAAAAGCTTCTGTTCTTTCAGTCATTTTTCTTTCATTGTAATAATTTGAAATATATTGAACATTTTTAAACCACATCATTCCGCATAATGATACAAAAAAAGTACTGTTTTCTGGATTTAAAAATTAAGATTCATGCACTTAATTTAAATTACATAAAACATACAAACAATATACAAAAACATAACAGTATTTTAAAAATCATTCGTGCTTGAATCTGTGGCCTTATCAGTCTTATTCGAATAGTAAATCATTTTTTGGCTATTCAGATGTGATTGCACGATTATGGATAAGTAAGGACAGGCATCCATTATGAATTTTTCGAATCCCACTGTTGTTGTATTTGTGGTGTATATTATCGCCATGCTTGGCATCGGCTTATACGCCTATTTTTCCACCAAAAATCTTGATGATTATATTCTTGGAGGACGAAGTTTAGGTAGTTTTGTCACCGCTTTATCTGCTGGTGCATCCGATATGAGTGGTTGGTTACTCATGGGTTTGCCTGGTGCAATTTATTTGACAGGATTGTCAGAATCTTGGATTGCGATTGGCTTGATCATTGGTGCATGGCTCAACTGGTATCTGGTTGCAGGACGGTTACGTGTACATACTGAGGTTCAGAATAACGCCCTCACATTACCAGATTATTTCACAGGTCGTTTTGATGATCAGAAGAAGATCTTACGTGTTACGTCTGCACTCATTATCCTGATCTTTTTTGCGATCTATTGCGCTTCAGGTATGGTGGCAGGTGCGCGTTTATTTGAAACATTGTTCCATTTGCCGTATCAAACCGCTTTATGGTTAGGTGCATTTGCAACGATTGGTTATGTTTGTATTGGTGGTTTCTTGGCAATTAGCTGGACAGATACTTTCCAAGCAGGCTTAATGATTTTCGCGTTATTATTACTTCCAATCGTTACATACATGTCTTTAGGCATCGGTGTTGAAGAATTTAACTGCACGTCCACATGCTTATGATTTTGTTTCAAATCTGAGTATTGTTGGGATTCTTTCAGCAGCCGCTTGGGGCTTAGGCTACTTTGGTCAACCGCATATTTTAGTCCGTTTTATGGCGGCTGATTCAGTTAAGTCAATCCCTGCTGCTCGTCGTATTGGTATGACATGGATGATTTTATGTTTGGCGGGTGCTGTCGGTTCTGGTTTTATCGGCATTGCATATTTCCAACAACATCCTGAGCTTGCAGCAGTCGTGACTGCAAATCCTGAAACTGTGTTTATGGAACTCACCAAGATTTTATTCAATCCGTGGGTTGTAGGCGTGATCCTTGCCGCAATTTTATCTGCAGTTATGAGTACCTTGAGTTGCCAGTTACTGGTCTGTTCAAGTGCTTTGACCGAAGATTTGTACAAGGGCTTTATCCGTAAAAATGCATCACAAAACGAGTTAGTCTGGATTGGTCGTGCAATGGTACTTGCAGTTGCTATGCTCGCGCTTGCTTTAGCTCAAAACC
>ERZ724506.966-NODE-966-length-10140-cov-8.519088_pt1 | contig 10140 bp, 5 predicted proteins | sample MGYA00376039_ERZ724506 | MGnify/ENA primary metagenome ERZ724506 (study PRJEB28724, sample SAMN07190887) | wastewater metagenome | isolation source: effluent of sewage treatment plant in Hong Hong | place: USA: Christiansburg, Virginia | collected 2016-03-01 ... | reverse complement strand
ATTATATAAATGGTTTTTCTTATATTATTGTTTTTTATACATATTCATAAAATATAAATAAATTGTATGTAAATAATTTAAAATAATCTAATGTAAAGGGAAACTTACTATGATAGTAACGAAAGTAAATTATCAATCGTTTAAATTAAAGAAAATTTCGCCATTTAACAAAAAATTATTTTTGACTAGGTGAAAGTTTTTATAGAAAATGAAAGCATTATTCAAAAACTATAGTCCCTTAATTTGATATTACTTAAAAAGACATGTTTGCATATTTATGATTTAATAATTAACAATAATTAATTACTTTTTAGTGATAACTTTAAGATCTATATGTAAATAAATGCTAATGTAATTTACTAATAATTATATTTTTACATAGAGAAAATAAATCTTTTTTAAAACTACAGAGGATAAACTGGAAATTTGTTCAGTATTATAAATTATTTTACATCAATATTTTATTTAGGATAATTATTATATTAAGGTTATTAAGGAACTCAGGAACTGGATATCTTTGATTTCAAATTTAGACAAATAAAATATTTTGAGTTAAAAGAAGAATAAAAAATAAAAATATATGAAATATTTTTAAAGAATTATTTATGAGACTTATTATTGACTATATAGAGAGGTTCAACTTTAATTTTATATAAAATTGATTTAGAAGAATGTTTTATAACAAAATCTTATTTGGAATTTTAAAATTTAAATTAGGATATACTTATTTGCTATCCAAGTTAAACTTAGTTTGTAGTTTAACCATCTTTATTTGAGAATTAAATAATTTTGGATTATTAAACATGGAATATCTTTAAAACCAATTCAGAAAATTATATTTAAAAACTACCATATGAAATCAGAAATAATAATTTTTTTCGAATGTTTAATTAAATATTGGAAACAAAATTAATTAAATTAAATCAAATTTATTAAATATTATAAATAAAAGAATTTGAAATCATATATTTTAGTGATTTATATAAATAAATAAGTTTGTTTTGATAAAAACTATAGAGTAAAAATAAAAGAAATTAAATATATGAAAATAATCAAGTAATTGCTTTAGCACCTTTTTAAATCTGAAATCAAAATATTAGGTCTTAAATTAATTGATTTTAGTTTTAGAATTAAATTAATTTTTTTATTTACAAAGGTAATGGTTTAAATAGAAATACGACCCTGATTTTTACAGTAATTAAATTAATAATATTCATGAATATTTATCAAAAAAAGAATAATTTATCTTATAAAGAGTTTTCTATTTAAGTGTTTTGTCAAATTAATATTCATTCTTAAATGTGTTGTTATAACAATATAATAATAATTATTAAAACCAATTTACTGATGAAATACATTAAATAATAGATTTATTATCATAAACGTTAAATTTTATAAATATAGAAAATTTTATTTTTATAAATTAGAAAAACACTATAATAACAGAAGAATAGTATAAATACTAACCTTATTAATTAAAATAGCTATGAGACTTTAATATAAAAGCTAATTAGCTATTTCTGAATAACATACAAGAAAGATTGCTAAATCCCTTAAAAAAATTTAATTTTCTAAATGAAAATGACATATAATAAACGGAAGAAAACATAACATAAATAATAAATTGAAGTGAATAAAATATCCTATAAAAATATTAGCTTGATTAAAATTAAAATTTAATTTAATAAGAGTTGTAAAATAATTAAAAAATAATTTAATATTAGGTGGAATAAATTAAAAAATAATAAAAGGAGTAAAATTCAAGTTTTAAATAATCTAATCTTTAAACTAATTTACATTTGTAAGAAAAGAAAAAAGAAAGTTCAACTTAAAATATAATTATCCAATAATATTAAAATATAAAAGAATTAGAAAATGATTTAATAAAAAAGAAAAAAGAAAGTTCAACTTAAATAAACAGTGAATTAGATGAAAATTAATAAAACTGGTTTAATAAAAATGATGATTTACTAGAGGAAAATATTCATATATCTAATTCAAAAAAATTACTAAATATTTTATACCTTTTTTGATATTAGCAATGTAGCTAAGCTAAGTTAATTCACTATTATAATTAGTTATTAAAATATATCAAGTTATTAAACTTCGATGATAAGAAGGAAAAACATAATTAAGAACTAATAAAAAAATTAAAAGAATAAATGAATCTATTAAGTAATGTTTATAAGAGTAAATAAAAAATAAAAAATAATTAATTATAATGTAATTTAATATGTTTGTTTTTAAATTTAACAGTTTATATACTATCCATAAAATTATAATTTTTGCAATAATCTAATAATTTAAAAATTGCAACTATAATTTGATAAAAGAACTTGGTCTCCTATCCGATAAAAATACAAATTAAAATCTATCATGTTGTAGCACTCTGTCTATTTATAAGCTTAACACTTTTATTTTGCAGAAATTAAAAAATAACTTTAATTTAAAATAATAATTCTATTTTAAAGAAATTGATAGATTTATAATTAACGCAAAATAAGTTTTTCAATAGTATAAGAATTACTAACTAAATTAATAGTTTGAGCAATACAATGTTAATTAGAATAAAAAATAATATTTTTGCTAAGCAAATATAAATAAAGATGTCTAATCATAAAGACTACAGAAAAAATTGAATAACATTAGATACTCATGATATTTAACCCTATTTAGAAAGATTTAATAATAGAATTAAAAAGTAAAAACATAACTGCAACAAAATAAATATTAATTGTTCAAATAAGTTAATAAGCAGATTATGAGAAAATTAAAAAATTATAAAGATAGTATCATTTATAGTTATTTATAAAATTAAGAAGAAATTTAATAGCAAAGATAAAATCCTATTTACAGAAAAAATTTCATATTCTAGGAACAAATTTAATTCTATACCATTTTAAGTTCATTAATAAAAGGCTTGGAAAAACCTAGAAAGTAAATTAGAGTTGGGAGAAAACAAAATTTGTAAAATATTAAAATTTAATACGAAATATAAAGGTCGGTTAATTGATTTATAACTTGATTAATTTCTCAAAAAATAGATCAAAATAGTAGGAATTTATTTTAGTTTTGACAGCTATATATAAAAATAAAGAATAAAGTTAAATAAATCAAAAATATAAAATAAAAGAAATGAAGAGATTAAATATAAAATAGTTATAAATATGGTTTTTGGGTTTAGTAAAACTGAGAATTATTGAATTTTTTTACACTTAAAAACAATATTAACCAGTAGAGAATGAAATAAAATGAAAAGAAGAGATAGTTAAGTAATTATTAATTAAAAAAAAATAGTTGGTAATACAAATACTTTTCTAATCTTTATAAAAGATCTGGTTATAATGTGGACAATTTAACTTTCTTTATTTGGAATGATAAAATGTATAATAACTATCAAAACTAGTCAAAATAATAATATTTTCGCTTTTAAATTGTTTAGTAAAGAAAACTAAAATGCACAACCTAAAATTTATCCATTTAAGATCAAATGAATAATAAAATAATTAAATAAGAGGAACTATATTCATTGTTTAAAACACTTTCTGAATCCTTTAATTTATCATAAATCCAATAAAATTATTAATCTTTAAAGAATCAATAGCTTAATATTTTGAGTTAGAAAACCCAGTTATATTAAATAGTCTGCAACTAGAACTACTAAAAATATTTGTTAGAAAAACCATAATTGATATTAATATAAGAGGAAGTATGCATATTTAATATTAAAAACAATATTGAGTTTATTAAACTTAATAATATTGTTATAGTATAATTAACAAAAATAATTGTTGACATGATAGAATTAGTTTAGCAAACCAAATAACAAATTTTTTATATAAAAAAGATTAAGTGAATTTTAAAACATTTATCTCCTTTTTCGCATTTTGTCTAAGAGTGTTTTAATGGAAACCAATAAATGTGTATTTATTACTGTCAAAACTTTAGTTTTGTAAAATGGAATCAAGTTTACGATGGAAATATTAGGTTATTAAAATTAATTAATTTTCTTATGGACATAACTTTTAAAATAAATAGTAAAGAAAAAAATGTTAATTTAAATTAAAATATTATTAAACCGGTATTTAAAACTCTTAAATAAAAATAAAAGATATTTCCAGATTAAAGCATATATAATTATTAAATACTATACAACAATAAAACAGGAATAGATATATCTTCAATAAACATTTTGAACTCAGAATAAAATTTATTTTAAACCGATAATAGTTTTGCTTTAAAAGAATTAAATAAAGATTCTGAGGACTATATCATATCTAAATTTTTTTTGTATTCCGAAACACTGTAAAAATCTTTTAAGTCGCTTTTTCTGTTCTATACTTCATAATAAATTTTACATAAATTATTATTTAACTTAAGTCAGTTTACTTTTCTATTTATAAATGTCTATTACTCATTATGGACAAATAGTAATCGGTCCTTCAGGTTCTGGAAAGACAACATATTGTGCTTTGATTCAGGAGCATGCTGAGGTTCTCAATCGATAAGTTTATGTTATTAATCTAGATCCTGCCACAAATCATTACGACTATGATTGCTATGTTGATATAAGGGAACTAATAAGTGTTGAAGATGTCATGACGGAATACAAGCTTGGACCAAATGGAGCTTTGGTTTTTTGTCTAGAGTTTTTATTAGAGAATTTGGATTGGCTTCAAGAAAATTTGGATGAAATTCCAGAGGACGGATATTTGCTTTTTGATTGTCCTGGTTAAATTGAGCTGTATTCTCACTTAGATCCCATGCCAAAGATAATAAAATTTCTTAACTAACAAGGTTATAGTTTATGTTCTGTATGTTTATTAGATTCAAGTTTTATACAAGATGAAAGCTGACTGATATCTGGACTTTTGGTTTCTCTATCATTTTAGTATTAGTTAAACATACAAGCAATAACTGTAATAACTAAATGCGATTTATTAGATAAAAACACTTAAGTATAAAAAACAATTAAAAAAATACTTAAAAAACAATAATTTGAATAAAATTCTAATAATGATAATAAAAACAAGTACAAATGATTAACTAATGAATTAGCTTAGGTTTTATCATTTTATGGGGGGTTAGATTTGCTCCCTTTAGATATAGGTAATGAGGATACTATATAAGAAATAATATACTAATGTGATTAGTCAATTTAATATGGAGAATATTTGGAAAGCAAAGAGACCCCTTATGAGAGAGCAGAGAGTTATCTCAATCAAGAAAATTAATAAATATATAAATTTAAAATTAACTTACAATTTATCATGATTTTTGCATTCTATATTTATATATTATGACTTTTTAGGTTTGATACCATTAAGTAACAATATTACGCTATTAATGGGGGCGACTAGCTTATGTATTATTATAACTCATTTCTATTAGGCAGTAACAAATAATAGTAAACTGGAATAATTGATACAGGACCTGACTTAGTATCCTTTCCTTGCGAATTGAAGTAATCACAGATATTTAAAGATTAATAATATCATATTAATCAACCTTATTGAGCACTTAAATCAAAGACCATATAGTTTGATTAAGATTGTTTATAGAGTGAAGTTGACTAATCCTACTAAGCTTGCAGATTTGTTAAAAGATATGCGGAGGGAAGTCGTTTAGGAGGTATCAAATTACTTGATTATATTTATTTAAATGCAGCAAAAAAACAGTCAACAAGAATCAAACGCTTAAATAGCTATGGATCTAAAATAAAAAATGTTAGAGGATTATTTGGATGCAGCTAAGAGGAGGAGGGGTTATTTAGGACATAAAAAGCAGATGGTATAATAGGTTTGAGTTAAGACTCTACTTTTTTAAAGTCTATAGAATACAATGAAAATATAAACTTAAAAGTAAAGAGAGAATTATCTTTTGGGCTATGTTTTCATAGCACGGGAGGATTCATGTCTTTTGATTTTAGATAAAAAAACTAAACTTACAGAGAACTGTAACTATTTAATGAGTATTTAAACAACAACAGGAGCATTATTACTATTGATTATTATTGAAATAATCACTATTTTTTTATTCCATTAAAATAAATTTATGTCAATAAAAAAAGGATAAAAATCAAAAAATTAAGAGTGCTAATTGACTCTGGAAGTACTTTTACTCATTTTCCCTCTAGTATATATGAGAAAATTCAGTAAATCGGAAGTAAAGATAAAATTTTAAGCTAACTTTTTAGCTCTCCTAATCATTGTATATCAGAAACATAATACAGTCAAGATTAAATTAACAATATGCCTATAATAGATATGTTATTTTCAAAAGGGTAACCAAAATTCAAGTTAACACCCAAACAATATCTATACAAGAAAAACAATTGAACTATAAATAAAAAATAGATTTGCTTGGCTATTAGATAAGGATAAAGAAATATCATTTTAGGGGGCTTTGGTCTAAAAGACTATTTTTTTTATTTTAATAAAAACGAATGACAAATATAAATTGTTAAAGAAAATTGTTATGAAAAACAAAGACTTCTTCTTTCTCAAATACAATAATAAGTTTTAAAATAATCAAATAAAAAAAATAATAATAAAAATAATGTTAAATAAAGTCTTCAGGATCACTTTACTATGACTAAGAACTGTACTCACGGAATTACTAAAAGTTTTCTCTTAAGGCTTGTTATTTTTTAAATGTTTCTTTTTCCTTTTGCTGCATATATTATTTCTCTGCTAGATTTTTTTATTTTATCTGTCAATTAATTTCATCAACATGTTCTTATCTTTCATTTTAAAGATCTGGGTATGATTCCTGCTGTGTCTTTGTGATGTCTTTTATCATTTAAGAATTCTGCTCAACATCCCTTATATTTTTTACCATTTTTGGATTCTTATAACTAACCGTACCAATATCCATGTCTGCTGTTTTCTTTAGATTGGTTGCCATTGTATAGACAACATCTACTTTAGACTATTTCTTACCTTCTATTGAATTATACTTGACAAGTTAACTAAGTCTCTCGATTACCTTCTAATTAAGACTGTCTATTGTTTATCCATCTTTTAGTCACACATAAACATGAGCAGAGGAGTATCCCTCTACATGAAACCAAACATCTTCTTCCCAACAATACTCTATTAGTTTTTCGTTTTCAAATTTGTCCTTTCCCATAAAAACAACATTGCCTTCGGGAATTGAGAAATAGTAAACCATTTATATTTTTAACTTTATAATGGAGTTTGAATACAAAAATAACAAAAAAGTAGGCTACTATTTTGATGAGGAAATAGGAATGTATACATTTAAAAAAGGACATCCAATGAGACCTTTTAGAGTTAAGGTAACCGATGAGTTAATAAGAACTTATTAAATGGATAAAATGATGTCTTGCTATGACTCTAGTTTTATTGGCATTCCAGAAACTAATTTTACAGATTATCATTCAGTTGAGTACGTAGATCTATTAAGAAATATTAACGAGGAGAATTTCTAATGTTACTAAGACCAGTTTTAAAGATTTGGCTTTTCTTCAGACTGTCCTTATCCAACTAACTCTTGAATTTACGATCTATGTAAGCTGTATACCGATGGATCTGTGTTAGGTGCAGTGTAGCTCAATAATAAAGAACAGGATGTGTTTATTAATTGGAGTGGTGGTCTTCATCATGCAAAATGATAAGAGGCCAGTGGATTCTGCTACATAAATGATTGTGTCTTGGCTATACTAGAGTTGTTGAAGACACATGATAGAGTATTGTATATTGACATAGATGCACATCATGGAGATGGGGTCGAGGAAGCCTTCTTTAACTAAGATAGAGTACTTACATGCTCTTTTCATAAATATAAAGACTTTTTCCCAGGAACGGGACATTTAAATGATATTGGAGCTGATAGAGGAATATATCATGCTGTCAATTTCCCCTTAAATGAGGGAATAGATGACCAAACATATGAGTATATATTTAAGCCTGTAGTTGATTAGATTTTCGAGAAGTTTAATCCTTCGGCAGTTTTACTTTAATGTGGCACAGATTCTTTAAGTGGTGATAAGTTAGGACCTTTTAATTTATCCATATAAGGTCATGGTAATTGTGTTAAATATGTTATGACAAAAAATGTGCCAGTTTTGATGGTTGGTGGAGGAGGATATACTTTGAGAAACATTGCTTGAGCTTGGACTTATGAAACATCATGTGCCTTGGGTATTGACATTGATAATTAAATTCCGGAGAATAAATACAGTACTTATTTCTATCCAGATAATGCTCTTCAAACCAGAGTAAGCAATATGGAGAATATGAACAAAAAGGATGAAATTGATTGTATTATATAGTAAATTACAAATAACCTTAAGTAATTGTAGAGATTCACGCCAACCCTTTAGGTAGAGGATACCAACTATGACAGAGCCAATCATTGGGTAAAAGAATAGTAATAAATTCACAAAGAAAGAAGTGAAAGTAAAAGCGAAAAATATAGATCAGAAAAGAATAAATAAATATTTAAAATTATTTAAACTTATTCAAAATTTAATTTTTATAAATGACCAACTTTGGACTGTAAATTGTTTCTCTAGTCATAATCTTTGGAGTGACTTTAGTTTTCGGAATTCTTCCTTTTAAATTGAAAAAAAGCATGAAAATGGGTCTTGGACTAAAGCTACTTAACTGCTTCACAGGAGGCATGTTCATATCTTTAGCCTTGGTCCATATTTTACCTGAAGCTCTGGAAACCTACTCCAAATGCAGCCATGATCATCATACTCATTAGCATACTGCAATTCCAGACTAAGGTTAAAATGAACATAGACACCTCTTTGAAGAGATTAATCAAAGACAAAAACTACTATAAATTTATCAAAATCATTAACAAACACTGGAAAGAAAATTGGATGATAAAAATGAAGAAAATAAAACTAAAGAAAAAAATAAAGATCATTAACATGGGCCTGGTTGCAAACATGGTCATGATCATGTGCATGATGGCTAAAGAAAGAAAGAAAAAGAAAAGATTAAAAACGATGCTCATAATGACCATAAACATGGTCATGATAATACTATTTTTTTGGTAGTAGTTTTAAGTTTTTGTTTTATTTTATTCTTTGATAAAATTCTATATAATAATCTAGATTAAGTTAAATAGTATGAATAAGGCCAGCATAAGTCATCAAGATATACTGAGCCTATTACTGAGGAGAATTATTTGGCTATAGTATAGACTTAACAAAAACTTGCACTAAGAATTACCAATCAGATAGTATAAAGAGAGAGTTGCTGCTCAGCTCATTTAGGTGATAACAAAGAGATATAATTGCCTCTTGTTTAAGAAAACTCTCACTCAAGTCATATTGAAGGAGATAATGTTTGTGATCACTCTCATAGTCAAGAGTGTGAACATGATTTGGAAAATGACCATGAGCATAATCATGATTGTAATCATGCCCATGATCATAACTCAATAGACTTAAAAGATAAGTCACAGATAGTAAAGCCAGTTCATTAGCAGTCCCATGCTGCACATGATCATCATGATGAAAACTAGGAAGATTGTGACAAATATCATCACCACCACCATCATCACCATCATAAAGAGATTGATAAAAATGTAACAATCTTCCAAGCCTTTATGATAATATTTGCCATGGGAATACATTCTATTTTCGAGGGATTTTAGTTAGGTCTTTTAGATCTTACAGAGGATATTATTAAACTTTCCATTTTGATACTTCTTCATAAGTGGAATGAAGCATTTTAGATGGGAATGTCACTTTATAAAGGAGGAGTCTAATTTAACAAAGCTATAATATACATTATTGTTTATAGTCTTTTGACTCCTTTTGGAATTCTTGCTGGCAGGATGGTTTTAAATCAAGTGCTCAATAACCCAAAGATACTAGGAATTATTATGGCTATTCCCATCGGAATATTTATTTACATAGCAATTGTAGAGATAATATTGGAGGAATTCGTGGTTGCAAATAACAAATTTTTGAAATTCTTTTTCCTTTTATTTGGAGTGTTTTTAGTCTATGTAATGACTATTTTTGAGCCAGCTCATGCTCATTGAATAATTAATTAATTTGAATATTTAATTTTTAATTTTTAACTCTAAATGAAAAGCTAACAAAGATTTGGGGTTTGGGGTTTGGGGTTTGGGGTTTGGGGTTTGGGGTTTGGG
>ERZ724506.965-NODE-965-length-10143-cov-3.579798_pt1 | contig 10143 bp, 6 predicted proteins | sample MGYA00376039_ERZ724506 | MGnify/ENA primary metagenome ERZ724506 (study PRJEB28724, sample SAMN07190887) | wastewater metagenome | isolation source: effluent of sewage treatment plant in Hong Hong | place: USA: Christiansburg, Virginia | collected 2016-03-01 ... | reverse complement strand
CAAGTTGTTTTTAATGTGACAGACCATAGAATTACAGATTTTTTAACTCTAAAAGTGTTTACGCATGTTCTCCTATCACATCTAAACTAAAATGTGAAGTATAGTCGGCAAATGTTGCAGAAAGTGTATGACAGTAAAAAGTTTCCACATTTCTCTGACAATTGGGGCAATAAAATACTCCAGAATCTTTTTTATCAGTTCCTTTTTTACAAATTTTGCAAGCATGATAGAATTTTTTCTTCCCTATATCCAAAACCCAGCAACTAAATTAAAATAAAATTACTCAATGAGAGAATAAACTTTTTAATCATCTGTGTTATGGATGACTTTTTTAAGATCTCTAACTGTCCGAAAAGCAAAAGGGATGGAGCTCAAATTCTTATAGTAGAGATTTTCCCAGTCCCTTGATTCCTTTGCTCTTTTTAATTCCGAAGTAAGGGCATCCTTAAATTTCTTTTATTCTCTAAAGTAGCTCTTATAACTGGAGTTAAGTCGACAGACATTATTTTGCTTAAACAATTGATAGTTATGTAAAAAACCAATAGTTCCTTTTTATGGTGGCTTTTCATGATGATTTAAAAACAAAATGAGGTCAATTTAGTATCCGGACAATGGATCACATATGGTAGAATTATACCTAAATTTATTTTTGTTGGACTGATCTAAAAATTTAATATTTTTAATTATTCCAATTACATTAATTTCAGAAGTGGGCTATCTTAAGGGTATGTTGGCAATCCTACAAAACTTTGATAAATTCATGTCAAATTCAATGTTTTGTCTCTAAATCATCAACGATTGCCTATCAAATATAATCTGAAGCTATTTTACTCCATCATTTTTGTTTTGAGTCCTTGAAATTTATCCCTTTGAAAATGAATAATATTTGTCGACTTCTAAATTCGAGGGTCCGGGTTCCAAAGGATTCTAAAAGTAAACACATTTAATTTCGTTTCCTATTTCATCATTCAACATAAAATTAGTGGCATTGAGCTCATTTTTGCATTCAACCATATTCAAATAATTGATTCTGCATAAGATGACCCACTCTGTTTTTCTTTCATATAAGTCACTGATCAAACAATTTTTAAGGACACCCTCTTCTCCTTCTCCAATTTATATGAAGCTTTCCTTCTTAGCAGAGCCTCCATTTTACTTTTTTGGACCTAATTTTTATTATTATTATTATTCTTCTTCACTGTCGGCAAGCTTTAATTTTTTTTAATTGGTCTTTTTCTCTGATTAGTTTTTCATCTTAGGTTATTATTTCTTCTTGTAGAGACTAGGGGATATTGTTGTGAATTGTGCATTGGGCTTCTACTTCTAAGCGGGTTTTTTATTGTCAGAATTTTTCAGAAGTGGAAGATCAAAGGTATTACTATATTTAACTTTCTTAGTTGGTTAGCCCAGTCGATCTTCTGCTGGGCGATTAATTTCCTTGTTAAAGTAGTCCATTAATGTGCATGGAGGATGACCGAGCATTTTTTTTGGGAAAGTAGAGATTACTTGTAATGTTTTTATAATGCTTGATAAGAGCAGAGTTACATGGGTTGATTTTGGCTAAAAAATTTGGCAGTGATTTACACTAGCCAATAATCTTGAACTTCAGGATAATCTCCACTATTATATTTGGCTCCAATATAGACCTTGCCATCTGTCAAGCACATCTGCAATCCGACAGCCGGGAGAGGCAGCTTGCGGACACTGAAGGCCTGCATAACGAAGGGGCCATCAAATCCAGCACTGAGATATATGACACTATCTTATTGTAGAGAGGCTTCCTGCATGAAATCTATTTATATTATGAGAGCGGTATTTTGGAATATAACTAAATTTCTATTTTGATTTATTATAAAAGTCAAAAATTGAATTTTATTGCATTTTTGAATTCAAAAAAATTAGGTCATATCATTCTATTTAGTATAATATTATCAGATAGCATTCATTATATAATTTAATTTAGTTCACTTATTGCTAAACTCCAACAATTTATTAACTCAATAATATTTTGATTTTTACCATGAAAATAAAGGAGTTTGTTACGGAAAATAAAACTAATATTGGGATGGGAATTTTGGGGATCGCGGCAGTCGGTGCATTGGCTTACTGGGTTGTTAAAAAATTTAGGAAATAGCCTTAAGATAAGACTCCTCCTCATAATTCATCATCAAATGCTTTAGATAAATCAACATAAGCAGATACTAAGATAGGAGATCAAAAAGACGAGGAGAACCAAGTCTTTCATGAAAAATTTACCAAAATAGTAAACCAAATTCGAGGACTCTTGGACTCAAACGAGAATAAAATTAACTAATAGGTCATTAAGGCTATCATATGCGGCCAATATTAATTATTCACACCAGAGATAAGAGACCTCCTTTTTAAATCTCGGAAAGAGAAAAGAAAATACCTTGAAGATGGGCTGGAATATGCCAAAATTATAACAAAATATCAATATGAAGCAGAATAAATTCAATAAAAATACTTAGGTACCATATTAGCTCGATTTAATATTGACAGAGCCACTTGGAAAGAGGCTACAGAAGAATGGCAACTAGAAAGCGAGGATGGATTCAGTGATTTAATTAGAGACTAAGAATAGAAATTATTGCTCAGCTACAAAAATCAAAATTCAAAGCCAAAAGAGTACAAGTTCATTGAAAATATTTTTCAATTTAGAATTAAAACTCTTTAAGTGCTAAACCCAAGCATCATAGGAGCAGATTTAGCAGCCGATGATGCAGGCAAGTACGAGATGATTTAATCTTATGTCAATGATTTAGTATATCAAAAGTTTCTGATAGAGCAAGAGGATATTTAATACTCAATCAGTCTTTTTACTAAAACCCAAAAATAAAATATAGCAGAGTTCGAAGACAGAGTAGGGTAATTAATGGAAGCATTTATAGAAGCGAAATAAGGAGAAAAAGAAAGTGATTTTTATTGACTCAATAATTGGATTGTATAATAGTATATTATAATAATTTTTATTCAACAATGAAAAAGTAGGGCAAATCTATTCGAAGTATCAGAAAAATAAGAAAGAGCGAGCCAAAGTTAATTGAAGGACCTAAAAAAACTTTGCTAATTAGGGGCAACAAAACATCTAATACTGTTAAAAATTTCTTGAACAATATTGTAATTTTTTCATTATTAAGAGAGCTTTAAGAAAAGAAAGATCAGTCTTTTATTCTCGAAAGCATGAGATCTATCCATTTTAAAATAAATAATAGCTATAGAAATTCTGTTAAAAGTCATCAACCAGTTTATTCGTATTTGGATCTCATTCAAAGAAAAGGCCAAACAATATAGTCATTGGCCGCACTTTTGATTGGAAAGTACTAGACATGGTCGAATTTGGTGTGAACTCTTTCCAGTCAATAGAGGATATATCCAATGAAATAGATATTCCTTATCAAATCAAACCTTTTGTAATTTTCCAAGGAGATTTGTGGGAAACTGATGAATCATGTACCAGAATCAGAAACTTATTAACTGATTTTTTTTATGAGAACAATAAGCCAGAAGGTCTAGAAATTGATAAACTATTATAAGTTACTATTTGCTTTACCATTTTGGAAGATAAAAAGATTTTTATGAAAGTTTTTCAAACAAAAGTTTAAGGAAAGAACATTCTTGAGGATGATGGAAAGATAGTCGTTTAATAGTTAGGACCCAATGCTTAACTAAATATTAGAAGAAGCTCTTTCGCAGATAGCTAACTATGGAAAAGAGCGACCCATGTTCCAAAGCCAAAAAAGAAAAAACAAAATAAAAACATAAAGCATGACGAGATAGGTAACAAGAAGGGTAAATTGTACGTTGATAGACAAGATCTTAAGAGAGTTAACACGAAGAAAAGAAAAATGATCAGAAAAGATCGAAATAATGCGACAAATCCTGAAAAACTCGTCGAAAAAACAGAAAACTAATTCGCAGCCAAGTGAATAATTTATTGATTAAGTTTATAAGCTATTGTTAAGTAATTGAAAAAATATTCATGACAGTATTCTTTTGTACTCTTCATATAAACTAGATATCTATCTAATCTTTTATCGAGGAAATGTTACGAATTATTTTGGCTCCTTTCTCTTTCTGCGTTCTACTACCTCAAGAGTTGTAGGCCTTGATTCATAGTTTCTATTCCCTCCAACTGTCATCCAGGTTAAGAAATCTATCTATTATTTTTGAGGATATGATTGTTCTTCAGATAAATGTTCCAAATATTCAATACTTTAATTAAATTCTAAAGATTCCTTTTTCGCTCGATGCATAGGAGAGCTGAGTTATTTGGGGGAAAAAATATTGAGACTTGCAGCAATGGTGTTGTTGAAATTTTCGGGCATCATGTTCAAAACATCAAGCTTTTAAGTAAGTTCTTATTTCTTATGCATTTAAAAGTCCTTCAAATCTTTAGGAGTGAATTCAATGTTTTGAATAACCGACCATAAGACCTCATAATCATGATTAAGTATGGGATCTTCCAATAAGTAGTTTCTAATTCCGATGGATTTCTCAAAATCATCTAAATATTCCTACTAATTTTTTTCCATATTCCCTAGTATCCTCAAGTCCAGAAGCCCACTAATAGATTTTATGAGCCTGGAAACAAATTCGGATTCTTCGGGATAGGCTTGATATTTCTTGATTGAAGATTTAAAAAATAAACTAATAATGTGGTTGCATGCATCCTCGTACTTATCGAGATCAAATCCCTGTGAGTAGTATGTTTAAATCATGCTTGGCTTCACGAGCAAGGAATATATCAAAAGTTTTTTTACTCCTGTAAGTGCAATTGAAGACATGCTACTTAAATCCTTTTTACTACCTCTACTCTATACAGACAACACTATTCGATAGGTTTCTCTGAGATACTCAATAAGCTCTTCAGGTATCATTTATATAAAGTTAGTGAGATCCTTCATTATAATAGTTTAAGCTATCTTGTAGAATTATATTGCTGTATTGAAGTCATATTTGCAGCATTTTTAGACGACTTGATTAAATGACCTAAAGATATTCATGTAGAAACAATAGAGATTCGATTAGATTAATCTGAACAAAGGGTTTTTTGATGATTCAAACAACTAATTTTTATTCCTTATTGACTCTACATAAGCCCAACTCAGATTTAGCATCATATCTTCCCCTGAATAGCTAACTCCTGAAAAGTATTTCGCCATTTTCCCTTTCCGATCTTCATTGTCGGGAAAATTAGCAAAATAGATATGAATTAAACTTAGGTATATTTTCTCATGGGCTTCTTCTAGAAGGAAGACGATTCGATTGAGCTTACTCGAAAATATTATTTTGTTTACTTCATTTATAATTGATTTTTTATTTTTATTTTCAATGTGGTTGTCCATCTTTGTATTTTTATTCCCAAGCGTTTGCTTTATTGCCTAAAATTCTCGATTTTTGTCCAGTTTCCCCTCCTTATTCAAAATGTATTAGAGAGTATTTAAGAAAACATCGATAAATCTTTGAATGTTATTATGTCCTTCTGGTGATCTTCTGGCTCCTCTTTCAGCCATTTGTTTGATTTTCTTAAAAAGTTAAGCATCAGAGATGAGATCTTGGATAAAAGTTGCAAAAACTCCAGTAAAATGATCCTAAATGCTATCATGATGCTTGATAGATAGGACTGACTGATCATTGACTCCAATTTGAGACGTAGATGATATCAGCAAAGAATTACTATATATAGAACTATTCATTCCCTATCTGTTATTCTGACGGTACAGGTTGAAGATGAGTGATTAGGTAACCATAAGCGCTAGGTATTCCTGTTAAGTATGATTCTTTTTATTTTACTCGTTAACATGATATATAAACTGAGCAATCATCCTCGAGAATGTTTTGTCTTCATACAGTAATGGTTATTATTCGAGTAATTGGCATATTCGAACTAACTCTCCCACTTCTACAGCTTTGAATAATCTCAGGAAAAGTATGATCGAGCTTAAACTTTCATGGATTTCGTTTTTAGCCTTGGACATTCAAATAATTAGAACTGATATTTTATTTCATCGAACATTGTTATTTAATATTATTCAAATTACTATATGCAAATTATACTTAAAATCATTTACAGCATTTTTTTTCATTTTTCTTGTTCTCTTCCGATTAATTTTGTCCCTTCGTCGTCAGCTTTATGTTTTGAGCTGGGAGTTTTGGTTCTTTGCTTGGACTTTAGGTTTTTTATTGCGCTGATTTTTGATTAATTTGCGCACTCTCTCTTTTTACTCTCTCTGACTCGTCCATTATTTTTTAGAGTTCTAAATATGAAATTATGTACCTTCTGCAATTTTGGTGAAAATGAGCTCAATATTAGTGCCATCTTTGGCTGAGACTTCGTAGAATGCAATTTTATTTTTCTCAGCATATTCTAACCCCTTCTGCTTGGTGATAACCCTCTTGGCCTCCATGTCAGATTTATTGCCTACCAACATGATGACAACTTCACTTTTACTATACTCCTCTAGATAAAACTATTCGAATACTTATTTGTTTATACCAGTACTCTAAATCAGCGTAGGATTTTTAGTTTGTGATGTCATAGGTTAAGATGACGGCTGATGTACCTTTATAAAATGTCTTCATGATAGCTCTAATTGATAGGATATATATACTTATACTGCTACTGGCCCATCGTATCCCAAATCTGTAGCCTGATGACTTTGTTGTTGACTGTCACATTCTTGGCTGCGTATTCAACTCCGATTGTGGTTTGATGAGTTTCGTTGAACTGGTTTCGGGTGAACCGCAGTAAAACATTGGATTTCCCGACACCCGAAGATCCTATCAAGATGATCTTGAACATATAATCGTGCTCAGCTTTTGACATCTGCGTTGTTATCTGATGATTTATTTATATCAATTATTATAATCTCTGCTCAGTAATAATATAAAATCTATCACATTTCCTCTCTCCTTTTTAGCTCAGAACCCTTTCTCCGATTCCTATATAGTTCTCATGAACGATTATAATTCCCTTGCATTTTTAAATTTTATGAATATTGATTCACTATACTTTTTCTGGCCCGTCGCCAATACCACAAATTCCAGCACATTGTCCGACTTCTACGTCAATTACTCTAAAATGAACGATTCACTTTTACCAAAATCAAGATCTAAAATTTATAATCTCGATTCGAAAATAGTATATTTTAATAATACTCTTTTGACAGGTTTAAATCCATTTGATGTAATGTTCGAGCACTTTTCTCCGTAGGCTTTGATAATATCTTTCCCTTATTTTAATGGTATTGAGTGAAAAGTACTAACTGGACTCCCCATATTCAGATTGATATTGCTTTTGGAACCTTGCAATCTGGAACCTGAAATTAGATACTCTTTGATGGCAGCTTTGTCTTTCTCGTACATCACATTTTGCTAATTCCCTTCATTATAGATACTCCAAAAACATTTACGGTCAATCAGAACTGTGTTGATTCCCCTCAGAGCATCTTCAATGGGCCTTCGATGGTTGGGCAAAACAAAAGCGATCAGATGTTTGCAGAAATTTAGTAAAAGAACAGCTATAGATATGACTATTTTTGTTGAAAATGTGAGATCATAGGTGTGAGGGTCAGAGACAGAATCCTGATATCTTTGTTGTTACTTGTGTGAAAAATATTTTAAGTGCACTGATTTTAGAATTTTCGATGGATATGCCACTAATATGATGGTCAAATCGAGGACAACGGCGATGAGTTGACTATTAATATCTCTGTTGGAAGAAAAACCAGTTTTTATAAGATGAAGAAAGATGCAAGTCAGCCACTTCAGAGATATGTGTCGTAAATTAATATATTTGGGTTACTTGGAATTCAAAATTGAAACAGTTTGAAACACAAGTAGAATATAGATAACTGACCTGCATAACAAATGGGGTACATGAGGAGAGCGTCTATGATTCTAAAAAGAGAAATGAAAATATCAAAGATTGATAAGGAAATTTTCTCTACGTCTATTATCGGCTACGTGCCTTATCTTATAGATTGAATGCCTTACTCAATTAATCTATTGCTACTTGATTTATTTCTCAACAAGTCCTCGCTTATTGACGATTTCGGTTTTGGCATCAATTTTAAAATGAACTTTGATTTAAGATAATTATTTATTTATATAATTAAAAATAACATCCTGCTTCATTTTTTCTTGGGTTTTATGCTCACTGGTATCTTCTTCTTCAAGAGTGCTTGCTTCTCTGCAGTTGTTTCACGGGGTTACTTCCCTTATACGCTTGTTTTTCGATCTGCGGCTGTTTCTTCGTCTCCCGAATAATCTGAATCACTAGAATCTCTGCAATAAATATATGAATACTTCTTTTGATTTTCATCAGATTTGGGATTTCTGGAAAGGTTTTACAGTTCCTCCAAAGCTTTTTTGAATTTATTTTGGCTTGGCTCATAGTATTATTCTAAAGATTGGCAAAAAGCATGTGCTATGTCCTTGTATATATTCAAATTAAAATGATAATATTCGTATTTGCCGAAATCAGGCCCACAAAATGATAGTTCGAGTGTAAAGCAATTCACAATGTTCAGTTATTTCCATAACGCTATCTAAATACAACAATATTTACTCTCGCAGCTCCTTCTCTCTACTTTAGAACGGTGAAACAACAATCTTTGAAGCTGAAAACTGAGCAATTGTTTTTCATTAGAATAGGAAAAACTTGCTCTCGCTTTGAGGGATCTTTCCCTGAGCAACCATAAATAAAGATATTTTTCTTCCTATTATGCCCATGGATATCACAACAAAACCCAAGTTAGCGTTATTATTTAGTTTTTTTTATGAGCATTTTAGTGAAATAAATGGTTGGGTGAGCTTTTTTTGAAGGGTCTATCCATTGTCGATTCAAATCTGCCCCAGAAAGATTGCACCTATAATTTCCAACAATAACTCCATCAATATTTAGCATAGGGACAATTTTGAAGATAAAATTATCTCTTAGATTTTTAGCTGTAGGATGATTACTCAAGAGGAAATCTATGATATATTATATGATATATGATGCCATAGTTTAACCAGGATGGACTCTTGAAGTCAGAATAATGGCCTTTTTGTCTTTCAAGTTATTCCCGTACTATCCAATTGTCAAATAGTCACAACTTCAATAAGATAATGGATACTTATTTCCAGCTTCAGTCAGGCATAAAAATTTTCTTTGAAATCTGTTCTTTTTGACAGGGTCTTGCTCGAGAGACTTCAAGTATTTTTGCATTTGAGAAAAAGTGTATGGATAACAATGTGCAATGTAAACATTATCAAAGTCATCTAATTTAAAAAAAGAATACGCTAAAACATCAAAGTAAAAGTGAGACAGCTATAATATCCGCTATTCTTTCTTTTCATATTACTCGTATAATAACAGATATCGTTTCCATCTCTATGCCATCCCAAACCTTTGGTCTTGGCATTTTTTTCTGAATAAATAAGGGGCTTCATGCCTACATTGTACAGGCTGTCAGGTTTCAATAAATTTATGATATTGAATCGATATTCCACTTTTTTTCTTGTATTCGCAACCGAAAAGTAGTACCATTGAGTATGTCCGGTTGTGTTGTAGTCAGTAGACAGGATTAAGTTATATTCGTACTCTGATTTTTGCATAACTCTTCTTAAATTTCCACATTCAAAGCGAGACTCAAATATTAATGTGACATCTTCTTTGTCTTTGGGGATATAATAGGGCAGTACATCCATCCCAAATGTGGCAGGGTCTGTTTATCTGGTATAAGGGCTTTGATCCTTTGAGTCATATACAATAATATTCAGAAATGTCTCAGAGGCCATCATATATTAAACTTATTTCCTAAGAGATTCCTCAAGGATATTCTGCTTGGGGATGTTTACAGGTTCAAAGGCATCATTAGTCGCGAGGAGATCAGGTTGCGTGGGCAAGAAAACATTATCTGTAATACTGGATAAAAAAGTTGGTACTTCTTGAAAAGAGGTTCCTCTTTTTACTTTCTAAATTTGTAATTATTTACTTAATGTAAAGCTTCTTGTTAAGTCCGTAGAAATCTTATTAATTTTTTTACATTTCAAATGTTTACTATTTTAATATATCACTTTAATAAATTAAAATTTTTACAAATAATTATTGATTCATGTTCCTAATATATTATAAAG
>ERZ724506.964-NODE-964-length-10146-cov-9.803092_pt1 | contig 10146 bp, 11 predicted proteins | sample MGYA00376039_ERZ724506 | MGnify/ENA primary metagenome ERZ724506 (study PRJEB28724, sample SAMN07190887) | wastewater metagenome | isolation source: effluent of sewage treatment plant in Hong Hong | place: USA: Christiansburg, Virginia | collected 2016-03-01 ... | reverse complement strand
CGCGGCACCAGCCAAGAGGCACATATGGACGACGAAAACGACACCCTGCCATCTGGCGGGACCGAGAACGTCACACCCGAGAGCGATACCGCTGAAGACTGGGACTACTTCGAACCTGAGCAGGAAACCGAAGAAAGCCCGGAACCCGAAGCGACCGATGAAGGGGCTGAAGAACCCGCCGAAACCGAAGAACCCGAGCCGGAAGCGCCCGCGCAGATCAGCCTCCCAGATGGGACGCAGATCACGCTGGACGAGGCCATCAAGGGATACCAACGGCAGGCGGATTACTCGCGGAAGACGCTGGAAGTGTCGCAAAAGCGGCAAGCGTTGGAAGCTGACCTCCAAGTCATCTCAGGCATCACGGAAACCTTCATTGACCATCTGAGCAAGATGGTTCCCCCGGCCCCCGACCCGGCCTTGGCGATGCGCGACCCCAACGCCTACATCCGTGCGAAGACCATGCACGATACGGCAATGGCGAAAGTGCAAGACTTGATCGAACTCGGCAAGAAACCGAAGGAGATCGCAGGCAATCTGGACAAGTTGGACAAGGAAGCAGCCGTCGCGCAGGAAAACCTGCGTTTGGCGGAGCGCTTCCCCGACGTCATCAAGCCCGAGGGGCGCAAGAAGTTCTTCGAAGGCGCTGCGGTTGCGGCGCAAGAGGCGGGCTTCACGATGGACGATCTGCAGGGGGTCACTGACCACCGGCTGTTTGTCCTGGCGCACTGGGCGAACGTGGGAATGAGGGCTGCAAAGGCACGGGAAAACGCGAAGGCGAAAGTCGCCAATGTGCCCCCTGCAACGCCCCGGAAACCGGGCCAGCCAGCGCAGACCAGCCGGAATGTCGAGGCTACACAGAGGTTCAAGAAGGCCCCGACCCTACGCAATGCCGTTGCGGCGTGGAGCGGGGACTGAACTCCAACCCTCATCGAAGGAGATAGCCAATGGCTGTCGTTACCAACACCTTCCGCACCACGAGTGCGGTGGGCAACCGCGAGGAACTTGCTGACGTTGTTTCGCGGATCACGCCCGAAGACACCCCGATCTACTCCATGATCGAAAAGACGTCGTTCGCTTCCACCCACCCCGAGTGGGAAACCGATGATCTGGCCGCACCGGCTGAGAACATCCAGGAAGAAGGCGACGACTACAACTTCTCCAGCACCACCCCGCCCACGCGGGTCGGCAACTACACGCAGATCATGCGCAAGGACGGCATCATCTCGGAAACCCAGGAAGTGGTGGACGAGGCTGGCAACGTCCAGAAGGTGAAATACCAGAAGCTGAAGAAGGGCGTGGAACTCCGCAAGGATGTCGAACTCGCCATCGTCACCAACACCGCGTCTCTGGCCGGTGTGGCGCGTCGCTTCGGCGGCCTGCCGTCCTGGATCACCACGAACGTCTCGCGTGACGCGGGCGGCTCGAACGGTGGTTTCAACTCGGGCACCGGACTGACCGTCGCTGCCACCAACGGAACCCAGCGGGCCTTCACCAAGGTCATCATGGATTCGGTGATGCAGCAGGGCTACAACTCGGGGGCAAACTACCGCCACCTGTTCACGTCGCCCTATGTGAAGTCGGTCTTCGTCACCTTCATGTCGGATACGAACGTTGCGGCCTTCCGCTACAACACCTCGTCCGGCAAGGAAAACTCGATCATCGCCAACGCGGACGTCTACGAAGGTCCGTTCGGCAAGATCATGATCCACCCGAACCGCGTCATGGCGACTTCGGCTGGTGTGGCGAGAAACGCCTTCTTCGTGGACACCGAATATCTGTCGTTCGGCTGGCTGCGGAAGATCAAGGAAGACAAGGAGGTGGCCAAGACCGGCGACGCGAAGAAATTCGTGCTGATCGGCGAAGGCGCGCTGAAGGTCTCCAACCAGAAGGGTCTTGGGGTCGCCGCCGACCTCTTCGGCCTGACCGCTGCGACTTGATGGAGGTTTGACCATGTACGCACCGAAGAACTTCACCGCCTCCGCCACGCTCAAGCGTTCCGACGCGGATACCGTGCTGACCGTCAACGCGGCCGCCGGCCTGACCCTGACCCTTCCCGCTGCGGCGGGGACGGGCGACACCTACACCATCGTCATCGGCACGACCGTGACCTCCAACAGCGTTCTGGTGAAGGTGGCGAACGCCTCCGACACCATGCGCGGGGTCGCGGTTGTGGCGCAGGATGCTGGCGATACCGCCGTGGCCTTCGAGGCTGGGGCGACCGCTGACACGATCACCATGAACGGCTCCACGCTTGGTGGCCTGCTGGGTGACCGCATCATCCTGACCGACGTGGCAACCAACCTGTGGTCGGTGAACATCATCGCCGCAGCGACCGGGACGGAAGCGACCCCGTTCTCGGCGACCGTCTAACAACTGGGCGGGCCGTAATGGCCCGCCCTTCACCAACCGGAGAATCCCTCGATGCCTGAAGAAAAACGCGGCCCTGGCCGTCCGCCGAAGGCTGTCGAAACGGCTGCCGAAACCGTCAAAGCCGAAGTGCTGCGGGACTACTGGGTCGCCGCCGATGAGGCTGGCCGCATTCGCGCCGGGTCCATCGTGGAAGTGTCCAAGGATGACCTGATTGCGGGCTTGGAAAAGGGCCTGCTGCGCCGGGCCGAATAATGCGGATCACCGACGGCGAGTGGACGCTGGTTGACCACGATTTCCAGATGAAACGCACGGTCTGGGCGCGGCAGAACGCCGACGGCACGACCACCTACCGCACCGACTACGCGGTGGACGACACGATTGAGGCCAACAAGGAGATGCAGAACGCTGCGTCTTCGGGCTGGAAGGGCGACTGGCACAAGATCGCCTCCATCCCTCTCGGCATCTACCACGACAAGCTGGCCGAGGCCTTCCGCCAGGACGACATGAAGCACGTCAGCAGGTTCCTCAATGACGTGGATAACCGGGCCTTTCGGTCCAAACTGGGGCGTGTCTGATGGTAGCTTTCGCCGACCTTCTGGACCTGCAGACCGCCGTGATCGAGCGGGTGAAGACTGCCGGGATCACCGACGTTTTCCCCCAGCTGGTACGCTTGGCGGAATCGGATTTCAACCGGCGTCTACGCTGTGCGGAGCAGGTGACCACGGACACCGTGACGATCACCGGCGGAACCGCCGCCTTGCCGACCGATCTGCAGGAAATCATCGGCGTTTACGACACGTCAGGCTTGGAATACATCGGCCAACCCCTGCAGGCGCTGAAGCAGGTCCAGACGCGCGGATATTACGCGATTTCCGGCACCAATATCATCGCCCGGAACGATGAAGACCTGACCATCGAATATTACGCCAGCGTGCCGACCATCACGGACAGCATGACCGACAGCAACTGGCTGCTTGCGCGTCACCCGAACCTCTACCTCTACGCCGTGTCGATGGAGGCCGCGAAATACCTGCGGGATGGTGAGTTGATTTCCGGCCTGACCGCACCTCTGGCGATGGAATACGACGCCGTTTCCGGGGCTGACATGAGTTTCCGCTATGCCCGCGCGCGGGTGCGGGTTGCGGGAGTTGTGCCATGAGCGAACAACTGAAGCCATGCCCCTTCTGCGGCAGTAAACTCGTATCGGTTTGGTCGGGCAGATTGGTCGTGTGCCATACATGCGGATGCGAAGGCCCCGTGTTTGATCGGAAGGGCAACGATACCGAAGATTACGTTGCGGAGTGGAACCGCCGCGCTGAGGTGCAAAAATGACGCTTCTAACGATTGCCCAAGGGCTGGCAAAGAACGTCGGCATGCAATCCCCCACTTCCGTGGTCGGCAACTCCGCCCGCGAGTGGATCGAGGCGCTGCAATTCGCCAACGAGACGGGCGAGGAACTGGCCCGCCGCGTCGATTGGGGCGCGCTGCAGGGAACAAGTACCCTGACCGGCGACGGCACCAACAAAGTGCACGCTTTGCCTGCGGGATTTGCCCGCCTTTCCCCTGGTATCACGATCAAGGCCGGAACTGCGATTGTTCGCCCCCTCTCGCGGGCCGAATGGAACGCGCTGACAGCCGTTGAAGGCACGCCCCGGTATTTCCTGCTGGAAGGCACGGAAGTAACCCTGTGGCCCTTCCTGGCGAACGCTGCGACCGCTTCCGCGTCCTATCAGAGCAAACTTTGGACGTCTGCCGGGGCCGAAGCTTTCACGGCAGATGATCAGACGTCGCTGATTGATGAGGATTTGCTCTTGAAAGGGCTTGTCGTCCGGTGGCGTCGGCAGAAGGGCATGCCCTACCAGGACGAGGAAGCCGAATACGAAGCCGCGCTGAAGGACTTCGCGGGCTTTAATGATCGGGGCCGCTTCTGATGATGGTTCGTGAAAAGAAGGTGATGGCGGTTCGCAAGCTGGTCAACGGCCAGCCGCCGCAGCCCGCGCCGTCGCAGTCGTTCACCTTCCCCGCTCCGGTTCGGGGGTGGATTTTGAACGAGAACCTCGCCACCGTCCAGCCGGCGGGCGCGCGCATTCTTGACAACTGGCTTTGCACGCCGACCGGCGTCCGCCCCCGTGGCGGCAGCGTCAAACATGCCACCTTGACCGGGCCGGTGATGGCGCTGTTCGCCTACAACAGCACGACCGACGCGTTCTTCGGGGCGACGGCGGATGCAATCTTTACCATCACATCCCCAGCCGATCCAGAAGTGGCCCTGACGGCGACGATTTCCGGGCAAACCTCTGGGGACTACTCCACTGCTCAATTCGGCACCGCTGGCGGGGACTTCCTTTACGCGGTGAACGGCACCGACGATCCCCAGCTGTTCAATGGCACGACATGGACGGCCATTGATGGGGTTTCCACCCCCGCAATCACCGGAGTGACGACTTCGGGATTGTCGCAGGTCTGGTCCTTCGCCAATCGGTTGTTTTTCGTCCAGGGCGGAACAATGGTCGCGTGGTATCTGCCTGTTGACAGCATCGGCGGCGCGGCCAACCCGTTTTCCCTTGCCGGGGTCTTCCGCAAGGGCGGGTCGCTTCTGTTCGGCACGGCATGGTCGCAGGACAGCGGCGCTGGTCTGGACGACAAGTGCATCTTTGTTTCGACCGAGGGGGAAGTCGCGGTTTACGCCGGGACCAATCCAGGATCGGCGGCAGATTGGGCGCTGCAGGGCATCTACGCGATGCCAAAGCCGCTTGGAAAGAACGCCTACACCCAAGCCGGGGGGGATGTGCTGATTGCCACGGAAGTTGGCCTGATCCCGGTTTCTGCGGCCATCCAGAACGATCTGGCGGCGCTGGAAAGCAAGGCAGTTTCGCGGCCGATCACCCCCTACTGGCAGTTTCAGGCGCGAACCATCGCCAGCGGCTGGCAGTTGGTCAAGGCGCAGCGCCGGGGCATCATGTATATCTCGCAGCCCGACACGTCAGGTGTGTCATCCACGGCCCTCGCTGTGAACCTTCTGACCGGAGCGTGGTCGCGTTGCACCGGATGGGATACCCGCTGCATGGGGTATTATGCCGACAATGCATATTTCGGCGCTGGGGATGATTGCGTCTACCTGATGGACACCAGCGGGTCTGATGCGGGCGCAATCTACACCGCGCTGTTTCTTGGACAGCATGAGCATCTCGGGGTTTACGGCCTTCAAAAGACCGTGCTGCAGATGCGCGCGATGTTTCAGGTTGGCAGTCCGATCAATCCGCAGCTTTCGGCCCTGCCGAACTTCTCGGAAGCCACATCTTCGCCGCCGTCATCCGCCGCAGAATACACGACCGACGAATGGGATAGCGGGCTGTGGGATTCGGCGACCTGGGACGCGGACGCCGTTCTAGAGAGTTCGGCAAACTGGGTCGGGGTCGGGGTCACGGGGTCGGTCATCGCCCCGGAGCTGCAGTTGACATTCGGGGTCACGCCGACGCCGCAGGTGGAGCTGGTAGCCATCGACGTGGAGTTTCGGTCGGGGGCGATGGTGGCGTGACGCCATTCTTTGATGACCGCATGGCCCCATGGGTAGCGGATCGCATCAAGGTTTCGGGCGATGGGTTTGGAAACTGCCGCGCTCTGGGGGTTGAACATCGCGGCGCGATTGTCGCGGGCCTCGTCTTCCACAATTGGGAACCTGATCACGGCCTGATCGAAATATCAGCAGCGGCGGAACATCGCGGGTGGATGACCCGAGAGGTTGTCCGGGTGGCGCTGGCCTACGTTTACGACGGGCTAAAGTGTCAGGCGGCTGTCGCGAGGATTGCCGCCGCAAATGCTCCAGCAAGGCGCATCTGGCAGGCCCTTGGGGCTGAAGAACACATCATCCCCCGCCTGTATGGCCGCTGCTTGGCTGGGTGCATCTACGTCCTGACCGAAGAAGCCTGGAAGCGGTCGCGCTTCAATGTGAGGTGAACTATGGGTAAGCAAAAAGCCCCCCAGCCGACCGATCCCAAGCTGACAAGCGCGGCGACCACAGGGACCAATATCTCCACGTCCATCGCCAACGCTTATCTACAAAACATGAACGAATATGGCCCCGATGGGACCAAGACGTTCGACCAGACCGGAATGACGACCGTCACGGACCCCTACACCGGGAAAACCTATCAGATCCCCAAGTTCTCGGTGACGACAACCCTCTCGGATCAACAGAAGGCGATCAAGGGGCAGCAAGACGCGGCCAGCCTCAACCTTGCTACCCTCGGGAAAGACCTGTCGGGCACGCTGGGACAGCAACTCACCGGGAACTTTTCGCTCGGCAATGAAGAGACGGAAGGCCGCCTGTTTGACCTTGGCCGGAAGCGGCTGGACCCGATGTTTGCCAACCGGGACGAGGATTTGCGCACCCGGCTTGCCAACCAGGGCATCAAGGCCGGAACCGCCGCGTATGACCGCGAAATGGGTCTTCTCGGGCAGCAGCAGAATGACGCCTATAACAGCCTTCTGTTGCAAGGGCGCGGACAGGCGTCGCAGGAATTGCTGACGGAAGACAACCAGCGGATCAACCAGATTTCGGCGCTTCTGGGCGGCGGTCAGGTGTCAATGCCGAACTTCATGACCGGGGCCAATGTCGGGGCAATCCCGACCACGGACAACGCTTCCATTATCGGGAACTCCGACAACGCCAAGATGGCGGCCTGGCAGGCAAATCAGGCAGCCATGGGGTCGATGCTGGGCGGCTTGGGGGGGCTTTTCACCCTGTCGGATGAGCGCGCCAAGACAGACACGGACAAGATCGGCGAAACGGACGACGGCATGGGCATCTACTCATACCGCTACAAAGGCCAGCCGCAGAAGCAGATCGGACTTATGGCCCAGGAAGTGCAGAGGAAAAAGCCGCAGGCTGTCCGCAAGGGCACGGACGGGCTTCTCCGCGTCAACTATGAGAAGGCACTCCGCTGATGTTCAGTCAAGGTCAGTTTCTAAACGACGCCAACGCGACGCCGGAATCCATCGCCCGCAAGCGGGCCTTGATTGCCGCGCTGATGCCCCGTTTCGGTTCGGCCAAGTATGTTGGCGAGGGCCTTGGGCAGCTTGCCACCGGCGTGATGATCGGGCGGCAGAACAAGAAGCTGGACGGCGCGGAGGCTGCGGGCCGTCAGTCTGCGGATGAGTTGTTCGGCAGCCTGCTTGGCTCTGGTGGCAGCGCGGAACCGGGCGGCTTTACCGTGACAGGGCAGCCCGGTTCCGCATCATCCTATGCTCCCTCTCAGCCTGCTCCACCGCGCGACCCAAATAGCCCTGACGCCGTTGCGGCTGACACGATGTTTGCCTTGGGCAAGATAAACCCGCAAGATCGTGAAATTCTGGCCAAGACGCTTATGGCGGAAGCCGGTGGCGAGGGCTATGGCGGCATGTTGGCTGCTGGGGCCGTTATCGACAATCGCCGTGAAACCGGGGGCTATGGCGATGGGTGGGAAGGCGTCATTATGAAGCCCGGCCAATTCTCGGCATGGAACGGTGTTACTGGCTACGCTGGCGGCGAGGGCGCGTTGAACATGTCCACTATGTCGCCAAGCGAAGATGCATATGCGGCGGCGGATGCGATTCTGACCGGGAACTATGAAGACCCAACCGGCGGGGCTACACACTATTACAACCCGAACGTTGCCAATCCGAAATGGGGGCAGGCGGCGGGTGGCGATTGGACGGCCATCGGCAACCACGTCTTCGGGTCAGCCGACGCGGGCCGCAGCGGAGATGTTCCGCAGGGGGCACCAGCGCCAGCCGGTGCAAATGCCACAACGCCTTCCATTCCGACACCTGATCTTCTCGCCGCACTGTCGAACCCTTGGCTGGCCCCGGAACAGAAGGCCGTGCTGCAGTCGATCTATGAGCAACAAGTCCAGGCTGGTGACCCAATGCGGCAACTGGAACTGCAGAAGGCGCAACTTGAACTGGCGCAACTGCAGAACCCGACCGAACAGCCGCCCGCCGACTTCACCGAACGCATGTTCACCCTGAACGCCCTCGGCATGGATCCGCAGTCGCCTGAAGGGCAGTCCTACATGCTGACGGGCCAGTTGCCCGAGCCGCCCGAAGCTGGGTTTGCGCCCATGTCGGCAGAGGAGGTGCAGGGCCTCGGCCTGCCGCCCGGCTCTTACCAGCGCGGTCCGAATGGCGAAATCAAGCAGATCGGCGGAAGCGGAACCAATGTCACGGTGAACAATGGGAGCGGCGAAGTGGGCACGATTCCGCAGGGTTATGAGTTGTTCACCGATCCCGCTACTGGCGCGCGGTCCATGAGGCCAATTCCGGGCGGTCCGGAGGATTCGGCGAAGGCTGACGCTGCCAAGGCCAGCGGTGCGGCAATTGCGTCCGACGTGGTCACGACGGCGGCTGACCGGGCACTTGCGGCCAATAACGAGCGGCTGGTCGGAGGACTTCCGGGCGCAATCGCGGCTTACAATCCATCTTCTGCGAACGCCGAAGTTTACCGGCAAGTGGACGTTCTGACTGCGAATGCCAAGGTCGAAAACCTGCAGGCCATGCGGAACGAAAGCCCGACCGGCGGCGCTCTGGGAAGTGTCACCGAGAAGGAAACGCAGATGCTGGCCGATCAGGCCGGTGCATTGAACCCTGCCAGCCCAAATTTCGAACGGGACTTGAAGGACTACACCCGCAACCTGCTGCGCATCATCCACGGCGATGAAGCAGGGACGGCAATCTTCAACGAAAAATATGGCGATCAACCGACCCCCGACGCGGACGGATGGACCACCCTTCCCAACGGCGTCAAAGTCAGGGTGAAACAGTAATGGCGATCTTTGAAGTCCAAGGCCCTGACGGCAAGACTTATGAGGTCGAAGCCGGAAGCATGGAAGAAGCGGCGGCGGCGCTGGGGTCTTTTGCCATGCCGCAGGGCGGCGTTTCGGTGGACAAGGCTGCGGCTGGCGACCTGCAAAACCGGCTGACCACGCTTGGGGCAAATGCCGCCAACGCGGCGGCTTTCGGGCTGGGCGACGAAAGCCAAGGCCTGAAGGCTGGGATCGGCAGTCTGCTTTCGGGCGGCGACTTTCTGCCCGCCTATCGGGAAACCCGCGACAAAACCCGCGCTGATATGGGCACGATCAACGCGGAATATCCGGGCATGGCCACCACGGGTCAACTGGTCGGTGCAGCCCTGCCCGCCATTGCAGCGGCCCCAGCGGCAACCGGCAATACCATCATGCAGACAGCCATGCGCGGTGGCGGCCTGGGTGCGGCAGAGGGTGCCTTGCAAGGGGCGGGCAACGCTGACGGGCGCGACATGATTGCCGAGACGATCAAGGGCATGCTGGTCGGCGGCGCGGCGGGCGTTGCTGCCCCTGCGGTGGTCGGGGCGGCTGGCGCTCTCAAGAACGCCGCCTTGGACCCGCTCAAGGGCGGTTTTGACATGGTTTTCAACCGGGCCAATGTAGGCAAGACCAATCGCGCGATTGCGGACGCCCTGCGGGCCAGCAAGAAAACCCCGCAAGAGATCGACGCGGCGATTGCGGCGGCAAAGGCGGCAGGACAGCCCGAGTATCGTCTGATGGACGCGTTGGGGGTTCCGGGGCAGCGGCAGGCGTCCGGGATTGCCCGTGCTGGCGGTGATCCTGGGGCGGAAATCGCGGACTTCCTTGCATCACGGCAGGCAGCCCAGCCAGAGCGCGTTGGGGCCTTCGTAGAGGACGCCTTTGACGTTGGCGGAACCACGGCGGCCAAGACGCGGGAAGGGCTTGTGGCGGGCCGGAAAGCGGCTGCTGACAC
>ERZ724506.962-NODE-962-length-10156-cov-2.844273_pt1 | contig 10156 bp, 18 predicted proteins | sample MGYA00376039_ERZ724506 | MGnify/ENA primary metagenome ERZ724506 (study PRJEB28724, sample SAMN07190887) | wastewater metagenome | isolation source: effluent of sewage treatment plant in Hong Hong | place: USA: Christiansburg, Virginia | collected 2016-03-01 ... | reverse complement strand
AACCGAATTGTATGCCTCATCGACTCTCTTCTTGAACTCGCTGAAGAGCTTGAACCTAAATGAGATGCATATTTACCTGTTTTCGACTGCAGCCGGGTTGAAGCCGGGCTTGAAGGCCCCACCGAGCCTCCTACCGCCTGCGATGAGCTCACCTTGAGACTCCTTGGTACGCTTTGCCTCCATGAACCTGAACGATTGTAAATATATTAATTTTCTTACAGATCTTAGCATCCACTTGACTTATATTATATAAAAGAATATCGGTGTCACGTGCCGCCTGCCGGTCGTATGCTGCCTTCCGGAAAGACAATATTTGACCCGAAAGTACTGCTGTTTAACATTTTAAAAGTTAACATTGTTGGCGGTCCATTGATAAGGCGAATCGGGGAGCGACCGGCATGGGGTTTGCGGAGTTTGTAACCGTTGTGATTCAGCAATCTACTTTAGTTACGGGGTGTACTGCTCATCGATGAAGAAGCTGTGAATAGAACGATTCGGTTTGAACAGCAAGAAGGCATAGCCTGTTTTTCTGTAGAGTATGTACACGGAGTAGTAAGGGTTGTCGACCTGGGGCTTCAGCTGCAGAGAGCTGAGCATATTACTGAACAGTCTTGGTAGGAAATCTGGGTATTTCGATTTGTGGGACTCACTAAGCCGGAGTGGTAACTTCGAGAGAACGCTCAGATTGACAGTAGAACTGGATCGGGTGGGTGGTTCAACTTTCATGAAGAGGGCATAGACCCCAACTGGCACAACAGCTCTGAGAAAGTTCTCTTAACTGCACTCGACCATATTGCCTGCTATGAATTCCAACGCATTGTTCGAGAGCACCCTCGCGAGGATAAGCACTTGCCGGGATGGTTCTGTCGCCCACGTTTTCATGTATATCTTTTCGTTTGGTACCATGACATCAATAGTCACGAACTGCCCATGATGCTTTTAAAGTTCAAGAGTTAACCAATCTTGGCTGCAACCCTCTGTCTTCTGAATAGCTCCCATAAGGCTGAAGTATCTGAGTACGTCGGACTCTTCGATGATCATGCTATCGTTAGTTTGGACTCTGGCCTTCAACGTTGCAGCTTGACTAGGTTGAACTTTGCTCCAGTTCTTATCGAAGGCTGAGAAGGGACCATTCCAGTCTCCCTTATTCTCCAGGTTGATGACTTCATAGAGCACTATTGGTTTGTTACTGTAAAGGACTTCGTGAACTGCCATTATCATGTAGAGCTCATCTTCAAGCAGGCCATGTTCCATTTTTTCCAGACCCTTCCGAGGTATGAAGCAGTTGGAGGATGACTCTACATCGATACGCGACTTCAATGCTAGGAGTTACGTCATTGACACATTATTGCTCAGTGGCCACATGAGTACAGGAGTGCAAGCAAGTGCCTCAACAAGGGGAAGAGGGTTTTAGGGAATCTTGGCATAGCTTCCGAAGGCCTTTGCAAGTGCTTTTTAGATGAGCATCGGGAATACTTCTCGGATACGGTAGGGTTTGGCATTGATTGGCATGCGATCACTGGAAGGAATATAATCGTCGATGATGACGTTGGTGAGAATGCCTCTGACCATCATGCGAAACTCGTATATACCCTCCACAATCAGCGACTTTCTCAACAAACTCTGAAAAACTTCTGGGTTGTGTTTGCGAAGCACGTACAGAGCGCTTTGCAATGACTTATTCGAGCAGCGAAACTTGTTCCACTCCTTTAGTGTAAGCTCTGAGATGTAGATAGGGTCTTTGACAAGAGTCCCCACCCGCTACCAATTGATCATTCGCTAGAGATTTTTTCCAATGCTAGAACTCGACTGCGGAAAGTCCTAATCGGAGTAGTTTTTGAGCCCACGTTCCCTGATACTCTGGAGGAGTCCATGGTAGTTTAACAGTTTCACTTTGGCGCGCTGCCAACCCTGGAACTGAGAGTAAGGTTGTTGTGGATCGAATGGTACAAGTTGCTGCTGCTTGCTTCTGGTGAGCGGCTGCTGGCTGGAGAACTAGTAGTAGTAGGTAGATTCCGGCACCCTCTCGCAAATTGTTGTGTCCTTACAACAAAAAAACATAAGGCACTGTTGTTTATTAATAAGCGGTGTCGAGGGGTGTGTCAACACTAGATCATTGGCTGCTGGGCTGGCAGCTCGAGGTTAGCCTCCTTGGTGAGTCCTGTGACGGTGAGGTACACCTTCTTCCAATCCGCCCTGAAGGTGAAGACCCACAGTAAGTTCACGAAGACCTAGTTCCATTCGAGGATAACGATGTACTTGTCTTGCTTGTTGGAGTGGGGTTCGGTAATGACACCAACCAAGCAGTATAACCATACTGCACTTAAGTAACCACAGGTGAGTTTCTTCCAGAACCAACTGGAAGCGCTCATAAAGCTGCTGTCCCACTTGCGCATTTACGCCAGCAGGAAGGTAATGCGTACAGTGAGTCCAAACATCACCAGGAAGAATATGACTGCGCAAGGAGTATGCAGAGGTCCTGTGTCATTCGAGTCGATTGTGCCGATAGTTATGGTGAACGTGAAGATTGAGAACTGCGCAAGGTAGTACAACCAATTAGGAGTTTCGTAGGGGAACTCGATCCTACGTTGTTCATACTTGAGCCACCTGCACATTAGATATGGCTTACCGGAAGAGTGCGAAGTAGACCAGTGCGAGCATTGACGAAGCCGAGAGCATACCAAACCTGAAGAGAATGTTCTGCGGGTAGGGACATGCAGTGTCGGTAACAGTCGACCACGGGAAGGCTGGTACTTACTTTTTGGAAACAGCCATGTAGTAGGTGTAGCATGGGAGGACAAGCATGAACGGCATATAAGCCCAGAGGATTGAGTCGAGGCGAATGCGTCCCTTAGCCATTTGTGTATAATAATTCATACAAGGGAGTACATCATCAAACACATATGATGCTGGTTAATGCGCCCGAACGACTCACGACGGACCTGTTGGTCGTTCATGAGCAACCATTCGTTTTGTTGACGCAGTATGGAGTAGTAGTGGGTAGATGCTGGATGAGGCTCTTTCCCGATTAACCCGATCAGATGGTATTCCACAGTTCGGGTGGCAAGAGGTGGTCCAAGCTGGAAGCTAGTGGGACAATCAATTGCGGCTGGGAAGGTAGAATTGTGTTACTAAAAGTTAAGCTGTGTGATATCGATGTTTACGAGAAGCAGGGTCGCTGGTTTGACTACCGAGTTTATCTGCAGTAAATTGTTGCATCTCCCGCAAACTTCTGTGGTCTGAGCAATGGAACTTGATATCCCTTCTTCCAGCCTCTCACAAGGTAAGCAGTTTAAGATATTAAACGGCCTGCTTCGAGTGATATCTGATTCACATCCACAGCATCTCATGCTTTCCTGGATCTGACCATTCAGCAGGGTGTGCAGTAATCGAGGGCTATTCACAAACTTCTCCTCCTCCTTCTTGAGCTGCTCAATCATCTATGTTAGGAACTACTTTGGTCAACAAAATACCTCAGAAGGTCGCCGTTCCTCCCCGGAGAAGCTATTCCTTCCGAACTGGGTATCCAGGTGAACCTTCAATTTGCGTGGGTTCGCAACTGTGCCTGACTGCGACTAGTTCCCCAGTTCCATAATAAGCTTGTATGTTGAATGACTTAAGTCGGCATTCGATATCTTTCGCATCTTTTATTCGACGAGTGGCTGGAAGAACAAAAAGGCAAGCGAGGCGCTCAGATAGGAACAGTTTCCCAGATTAATTAGTCCTTTACGATAGGATCGACGACTCTATTGAGCACGTTAAGGCAGTTCCAGATTAGCTGCCAGATCAGATACACAAAAGCTGTATAGTCTGCGCCCATCCATCCCCATATTGTGCAGAATTACTTCATACTTATTAACCCTCGTTACACACACCTCACGTCGCTTCGGGTGACTCTTTATAACAAAGATGTCCCCATATATCGGGTTGGATATGTCTTGGTTCGCCATACAGTACTGCCTCACAAATCGTTGCTAGTCAGCTCGGCTGACATTTATCAAAAACCCGTTGGATTAGAGATCGATTTAGTACAGGAGTTTATCCTCGTCGTTGGGTAGCTTTTTCCATTGCTGGCCAATTCCACGAAAATAGAATGCAGTCTCCATATTAAACTTCCTCGAGATGTCCTTGAAGGATGCAGTACGGTTATACCTCCTCAATACGAAACTGTCATCGTTGATGCAACCTTCCTCATAGATAAGCTATCTCACGAAGAAGGGGTATAGTTCGAGGCAACCACGAATGATACTTCGCTCGTAACGAGGCCCACCACCATAGAGCAGATGCAGTTTGTCGTACATTTGCGGAGTTAGCATAACATAGTCGTTGTGTCCATCCAACCCTCCTCTTAACTCTCCCTCGAATACTCCCGAAAGATCATGATTATCGATGCGCCTTATACACTTCCACTGGTTACGGAAATGATTGTTGCACTTATCGAATTCTCGGTCCTCACCAACTAAATCGGGGATATCGATAGCTGTTTCGAGATCGCTGAGCATCCTCCTCATATTCTTGGGAGTGAGATCTCCTGTCCAACTATTTCTCCTGCCTAAACCAGGACCGAGACTCAAGTCAAACTTAATCTTGTACTTGGTCGCTGCGTACTGCTTGAAGCTGTCCCACCAGCGAGCCGAAACGAGACAAATGTTCTTCTGGAAGAGATCCATGTTGATGTATTCATTCCAGAGCTACTGCTCCAAGCCGTCGATATAATCCTTGAGAACCCTGAGCTGGATGCATTTGATACTGAAGTTATCACAGACCCAGCGCTTAAATTTTTAAAGTGAAAGATCGAATGGAATTTATACTTCTGTGGGATGGTGTGTTGGGCTTGTATCGGCAGTCTACTGGCTTTGTTTCATCGTCGAGCGTAGCTTCAGCGTATTCTTATGGTCCTCCACAAACTTCTTTAGTATTGGCTCAGAGATGACCATCCCCCCCAACTCAAAATCCGAGTACAGGAAGAACAGTAGCTTGGATAGACACTCCTAACTTCCATAACAAAGCACTCGAAGTCCCTCCACCAGCTCCTAGTAGGTAAGTGCCTTTCTCCTGGCGATATTGAACATCGAAAATAGCCTGGTGACACATTACTGGGTAACAACTTGGGTACGTTGGAATACGGTAGGTGTTACAGCAGTCTACCGAACTGGTGGGGATCCATAGTAGCGCCAACATGACCACAGATTTGCTAAAATCGACGCTGCAGGAATCCCAAGCGCTGCATTGAGAAGCCTCGGGCGGTTTGCACACTCGAGTCGTCGAGATCAACAATCTCTAAGCTAGGCTGCTAGGTACTTGGAACTCCGGTTTGTTCTTTGGCGAAACACTCCCCCATGCTATTAATAAAATAGCTTAGATTTACAGTCGTATAAAAGTCAGTCACTGGCAGGTTGTTGCTCGTAGCAGGTTTCGTATATGCGGTTGAGGCTCTGGAATACCTCATGGCGATTGCTATTCTTTCCCAGCGAAGCCAACAGTGATAGTACGGCCTTCAAGTTTCTGAGCTTAGGCAGTTTGGTAGATTGTTCGAGCATCTTGGCGATCATTCTCACTTACTAGTGGCTTGCCGTGAGCCATGTGCAGCTGCTGATGAAGTGCTCGAGGTTCGTTGAGACCATGACCTTAAAGTAAATTCTGAGCAAGTTGCCAATATTAAGGAAGGAGTTGACATTGAGGTGTGGGAGGGCCTGGAACAACATTGCGACAACCCTGGGAATAAACCTCTCGGTTTCGAATGGTGTGACTGCAGAGTCAATGTAGATTTCTATGAAGATGATTAGCTGTTTGGTAAGGTGCACATCCTCCAATTCCAATGCCGTGAGACATAACTCCTCGATGGCAGGTTTGTATGTGCAGTTGAAGAGCACCTGCGGCAAGTACACGATAACCCGCTGCAGCACAATGTAAAAGGCTTTAATCAGTTCCGGGTTGAGCTTTGCCGATGTTCGGATAACTTCGAGCACAAAGCCCAAGAACTGCTGGAAGTAGGCTTGTAGCCACTCATCGATAATGTTCACTCGAGTCTTTTGGTAGTCGAGGACGCACGATAGCACCGACATCAGGTTATAGTTCTACAGGAGGTTGCTGCTGAGTATCTTCATGCTTTCGTTGAGAATATTGATCATTGTGGGAGTTGCAGACTCGTTACCCAACAACCTCACAGTCAGCTTCGTTGTCTTCGCGGAAATACCTATACAGTTGTTTTGGCTGTAGGTCAGACCCCCGCACATGCTGAGTACAATCTCGACGAAGTGGAGCACCTTATGCAGGAACGGATACACTGCCACTTGCTCGGACTTGGAGGTGGAGTGGTCGATTGTCTCTACTACAACGCAGAGCCGAACAAGGTTACTTTGGATCTTCTTCAAAGAAATTGGTGTTTTGAATGAGTCATTCATAGTCTTTGTTACTTCGTCGAGAAATTGGCTGATGTATCGTGCTCGCAGGTCTAAGCTTTTAAAGGCTTGAATAAATTCGACGTGCCCAGCGATGAATTTGTTGAGGGTTTCATCAGATAACGTCTCGAGCACAGGGCTCATGTATATTTTTAGAAGGCTGTCAGCTAGTTCCTACATGTTGTGGCCACTGATGCACTCGACCAGGCTTACAAAGGCATAGGATGCGTAACTACTGACTGCAGGACAGGCCAAACTGCTGATAATGTATCGAGACAGCTGCTATCGGAGTACGGGGCATTTAGCTATCTGCCTGCAGCACACCACCAACAGCTTCAAAGCCTCACGATGCACTTGCTCGCCCTTCAGCGATGGAATACAGCTGAGGACGGCAGCTATAGATTTCTTGCCTTCCTCAAGACAGAGTTCATTGACCGATTTGGTGAGGAACAGTGCCAGTTCTACTTGGTGTTCACCCTGTTCTGAGTTCATGGAGTTTCTGAGCAGTTCAAACACTGGTGCGAAGTAGTAGGTATTCCCTTATTCAGTTCCACACTGTTCCGTAAAGATCTTATAGACAGTCTGGAAGAGGTCAACAAAGAACAGCCGGTACTACTTGAATGTCATGCGACCTTTGTCACCACTGCCAGCGGCTTCTAGCAGCTCCAACTCTATGCTGCTTTCTGGCTCCTAGTTTTGTGGTCGCTTCGAAAGATTGCATTTCTCAAGTGCGCACTGGTACACCTTACTGTAGTATTCCACCAGTCTTCGGAGATCCATGCATCGCTTCTTGTCAGCCTTCTTGACAGCGACATAGAAGTCTGTCCAAAACTGAGCAGCGTGGTGGCTGGTGTCCATATCGCTGTGTTAGAGAATCTTCAGCATCAAATTGAGCATTCTCTGACATGCTGCGTCAGGCAGGGCCATGAGGGCAATCGAGAATACCTGTAGCAGTTAAGCCAGCATTTCGGCGAAGTGCGATCGGCTTGCCTCCTCGTTTAGAATTTGGTCTGCAGTGATCACCAGCAGCTGGATCATCTCCGTGAATGACTGAATTTAGTTCTACGTTGGGTATCCTGTTTGGTCATTACTGCATTTTCTGCGAGGAATGTTTTTGAGATCCTCAAGAAGTGCGTCGCAGCACTTCTCAAAACACAGCTGACTGTTCAGGTAGGTGCTCATCACAGCCTGAAAAAGCGAGTGGTTGCCTAGCAGGGGCATTCCCATCTCGATCCATGTCCGGATGCTCTCCAGCGCCACCTCAACCTTCGATGGAACTTCCCTAAGTTGCATCAGTAGTGCAGTCAGAATCACACTAATTTCCTGCCATTTCTGTTGGAACTCTGCCTTGACTTCGCTGTTGATGGAGCTATTCGAAATTTTCTTGATTTAGTCGGCAATTTCGCCTAACAAAGTGGCGCCTACGAGCATCCTTTCTGGCGACTCTTTCATAAATTCGACAATCTTGGAAAGCAGCTCCGGCTCGTATTTGTTGAGACATATGCAGCACACTGCGGCTGCTTTCTGAAGCATGTACAACACCTGCTTGCTGTTGCTAGCCGTTGAGCATTATCTCTGCAGCTCTCCAAACGTATATCCCGTGAGTTACTTGAGTTGGTCCGTGGGAAGGGTAAACACTGCAGCCTGCGCCTTATTATAGAGGAGCTGGGCACCTAGAAACCTTTCTTGGTGGTTGCTTGACATCAGTAAATCCTATCTAACCAACTACGAGTACCTTCGCAACTTGCCAGGCTTCTTGGGTTTGCACGAGCTGCAGCAAGAACTGGTTGGCTTGTTCGCGCAGTTGGGTATCTGCAACTGCCAACTGCCCATAGGCGCCAAGAAAGCGAGAGGTCAGCTGGTTCATGATTATTATAAACTTAATACTCGAACAAGAGAAATGAGGCACGGTCAGCACAACCTATCGTACTCCTGGGGACTGTCCTCCAGCAGGTCGCTGGATCTCTACTCGATGGTTTGCTGCCGTTACTATTTCTTGCGGCTACGTTTTTATGTGAAGGCTGAGACGTTTTCCTTACTACTCCGTTTTATTGGCGTGCGAAGCGAGAGGTTTGTGGAGTCGGTGAGGTACCTGTCCAACTCGTTACTGGAATCTTCGTTAAGCTTACGGTAGAGTTTGAGCTCGATAGTCTCAAGTTGGTTGCATCTTCTCTACAGGTTGGTGCCGAGGCTGAGCAATTCGGAGCGCTCGTTGGAGAGGTTGCTAATGCAGCTATTGAGTTGGTTGACGTACTGTGAGATAACCCGTTCACGCTGATCCAGCTCCTGCTCCTTTAGGGTATTACGCTCACCCAAGGCAATGAGCTCGATATTACGCTCGGAGAGTTGTTGCTAACGCTTTTCGAGTTCCGACATCGACTACAATATCTCTTCCTAGTAGGAGTGGATACGCCCTTCGGCTTCCATGATTTATTTCTCGCGGGATTCTAACTACTTCCTTGTGGATTCACACTGCAGTAGCTTTGCACGGCACGCGCTCTTTTCTGCTTCGAGTTGACACTTTAGAAAGTCTTGATCGCGGGTGGTCTGCTCCACATATTTGCATAGCTCCTCGACTTCCTGCTTGCGCCGGTTAAGATCTGTGCTGCGAGCATTATAGGCCTCTTGTGACTCGTTGATTCTGGAGCGGATTGCATTCAGCTCCTGACGCTAAGATTTCAGCTGTTCGGCAACCTACTTATCACAAAGGATCGTACATGATTGAGTTCAGAAGTGTAGCTCGTCATCTTGCGGTTGACTTCAGCTTCAAATAGTAGCCACTCGCTCATCTTTATCTCAATCCGGTTGTCGAGGTCCTTCAGAATCTTCTCCTTCTGGGTCACCAATTGCAGCATATGATGACTCTGCGCTTCGATCGTTGTTGGCTTCGATGGCTTGTTATGCGGTGTGGCTGACTGTTTTGTCCATTGCTGACAGCTCACATGCATTGGGTTCTCTTTCTTCTTTGTTCGTTCAATGCTGTTGGTCATCTGTTGGCGCATCCCGCCAACGTTCCGACCTTTCAGTCTTGAGTTCACATGATCGCCTGCCAGTCTGCTATGATTGCGCTTTTCGACAGACTATTTAAGCTCCGAGCGGGAGATGTCCTTCGAGGGGCGTGGTCGCATGCGAGCTCTCCCACCTTAGTGGGAATTGTTATCGCTATGAACGGACTTGGTGATGGACTGTTCGTAGCGTGCGAACTATTCGAGCGGTATGTATGTGTGTTTGCTTTGTAGCCCTCGACTCAGGCTCTCCTCCATGTTAATTTTTAATACTAAAATAAAGAAGTCGGCAAGTTACCATTCGGCGTAGAATCAGAAGATACCCCTTGTGACTAACTGCTCGATCAACTCCTCAAGATATTTCTTGTCGGTTTCGTCGAAGTGGGCGAGGTCGTCAGAATCGACATCCAGGACACCCAATACCTGACCGTCCTTGACAATCGGCACAACTATCTCGGAACGAGACTTGCTGCTACAGGCGATATGTCCAGGGAACTTTTCGACATCCTCAACAACGATGGTTTGATTGCGTTACCATGAAGCTCCGCATACACCTCGACCCTTGGCGATGGTAATGCATGCGACGGGTCCCTGAAAAGGTCCAAGGTACAGTTCGTTACCTTCGGCATAGTAAAAGCCGACCCACCACCAGTTGAACTGTTCCTTGAGTGCAGCAACGATATTGGCGTGGTTGGATACCTGCTTGTATTTGGTATCGACAAGAGCAAAAATCTGTTGTAGAATGGACTG
>ERZ724506.960-NODE-960-length-10160-cov-6.513805_pt1 | contig 10160 bp, 5 predicted proteins | sample MGYA00376039_ERZ724506 | MGnify/ENA primary metagenome ERZ724506 (study PRJEB28724, sample SAMN07190887) | wastewater metagenome | isolation source: effluent of sewage treatment plant in Hong Hong | place: USA: Christiansburg, Virginia | collected 2016-03-01 ... | reverse complement strand
ATATACTGCTCTTTTAATAAATCTTATATTGTTTCAGCATTTTACTCTACTTTTAAGATTTTTCTATTTTTATCCATTTTCTGATCTAAAAGTCAAATTAAACTAGTATACTTTGAGCTATTATCTGATACGAATTTAATTTTATTGAATTATTTATCCATTATTAAACAAAATAAAAATAGCTATAAAAATAACTTATAAATATATAATAACAAAAAGTTTAAAATTCTGTATAAATTAATAATTAATTAGCCCTCAATTGTAGAAGGATTTTAAGCAAGACAATTTTCATCATAAGAAAAAGGATTAGAATTTTATTCAAGTTTTATTTCCTAAGCTTATTTTCTAAACTAATCATACTTAGTACGTCTGGGATTAAATAGCTTAAAATTTTATTATAAATTTTATTTTTTTAAAGCCCATTTTTCTCTATGAAAATGATTTAAATTCTTAGCCAAGCATCTTGCCATAGTAATAACTCAAATATGCATTCTTTTAAATCAATTATTATTTACATCTTGGGCAATCACCTCTACTTCTCAATGACTACCAAATGTGGGAATATATTATATTGATTTTGAATTTTCCAAAATTTCTTTAAAAACTGGAAAATCTTATTCAAATAGTTTTATATTTTTTGAATACTTTTCAAAAACTAACTCATCAAATATGTTAGGATTATTTCTATGCAAGGTCTCAAGGATATTTTTAGTACTATTTTTATCATAAATAAATTTTTGGAATTGTTCATGAGGAATTTTTTCATTATTTTTTTAATTTCCTTTTGTACTAAGAGTGTTCTCATAAGTTTAGATATCTGAAAAGATCTTTGTCATATCATCATTTTAATAATGCAGGGGTTATGCTCCAAACAATAATGCTGAAGGGTCTTTGTAGAAATCATCTGTTATTGAGCCTACAAAAATTATATCAATATTTTTTAAATATTTGAGATTTTAGGACTTAATTTCTTCTTTTCCATTGATGCCAAATATATACTTATGATACAAATTGTTTTCGGACTTATTATGTTATATGAAATTAATCTTTATTTTATTTTCTATGTTTTCTTCTTAAATTTGTTATTAGGATTTTATTTTATTATTTTGCTCATGAATATAAGTCTCTTAGTTTTTAAGCATCATGTGTGCAATACAGTTATAAGCTTTATCAATACAGCCAATATCTCATGAGAAATTGAATTTTTCATAAATTTCATTTTAGACCTCAATTTCTTTAAAAGGAAGACCTCCTAGTAAAGGGGAATTCAAAGTTGCTAAGGCTATTACATAAGGAGCAAGATTTTCATTATAAAAGAAATCATGCATGGCTAAGACACCCCCTCTTGAAAAACCCATCAAATTTATTTTAAAATCAAAAAATGCTTAAAATATTCTTAGATAAAATATAAATAGATTTTCATAAGCTATTGAGAACTCAGATAAATAATTAAGATCAATATGCTACCACTGCTTAGTTATAAAATCATAGGTCTTGCTAATTCTGTTCTTATCACTCATCCAATCTTAGTCAGGAATAATAATAGTATTATTAAACTTAAGATTAACAAGATCCTTAATTTAATTAGCAATTATTTTCTTGTTATTATCATCACCATGTCCTCGTATGAAGAATGTCAAGATTTAAGTTTCTAAACTATTATTATTTATTTTTGCTAAGGTCACATCGATTTATTTTTAAACCAATTCGGTTATAAGTTATTTTAATTCTGTTAAATAATTAATCGTTTTCTCTTACAACAAATTTTAACTATTCTAAAATATTTGATTTTTTTTTATCTAGGTCACTTTTATAAAGTTTTAATTTTTCTTTGGATTAAAGATCGAAATTTTGGATCTTAATTCTAAAAGTTCTTTGGCTTTTGAAATTTGTTTTTTTTCACCAAATAATTCTGCCAAAGCAAGAACTAAGTAAGGATAGTTTTATAAATGATTTTAGTATATGACAAGACTGGCTTTGTTAATTTCCGTTTCTTTAAACGGTATTTGATTTGGTTAGATTTAAAATTCTGAAATGTGTTAGCTTGGGTCTTAAGGCGAGATACTTATGTCAAAAATGTTATTTTGTTTGGGTTAGTTACTAGATGTTGGGCTAAGTATAGACCCTTTTGTTCCCTTAGTAGTTTAGCTGATTTTCGGACTTACAAATTAGTTTGAGTTAATTTTTTTTTAATTTGTATTTTTTATTTTTGGAGACAAATCTTATAATTTATCTTAATTATTTTGATCAAGATTATTTAAGTCAACATAGCTTTATTATCCAACTATTATACTGCTACTTTGAGCTTAGCTATAATACTTTAAGAAGATCAATACAACGACTTAATATTTGTTGATCATATTTATAATAAATAATTTTTATAATTTAAACTAATTTAAATTATAAAATCCTAACAGCATTTTACACACATAACATTTAATAAATATTTATTTATATACAAATAATGTGTTATTATAATGCAATAAGATACGTAAATTAAAAAAATGGATAAATAATCCGTAGATCAAATACACTCTGAACTTATCGTATAGAACATAGTCATTGTTTTCAAAGAGTTGTTGGAGAACTGTTTGGATTCTGAGCCAGATAAAATACAAATAGAATATCATAATTTTGGTATTGATAAAATAGTGGTCATTGACAACGGTAAAGGAATTTCATTAAATAATTTAAAAAGGCTTGGAAACTGAGGAGCAACATCTAAATATAATGAGAGTGGCTTTAGTTAGTATGGTTTTAGAGGAGAGTCTTTATATGGCATTGCGCAGCTCAGCAAGAAGTATTTTATTACAAGCTCATTGAAAGATGACATAAAACATTACAAAAAAGACATCTAGTTAGATACAATATAAGAGCTGGAGAAAACTCAATAATTAACCATTTAAGAAATAACAGGCTTATTTTTTAATCATCCTAAGAGATTGTTTATGAACATAGAAAAGAAATAGAAATATATATAGAAAATCATAGAGATGCTGGAAGAGTATAGTGTGATACATTTTGATAAAGAGTTTCACTTTCAATACAGTAATGAAGACGGCTTGATTAAATAAATTATATTTAAGAAAAAATTTGAGAATTTTCAGGATAATTTAAAAGAAATTTTTGGTATTAAAAATGCAAATAGATTTAAGTATTTTTAAAGAGAAATAATTATTTAAAATAACTCTGTTAAGTAGCCTAATAAGATTTGATCTTGTTTTACAAGACTTTATGGACTCAATATATAGTTAGTAACAGGATTAAAGCTTCATTTATGTGAATTAAAGACCCGTTAAAAATCTACTTTTTGTAGCCAATACTATAAAAAGTTTTTTCTAAGAGCTTATGATTAAAAATAAAGTCTTTGTTATTTTAAGCATAACTTTAGACTGTAGTTTAATTGAGTTTAATTTGAACAAAGAAAAAAATCAAGTTTTATTTTGAGATCAAAAAGAAATTAAAAATAAAGCTAAAGAGTTTATTGTCTAATGTCTTTAGGAGCTGCATTAGCAAATAAAAAGATTTAATTCTCAATCATAGACAAGAGAGTTTTTATAGAGCTAAATTCTTATTGAGCAAAATACTATAACTCTTTAATAAGAAAGTCTGACATAAAATTCTTAATAAATTAATCATAGCTGAATAATTTACAATCCATAATAAAATGCTGTAAATATTGATCAGGATGATTATACTATATAAACCTCTGATGATGAGGTAAAGCATGAATTACAGCTCAATACCAGTAGCTTTTAAATTGATTAATTCAAAACCCTAAATATAGTTGGTTAGTTTAATAAGTCCTTTATAATAACTCAATTAGAATAATCTTTAGATAAAATATACATTGTTGACTAGCATGCTTCAAATGAGAAATTTCTTTTTGAGAATTTTTTAAACAAAGAAAATATTTTTGGTAAACAGGAGCTTATACAGCCAATAATAATAGATCTAAGCCACTAATAACTGCTCTTAATAGAAAATAACAAATAAGAAATAGAGCATAAATATCTGTTTAAAGTTTCAATAGACAATAATAATGTACATATTTATACTATGCCTACTTTCTTGGATAAGGTTCTTGGCTAACATGAATTTATAGAGCTTATAAACCATTATTAGAAAAATGAATAGATTTATTTCTAATTTTAAAGTGTAATTAATAAAGCTGCCAGTAAGGCTTGCAGAACTGCTATTATGGTTGGGGATATTTTGGATCATTAGTAAATGGAAAAAATATGTTAAAATTTAGGTACAATAAAAGCACCTTTTAATTGTCCTCACGGAAGACCAACAATTTTTTAATTAGAGCTTAGTTTATCAAAATAAGCCTAAAATATCAAGCAGAGTTATGTAGAAGCATTGCTGACAACAAAGTAATAACAACTTAATACATAATATATTTAAAAATAAATTATTTTTGGTAAATTATTATTATTCATCCTTTAGTCTTTTATTCCCCATGTCAAATATTAAAGAAGTCTGGTCACTGAAATTATTCTAATCATACTCTAGATTTAATGAGGGAAGTGTTGCTAGTCTTTGAAAGTGTTTTTACATCAAGGATATTTTTTGATCTTTAAATTACTGATCTGATTTTAAAGAGCCAAATTCGATTTTTAGTTGCTGAATGAATCTTTTGTACTCATCTGACTTCATTCATGCTTAGCTTATAAGATCCTTTATGTTGAACTTGAGTTTTTTGTTTTGATTCTCAAGCTCTTTGATTCTTTTTTAATTTTCCTCATTTTATATAGAGATGTTTTATATGTTTAAAAAGTAGTTAAAAGTGCTAATGTTTTCATCCTTAAGACTTTCTTTGATTTTCTAATACCCTTGCCAAAGTCAGTTATTTTCAACATGAAGTTCTCTTAGCTGTAAAAAAGCATGTTCATTTTCTTGCTTATAAGTTTCTATTTAATTTATACTCTATTATAGATCTTTATTTTTTGGTTTAAAATCATTATTAGTTAGCTGTATTTTAAGCTATGAAGCTTCTTTCTACAAATCTTTAATATTTTATTCGTCAACTAACAACTGTTCTTATTGACTCTGAATCAATATCTCATTTTTCTAAAAACTATTTTCAAGCAGCTTGATTTTTGTTTATTAATCATTGTTTTAAAGAGTCAATTATTCTATTTGAACACTCAGAACTTCAATTTCTTATTTAGCTATGATTCTTTCTTGCTCTCCTATCATCTAGATCTCATTTATCTATTTTTGCATCTAAATTAATTGATGTTCTTTTTCCTGAATTTCTTATTGATAATTTTTCTCTTTTTCTTTATACATAAGTTTTTGGTTTGAAAACTTATCCATTTATTTCTACATACCTTATAAGCTTTGTTATAGTATTTCGTTTTCGCTATCTAAAACAATTATTTTTTCTTAAAGATTTTCATTTTAATTTTTGGTATTTTCCAAATCATCTTCAAAGTTTTTCATTAAATTAAATTTCTCATATTTAAGCTTATCAATCTAATCATTAAGACTTTTTTTCTCCTTCAGAATTTGTTCGTTCCAGGATTAAAGAGCTTTATTTCTTTCAACAAGTACAAGGTTGTCAGATTTTATTTTTGACTCATGTTCTCTTAAAACTCATATGCATGATTTTAGTTGTTATATTTCTAACTAGTATCAATATATAATGCTTTCTTTATCTTTCTAGAAGTCTTGCTCTTCATTGCTTATCTCCTCATGCACTTAGCCCTACTGTTCTTAAGATAGTATTTTTTAAACTACATGAATATCAATGCCTTTAAGTTGTTCTTAGATTTAACATAATAAGGCCTCATTTTCAAGATTTTGTTGATCATATATCTGCATTCAAGTTTGGCACATTTAAACAAAGGCTTATGAATCTGTATCGTTTTTTTGATTTGATTAATACTCTCTGAAAATACTCTCAATTTATAGAGCCTTTTATATCTGTCTTATTTGCTCTATATTTTGTATCAAAAACATCTAAATTTGATCAGGATTCTAGTCAGCATCTTTTCCTTCTTGTATTTATTTTTCCCAGTTCATGAGAGACTTTTTCAAAATAGTAAACGTCTCTTTCAATATAGAGTTTCTTTCTTGTATTTTATTTACAAATTCAAGATGATTTTGGTCACAATTTTAACAGCTTTTATTATCTATATTTTGATATACAATTTAGTTTTATTCTAGGCTGACAAGCTGTTCTTTTAACTAATTAAGTTCTTGTTTAGTTTTAAGCAGCTCATTTTCCAAAGCCTCGAGATTTTTTCCTTAAACTTTTTCATTTATTTAGGCTTGATTTTTTATCATCTTTGCTCTTGAGGCAAAATGAAGAGTGGATAAAGTCTCTAATATAAAATTAGGACTAAAAGTTATGTTGGCAATGAAGGCAGTCTTTGAATTTCCTCCAAGAGAATTCTTGAGCAAGAAAGTAAGCTTAGAGTCTCTATATCAAATGTGATTGTTCTTGTCCTTTTTGTTCTGATCAGAAAGAGAATTTATACAAGAGCCTAGAACTGACAATGACTTGTTAATTTAACATCCTTCTTTGAATTATATGCCATGAGTCTTGGTCTGTTTTTATCTCTCACTTCCGGCCAAATCAACAAAATTAAATCTTGAGTAGTAGAAATTCTGAACATCCTTTTCGCTCTTGCAGCTCTAAAGCATGATGGTAAATATAGTATGTGATCTTGAAGAGTTTTAATTCATTTGTGTCTCAGCTACTCTTCTTTTTTCTTAGCCTCTTTTAAGTAGTAAGTATGCTTCTGAATAATTAGTTATTACTTCTTCAACAACATTCTCAATGAAGACTCCTGTTTTAAGATCCTCTCAAATATTAAGCTGTTGTTCTGAGTCACTTAATAGATCATATATCTTCTCATTATAGATCTCAACATAGGTCACCTTGACCAAAGTTTACTCATTTTTCTCCTTTAACAAATAGAATAAATACTCAATGCATCTTGGCTATACTCCTTTGAGATCATCTTGTGTCAAGTCTCCCTACATAGTGAAGGTTTTTCCGGCCCCTGTTTACCCATATACAAATAAAGAGCAATTATAGCCTTCTAAAAATTTCTGTACCATTTTTTGGCTTGTATCTTGAAAAACGTTTTCTTGGCCGTAATCTGGACCAAATACACCATCATAAGTAAAGGCTTATTGTTGGTTTCCATTTGAGACAAGAATTTAATTATTGCTTATTTAAAAGTAGCACTACTCTTCAGCACAGTAATCATTAAGATTTGGCTTGACTCTTATGCATACTTGAATGTTTTCTGATGAGCTGTTTTTCATTTGCATTTAAAATTATAATTTTTTTAAATAAATTTTAAATGGGCTCAGATTGCACCAAAATTTTTAGAAATATAAATAAAGAGGCTTTCAGCTAGCAAAATATAGAGGCTTATAATCCATGAATAACTCTTAAGCAAGGCATTATTTGGTTCCTTATAATAGGAACATTTATGCTTACCATAGGCTTGATTTTGCTACAATTCTCAAGACAGATTATTGAGTACTAAATATGATATGATGATAAATGCTAACTGAATTCAAGCTGCTCAATATAAGTAGATGTAAATTAAGAGATGCAAGGACCAGTCTATGTATATTATCAAATTGATGGGTTTTATTAAAATCATAGACTGTATGTCGACTAAGTATCTTGGTACCAAATGTTTGGTCAAGAAGATACAAATATTAAGGAATGATGCATAAATGCTCTGTATAATGAGGACATAAAACAGCCTTTGATTAGTATAAGAGGATAGCTATTGGATCCAAAACAAATAGCTGTCCCTTGTGGAATGAATGCTAAGATGCATTTTAATGATAACTTTGATATATATTTTCAATAAAATAAAATCTTAATAAAATATGATGGAATTGCCTGGGACACAGATGTTGAATATAGATTTATTAATAATAATTATGACTAATAATGGACTGCTATTAAAGACTAATGATTTATGAACTGGATGAAAAACTCTGCTTTTTAAGGCTTCAAAAAAACATATGGTTACATACAATAAAATCTTGCTCCAGGTACATATATAATTATAATATAAAACAACTGGGATAGCTATGTGTTTGAGGGAAAGAAACACATAGGGTTGACAACCCTAAATGGCTTTGGGGGCAAGAATTTTCAAATGGCCATTATCTATATAGTTTCAGGCTCAATAACAATCCTATTAGCCTTATTAGGTATAATAAGAAAGGTTTATAGAGGATAAAATTGGCTTGAGTATTAAATTAATAAATAAGATTCTTATTTAAACAGCAGCGAATCTTCCCTATAATATTTACATGACTTATTTTACAGAAATATTCTTTTTATTTTACATGCTTGTTTAGAAAATCTTGCTTAAAAAGATAACCAATTCTTGAAATTCTTTTTATGTTTCGGTCAGTATGTGATCTATTAGAGCTCTCGTATCTTTATTTAATTTTCTTATAGACTCTCTCTTCTTTTTCACTGTTTAGATTTTTAAGACCATGTATTAATAATATAAGTTCTCCAATAAAGGTCGGTGTTTAGGATAAGTCTATAATTTCCTTATTAAGATTTTGCTCTAAAATTCAGAAATATTATGAGTAGAAAAAGTACTTTTAAAATTCTTCAGGATTTACATAATAGACCTGAAACATGTTGTCAGATAATTCTTCAACCAGTTCTTTTTTTAGTTCATTCTCAACATTGTCCTCTATTATATTAACAATGTCTCTTTTGCTATCAAGTCCTATAATTTTGAGTATTTTTTGGTAAAAAACTTCTGGGCCTATTTATTTTTTGCTTTTCTATTTCTCTGTCTTATATATACTTATTGGCAACAAGTTTTTATCAAATGTGAAGCCTGTGAGTAAATTTTTAAGCTCTAAATTTTCTAATAAATTCTTAGTATTAAAATCAAAAACTTTTGGATTTAAAATATGTTTTTTTTTGGGTCTTTAAATTGGCACTAAATCTAGCTCACCATCTGATACATGATCATCTGAGACTAAGAAATCATCCATATCTTCTTGAGACTCTTCATCTTCTTCCTCCTCTTCAGAGCCATCAAGACTATCAGCATCTTCCATTTACAATTCTTCATCTGTAGAAATATCATAGAGATCTTCTTATAGAACTTTTTTGTCTTGATTTAAGGCAATAGAATTCTCTTTATATAAATCTAAATCCTCATAATTTCCAAAATATTCTTTAGAGTATTGAAATTCATCTTCAAATCACAAGAATCAAATTTAATTTTCTTTTTATTGAATTTTTAAAGCAAAGGTTTTATTAAAATATCCTTATAAATTTTCATGACTTATTATATCATGCTGAATATAATTAGGATCTTAATTAGGGAGCTTAAATTATCCTGAGCTTCGCCAAAATTGAAACTCTTTGATTTTATTTTCAAGAGTTTTTTTAGGCACTAAAAACTCATTTATTTAATGAGATTTTCCAGCTTTGATTTTTTATGCTTATTTTTCTGACTCTTATTAGGCTTTCAGTAGATTTAATTATAGTTCTTTTTTTTCTTCATCTTTGATTTTTTTGATGAGTTTTCTTTCAATTTCTTCCTAGTGTTATTTTATCATTTATTAAAGTTTTTCTTTTTCTTTTTATAACCTCTCTTATTGTCTTATATAATCTTAGTAGTTGCTGATTATTTTCTATAACTTGGTGTTCATTTGCTAGGCTGTAAATTTAGATTTCTATTCAAATTATTAACTCAAGCCTTGAAGCCTCGAGTAATTTCTTTATATTAATCATTTTATATTGAAGAATTATTTGAAAATTTATTGAATATTTTTGGACAGAATTTCAAATAAAGAATCTTTTGGTAGGTGTATATAGCATGGTTCTTGTGGTGCCTATCCTTCCTCAATTGCTATTCTGTGCTCAAACGGATTTAAAATTCTGTCAAACTTGTCTGTTAATAAAGATTCTATAAGCCTAAGATCTTCTACTTAAAACTACTCAATATTTTAGTCTTTGCTACTAAAGTCCATAAATTAACTTAAAATCTATTTTATTTTTTAAGTGCTAATATTAATATGATTTTAAATAAAATACAGAAGAAATTTCATAATAATTGTGCTGGTATTTGGCTGGAAATTATTACCATCATTGAGAAGATTATTCAAGTAATCAGATTGTTATTAATACTCTTGTA
>ERZ724506.959-NODE-959-length-10163-cov-3.350712_pt1 | contig 10163 bp, 5 predicted proteins | sample MGYA00376039_ERZ724506 | MGnify/ENA primary metagenome ERZ724506 (study PRJEB28724, sample SAMN07190887) | wastewater metagenome | isolation source: effluent of sewage treatment plant in Hong Hong | place: USA: Christiansburg, Virginia | collected 2016-03-01 ... | reverse complement strand
TTGGAGGCTGAGGTATCTATTGACCATCCTCTCCAACTAATGGAGCACTTACTTATTATAGCAAAGAAAATGCACTTGCAGTTATTCCTTGATTTTGCTTTAGTATTTTTCCTCTTACTAATGGTTTATGGGAAGTACTACTACCAATATAATTAAGAACTTTATCCACAGTTGTGTCCAAATGTGCATTTTAATCAATATCTTCTTCGGTAATCTGTTTAGGAGGATAGTTCAACTCAGCAATGTATGCTCCAGTGGCTCCAACATTTTTCTCAACAAATTCTGCTAGAGTTTATTCTAGTAGATCAGAATGGAATTAGTGGTGAGCTATCATTTCTTTAAATTAATGCTTTAGTTATTTCTTTTTGTTTTATTTACTAACTTTTTACTGTTCAGCTGTTGCAGCCTTTTGAGCTTCTTGTTCAAAGGCTTTGACAAATTTTATCTTTTATTTTTGTTAGTTGGATAGCTTTGCCATCTATTTCTCGTTATGTGAATAAGTTTTTAACCATTAAGCAAGATATCTAACAGGCTTTTAAGGCTTGTTCATGAATAAAGTTGCTAAGCCTGTCGCTATCACTTTGCCAACTTAATCTCTTTGTAAGTATTTCAATGTTTAAGGTTTCATTTTTGAAACTTATATCTGTTTATAATATCACATAAAGTAATTTAAATAATATTTATAATACTTTCAAAGAAAAAACTATGTCAACATCAAATCCTGGATTTCACTCTATGATAATAAAAGTTATCCTCGAACTTCTTAAGTAGCCACTGATTCGGGCAAAGTGGAGCTATCTGATTCAAAAAAACGAAAATTACAACTTTCTAAAAACAGATAACAGTATTAAATATTTCTCATGGTTGAGTTTGATCATTTTTGAATATCATTTTCGAAATAAATCGAGAGTGGATACAATAATATTATAAATTTGAGTTAATAAATAATTGATATATTTCTAAGTATAAGTAAATGCTTTTTAGAAGGTTACTTTAATCTCAAAACGATAACGATGAAGATCAGTTGCAAGAAATGGAGCGAGAACTTAAAACCATGATTGACAAGGCAAAAACTATTGCTTCTTCTCTTAAATCCACTCCATAAAATTAGGAAATTTTCAGTACCTACTCCACAGGTGTAAATAGTTGATTACTTTAGCAATTGGTTTTCCCTGAATTCCGCAATGAAGTTAATTACAATGAATAGTTTTGGAAAACTTATCTAAAAAATTAATTAAGCTTTGCTTTGATTAAGGAGTTATCTGAACGTACGACAGAATTACAAGAATTAGTCAAAGAAATTGAAGTAATAATAAAAATTTAATTTAGAATACACAAGAGGAGTACTTCAAACTGTACAAACTAAAAAATAGAAAGAAAAATAGAAGGCTAGCTGTTGAGATAGAAAAGAAGTTTTAATGCACATACGAAAAATGCTATAAAGTTTATGGATCTGACGTTTCTCTGAATCTACATATTAAATTAAAACACAATGGTGGTAATAAGACAGACCGATAGAAACTCGCCTAGTAAATATGTTTAGCTGAGCTAAATAATACTTAAAAACCTGAGATGAGGCTAAACCTTCCTCCAGGTTATTTAGAAGTAAATTTATTTGATATTGAAGGAATATAGAAAAAGCTCTTTTTTACAAAAAGTATCAGGAACTTAAATCTGATGAATTTCTCTTAAATTATGATCTATTAGTTTTATTATTGTTCTTTAATTTTATTTTTCTACTTTATTTATTTTCTTAAATACTCAAATAATCATATTTATATTGTCTTTTCAATCAAAAATACTCTCTATGATCGTCAATAATAAAATTAGCATTAAATAACAGAAATATTTAAATCAGCTCATTCATGATGTAAGAATTTCGTGATTACTGCAAATATACCAAAGGGAATAAAAAATAACCAAAGGAATGCTGCCAAGTAGAAGTAAGGTTTACGTGGCTTATTCTTTTTTACTACAAGCATGAAGTAGAACATTGAGGGGAATATAAATGATATAGCATTTGATGCAACTGCTCCTACAACATTGAACACAACCTCAACATCATCGACTGAGAAACCTATCGCCACAATGATTAAGAACAGAATAAGGGTGTAAACGATAAAATAGATTTTTGCCAATCTTTTTTTCTTTCTTTTGTCTTCTGTTTTAATATATGAGCTTATTTATTATAAGTTATCATTGCTTACCTGACGATATTCTTCTTTATTTTGACGAATTATTAATGCTATCATCTTTGAAATGGCTATGAAGTTGTTTCTTGCTCCAAAGTACATGATTGGGAATGAAAAAAATACAGATATCAAAAATCCGATGTTCATGATCAAGTAGAGTGCTTCGTTTGTTTATTAATATTTGAAAGATAATAAGAAATTTGCTTGAATTTAATCTCCCGAAAATAAACAACTTCCCATCATGCCGACTAAAAGATAAAAAATGGAGCATGCACATAAGCCTGCTAAAGAAGCCTTTTACATTTTTTCATCTCGAGCATCTTTCATCCCTAAATTAAATAACATTTACCCTTGAAGATAGGATAGAAATTCATTTGATAGGCTAGGGCCAAGATCACATTTGGTATAACAACCATCATTTTTAATACATCATCTCCAACTGGAGTTAAATCTGGGTGACATGACCAATCTCTTTGAGGCTCACTCATTTCTATGAAGAAAGTAATGATTAATGCTACTACAAAAATTGAAATGCCTGAAACTCCAGCAAAAGCTAAGAATTTAAGTTTTTATATTTTGTTAACAAATGTAATAGGAGCCTCTAAAAGTGCTACAACTATCACAATGAAATAGGAGCTTAAAAAAAATGAAGATCTAATCTCTTCATCCTTGATATAATCATCAAATATTTTACCTACTGCTCCTTTTATTATTGTTAACTATACGATGCATATCCCTGTATTATTAATAAAAATAAAGAAGGAGGTCACAATTTGAGCTGCTTTTGTCCTGAATATATGATAACATATAGAAGAGAAGTTGCTATGACGGGACAAATTTTTTGCTTTTAACAGCACTACACTACCAAATTGAATAATTGATATAACGATGACAAATAAGAGTAGGATAAGGACATATCCCAATCGACTCACGGTGAGTGGGAGTGACAGTATACCAGCTCCAATAACTGTCTTCATAATAGTCGTAACAGTTAATAAAAAATCTATGTTAATGGATATGTACTTGCTTTTGTACCACTGATATCACTTGCCAATAAGCTTTTCTAAGCACTCTAATCCCCACTGAGATGTTGTGGTTGAAGATCATCAGTCGAATTGGTGTCCTAGAGTAAAGAACCTAGGTTATTTTCTGTAGCCATAGTAGATCTTATGAAATAGATATAAATATAGGTTTATTTTAGATTAATAATCCTTTTAAAAAAACTAAATAAAACATATATCCTTCTTGCTTTATTCTAAATCTATGGCAAATGTTTTGTTTCGAGCTTTAATTACATCTATAATTTAATGATAGGGACTCAAACGATAAAATAGTCTCGATAAAGTACAAATGTTCTCCCTTACCATAAATAAATATACCTCCATATCAACAAAAATATACAAATTAAAACTTTGAAATGTTAAACTTCCAAATGAATTGTTTAGATTTCATTTATCCTATAAATATTCTATTTCGTATGATTTACCATATCTCCTGAAAATATACACTTTAAAACTTAAATAATTTAGTTTTATTAAAGAAAGTTTTCAATAACTTCTTGCTCATATTTATTTTGAAATTTCTGTCATATTCATTAATTAATCTTGAGGATATGGCTTATTTTTGTATAATTTTATAATTTAAATTAGTTATTTTATTGAATTTATTTGGAACAAATGAGTACTTCAGATATTTTTGCAACAACTAATCCAAGGCTCAGGACACTCATGCGCTAGTATAGTGGCTATCTCAAGCAAAATAATATAAATCTAGATAATTTCCATCTCACTCAATCTAGTCATCCTGGAGCACAAATGTATAATCTCAGTCAGACCACTGATCTACTCTTGAACTAATAATATCGCCGAGGATCTGATGTCAGATCGCTGATCGAGCAATTGATGACGAAGAAATAAATAAAGAATGTGGGCAAAATAAATATTAACCCTTCTAGACCTGTTCTCGTAAATACTGAACAACGGATTTTTCAATAAGTTATTAACTTACTTCTATAAATAAATGAAATTAGGTAAGCTATTCAAAAGTAAAAAGATTTGACGCTTCAGATGTAAGCTGAAAGAGATAAACTATTAAATAAAGGAAGTAGTAATAAAACAAAAAAACCAAATGAGTTTGAGATGGAGTCAATTATAAATCGTTTGAAAAGTAAATAAAACGATTAACTTAAAATATCAGTAGCTCAACTCGAAAAGATATCAGCTTAAAATGAGCAGCTATAAAAGAACATCAATAGACTTAAAATAAAAAGTAAAGGAAATTTGAAGCAAGTACTTGAAACCTAAAAACAAAGATATAACAATCTAAAGAAAAGATTAGAATAAAAGAATGGCTAATCACTTAACTATTCTCCTAATATGCTCGTGGGATCATCTCCTGAAATTATGGAAGAGATTAGAAGACTTCAGGCGGATATAACCAGACTTTAAAGTGGAATTCAAGACGGAAATGGGATTTAATTTGAGATAAAACGTCTAAGCGCCTAAAACGAAAGACTAAAATAAAAAACAATCCAAATAATTAATCAACAGGGCCGAAATTCGAACTAGTCTCTTTAAGAAGCTGAATAAAAAAGAAGACTCTAGTAATATATCGAACAGTAAAAAATAAACAAATAACTATTCTTCCAAGATTTGAAAAAATTCAAATAATAATATAATGCCCTTCGAGAAGAAAATGAAGAACTTAAAAGAAGACTGAAAGGAAGTCAACCAGCTAGCCGAGGAGAGAAATACGGAAGTGAAAGATATGAGCAAAACGATTCAAAGTTTTTACAATACCAAGATCTAATGTCTGAAATGAATACAGTTATGAGATGATTATATGTTTTTATCATTCTGATTATTATTATGATGGGTAACTTAAATAACTTAAAATTATATTAATAGCGCATATAATATGTCCAATCCGATGGAGAAGTCCCTGCAAGGAACATCGTAATTTGTAGCTTTTGAAGCAAGTATGTAAAAATCGATGTGTGGAAATTCATAAAAAATTCCCATATAAAATGCCAGCACTGTTAATAGGTTAGAGAGATAAAGAGATATGAAAGCCTATCAGCAACTAAAAGGAAATAAAATCATTAAATAATAATAAGTGGAATAATAAAATTAGTTTTTGAATGTGGGAAAATGGAATAAATAAAGGCAATCTCAATTGAGGAAAGCTATTTAAATTGATCAATAAAAACTTAAAAAATCTTAAGTTTCCCAGAAATAAAAATAGAAAACAACTGATGAACATCCTATTGAGCAGCCATCAACATCGAAATGGTCAAAAAAGAAAACTAATTAATCTGTCCATCGATCACAGCAAGTAAAGAATTAATCTGAAAAAATGGAATAAAAAATAAAAGAGAAGAATATATCTATCGTTCGTTAATCGTAAGTTAATAAAAAATAAGAAGTAATAGAGCCCGAATAATAGATCTAAGACGGGTAATAAGAGGAAGAAGGGTCACAATAAGAGGAAGAATAGTAATAATAGTCAGAAGAATAAGAATAATAGGAGGAAGAGTAAGAAGAATAGGAATAGGAATAATAAGAATAATAATAATAATAAGACGAAGAAGAAGAAGAAGATTAGATTTAATAATAAGAATAATAATAAGAGTAAAGCCAGGATAAAGCTAATGGATAAAATAATTCCTAATATGAACAGTCCTCACATGCTTATAAAACTTAATCAGTGAATACATCAGCGCTCAACAACACAACAAAACCAAGCAAATGGAGTAAAAAGAAAACACCCCTCGAAACAATGACAAAATACGAGACAAAATAAATAAATCAGAACCAAAGTGGTAAAGGCTATCACTCTCGGCTTAACTCGGCTACCCATATCCAAAAATAATAGTAAAATTAGATCATATAAGATATATAGCCTGAAAATGTATAAGAATGGCAGAAAGTAGAGAAAATACTTCTACGTTTGAAATTAATGTTATCATGATATAATTGTATAATTAATGAATATCATTATTCCATTTTAGTTTTTTTCCTCAAGTTCATATACTTCTTTGTCAGCACAGACACACATTCTTTTACATCTGCAATCTAATTTAATTCAATAACAATCTTACTCTTCGTTTTATCGCATGATTTACAGACTTGCATCAATTTGTTAAAGTTTCCTAAACCCATTTCTATATAGTTTGAGATATTTTCAAAAATTCTTTTCTATTGATGTGGGCATGAGTCATATAATAATACTAAAATGTTTTGGTTATGAATTTTCATTGAAGCTTTTTTTAAGCATCCAATCGATACCACTCTGTGGACCATCAGCTCACCAGGGACATTAGGTCTCTATAAAAGGTATTGAATTATTGAGCTATTATGTTGGAAATAATTGATAAAGGTCAAGACTTATTTTTAAATTGGGATCACAAAGATAAAATAATCGAAAACGATTAGTGCCTCAACAATACCTATGAATATAATTGCTTAATCGCCACATAAAGCGGTCCCGAGTCTCCATCTATCACTTATTTTTAAAGGAAAAGAGTAAGGAAATTCGAAATTGCATAGTAATAAATTTTAATGGATCAAACTTGGAATTTTTACAGCTTTATTTTCTGTTAGTTACCCATGATTTGTTAAAGCTTCAAATCCGCCTTCCAGGACACTTAACATTGGAAAACTGAGAGAGTTTAAAGAGCTAATAATCTGTTTACATTGCTCTAACTCTTCAGCGTCACATGCGTCTAAATCTTCGTATGTAAAATTAGTCAGGACAAAGATAAAATGTTTTCGCCCTTTGTCTTAAATGTACTAAGATAGAAATTTTTATTCAATTGTCTATATTTTTTATTTATTATTAATTTTAAAAACAGGAGATTTAGTTAATAGTTGCCTGCTCTGATCCGATCTAACATCCATAATTACAAACTATTTTAATAAGTTCATTGTACGAATATCACTTGAAATTTGAATTAATTTTTTTAATTTTTCGCTATATATTGATTAAGGTTATGCTAATGGTTTTCTTAAATCACAAAAATAGCAGTCTTTATCACATATACCTGCACTTAAATGCTGATCTAAAGTCATCTACCCAGGTAAAACTAAAAATAAGTTAAGGTTCTCAATATGTCCGAGAAGAAGAGCTATATCATTGAAGTTTTATCTTTTTTCAAAGATCATTCTATCTCTAAAAAATAATATGATTGATGATGGAGTGTTCTTACGAAGAAGTAGAGCTCTTTCTACTACATTTTGAAGAGTCTATTATTATTTAAATATCAAATTAGTAACAACTGTTAAGATGTTTATGTTTTTTGACTCAATAATTTTTTCTCTGTTGATCTCTACTATTGCTAAAACTAAGAAGAATAACAAGAATTTATCTTTTTCAGCTGCAATATACCCCCAAAGCATATAGATCAAAGATAAAGAGAGCTTGCTGGAAAAGAATGTCATCAGCCAATTGATACAAAACAATTGTGGTTAGACATTGTGCCATTAAAGATATCTTGCTAGACCAGGATCATGATATTTTAACACCACTGAAAACATCTTGACAAAGAGTTAAATAGAGCTAAAATTCTGAATAATAAACACTTTACATCATCATCATAAAAATTCAAGGAAAAATTGCAAAAAAATTTTTAAAAGATGGCTTCACATTTGGATATTGAGACTCCTAATTTCCTAAAATATATAAAAGGAGCAGCTATTTAATTAAGCCCTTGCTTATACTTCATACCATGCTTCCTACAGTAATGTGTTAAGAGAATCTCAAGATCATCTTTTAATTACTGATCAAAAATAGGAGACCGAGTTCTCAAACAATCCATCTTGATAACTCTTTGTCTTTAATTTTATAGTTTTTCATTGAGCAATTATTATTCAGTGGCTGATGGTTGAGGATTATTCAAGATATCCTAAATTTTTGTATTGATTTTACATCGAAATAGTTATAGACTCCTTGAAGCAACTTTTAATCAAATTTTTCACTGTACAGATCAGCACTTTACATTATGACTTTAAAGGTATTAATATGAAAGAAAATCTATTTTATTATAAGTTATATTAAATATATTCTGATGTGCAGAACAATAATGACATATTTCTATAAAATTAACTGATAGAATAGATGAGATAAAGCTTACTGTTCTTATTTACTAAATAATATAATTTAAATAAAATCGTTTGGAAATATGGGAGCTGCTTGTAAAAATTGTAATACACCTGAAGAGGGCAATTTAACTTTTGACCCTGATAGGAACGCACCTGGATATTCGGACTTGAATGGCTAACCCCTCATCTATAACCTAGATCCACCTTAATTTTATAATAATATTACAAGAGAAACTGCTTATCGATTGGGTCCATTCGAATACAATGACGAATAATAAAACAATTACATCAAAAAGGGACCTATCAAACTATAAAATGGGACCACTTATATCGGTCAGTTTTATAATGGTATGAGAAATGGAAGGGGAAAACAAGTGTGGGAAGACTTTTCCCTGTACGAGGGTTATTGGCAAAATGATAAAGCTAATGGAATGGGAAGGCTAATCCATTCAGATGGCTAAGCATATATTGGTTAATGGAAAGATGACAAAGCTCATGGAATGGGCATATATCTACATAAAGATGGATCAAAATACACTGGAGATTGGTTTGAAGATGCACAGCATGGGTTTGGAAAATAGCAATGGGTAGACGGGTCTTCTTATTAAGGGTAGTTATATTTTAATTTAGTGAATATCGAAATGGAATGAAACATGGGAATGGAAAATTTACTTGGAAAAATGGAGATGTATACGAAGGAAGATTTATAAATAATTCGATAGAGGGAATAGGAAAGATTATTTTCCACGACAGAAAAACTTATGATGGAGAATGGAAAGATAACAAAATGAATGGAAAAGGATTATTCACTTATCCTGATGGAAGATAATATAAGGGATAATTTGTTAATGATAAAAAAGAGGGATTTGGAGTCATGAAATGGCCAGATGGAAGATATTTTTAGGGCATGTTCAAGTAAGGAATTCAACATGGACCTGGCATATATATAAAACAAAATAGAGACAAAATCGAAGGAGAGTGGTAAAAAGGTAAACTAATCAACAGCTCCTCAAAAATGAATTAGAATTATGGAGAAGTTGTAGAGTATTAGCATGTAAGCGATGCGAGAAAACGTAGTGAGAGTGGTTATGGCTAAGAAGTAAGATATACATGAATTGTATATTAAAAATTATTTTCTTTATTTGTACAAATGAATATCATTCTATATTAATAAAATATTTTACTTCTGATCGAGTATCTTATTTTAGCTCGAGATACCTGATTTTTGAATAAATATCCCTCCATATCCAGATCTTTTAACTTATTTCCTATTATGCTTGTAGGTTTTCCCATTAATTTTTCAGGGGTACCTTCCTCGACAATCACGCTGTTTTCAATATGGACGATTCTTGTTGCTCCGAATGCAGCCTACGCGCGATGGTTTATCTTTATTATTGTACAGTCTGGGATATATTTTCTGAGTATATCAACTATGGAGTGATGTCCGATGAAAGCGGTTGTATCTTTAATGATAACTATCTTGCATCTGTTCAATAGAATTCTGATAAGTGCAAACTTTTTAGTCAATTAGTAATTTACCTTATTATTTTCGAAAAATATCTAAGATTATAAACCTTCTGTATCATAATCTTCGATATCTTCATCAATTTTGAGAAGTTTGATATATTCTTCGACTTATTCCTCATCCACATAGATCTTCCTAACCAAATTATCTCTCAACGTGCCAGTAAAATAAAAATTCTTATTCATAATAACTCCAACCATCTTAAACAATTCTATAATAACATATCAGTTACGCTAAGGATCCATTTTGTCGATACTAACTCCACCTATTTATAGGCTACCATTTTGTTTTTAGTATGCTAGTAGTGTTAGTGATATATTGATTGTCAGGGAGGATAGGAGTAGATAC
>ERZ724506.958-NODE-958-length-10173-cov-10.208243_pt1 | contig 10173 bp, 2 predicted proteins | sample MGYA00376039_ERZ724506 | MGnify/ENA primary metagenome ERZ724506 (study PRJEB28724, sample SAMN07190887) | wastewater metagenome | isolation source: effluent of sewage treatment plant in Hong Hong | place: USA: Christiansburg, Virginia | collected 2016-03-01 ... | reverse complement strand
TTTTGGGCATTCATAATTCTCTATCAAAAATCCTTAATTAAATTTTTATAAATTTATTTTTTGAGTTTTTTTTATTTTTTAAGGATTTATTGAATATTCAAGATCATTTTGTTTTTTGTCAAAAATGCTTGGAAATATTGTTTTTCTTAATGTTTAATTGACTTTCTTTTAGCCTACAAAATTGACCTAGAATTCACTAATCAATACATCTTATATTAATTCCAATTATTGTTCATTAAATCTCCTAATTTCTTTCTTAAGCATTTTATTTTATTCTTTATTTTCTTTTATTGACCATTGGCTTAGAGATCCTGTATTTGTTACTGAGCTACTATCAACCTCTTAGTTGTCATTATTCTTAATGTAATACTGCTCATATTTCATAGACTCTAGATACTAGTCCACAGGCATGAGCTCAAACTGCTTGCTTTTATCAAGACTATTAAATACTTACTTATAAAAATCTTTTCAATAAATCTCCATAATAAATCCTTATTAAATATAATTATTAAATTATTAAAGAAAAATCATCTAAAATTATGTGTTGAAATAAATAATAGAAATTTATTGTATAGAAAATCTGTTTAGTATCTTATAATTACTATAGCTTAATTTTTATTAAATTTATAATGAATATTTAAGTAGCAGTTTGAGTGCGCCCTTTTAATCAAAGAGAGATTGAAAATAAAACAGATCTTTGTGTATGAATGAGAAACAATGTTACAGAACTTATTGACCAAAACTAAGAGACATTGTACTCATTTGGCTATGATTAATCATTTTGGTCCTTTGATGACTTTTCTGAAAACGAAAACGGAATACTTGTCAAAAAGAAAGAAGACTCAAGCTATGTGGATCAGCAAGAGGTTTATGATAAGCTTGGCAAAGAAGTTGTGTAGAATGCTCTATAGGGCTACAACTGCTGTGTCTTTGCTTATGGACAAACAGGCTCTGGAAAAAGCTACAGTGTTTTTGGCTATGAAAACAACCAAGGAATAGTACCTCTTTTTTGCAAGGATATTTTTGAGCAAATTTCTCAGCAGTCTTCAGAGTCAAGTTTTTAAGTTCAAGTTTCTATGCTGGAGATTTACAATGAAAAAATACAAGATCTTATTGTTCCCATTGACTAAAGAACACCTCAGGGACTAAAGATAAGAGAGAACAAAATGATAGGTGTTTATGTTGAGGGACTCACAAAGTACTAAGTAGAGGATTATGAGGAAATAGAAGACATTATTGAGCAGGGCAACAAGAACAAGACTATTGGAGCAACCTTAATGAATGCCACCAGTTCCAGAGCACACACTATTATCATACTCGAGATAGTTTAGCAGTAAATTAAGAACAAAAGAAAAATACAGAAAAGCTCTCAGATTTTCTTAGTTGATCTTGCAGGCAGTGAAAAGGTAGCAAAAACTGGAGCCATCAATGACAGACTAAAGGAGGCCTGTTCCATCAACAAAAGTCTGAGCCAGCTTGGAATAGTCATCAATTAGCTGTATAAGAGATCCTAGGGTGCCAAAGGAGTGATAAGCTATAGAGACTCTGTTCTAACAAGACTGTTGTAGAATGCTCTTGGAGGAAACTCTTGAACCACAATGCTATGTACAATATCTCCAGCCTGAGAGAATATTGAAGAAACTTTGTCAACATTAAGGTATGCCAACCAGGCTAAGATGATTAAGCTTCAGGCAGTTGTCAACCAGTCTGAGACAGATAAAATTATCAAGGAGCTTGAAGAAGAGAATGAGCGTCTGAAGAAAATGCTTTAGGAATTGCAGAAAAAAGAAAGCGGATAATAACAGCAGGAAAAAGATGAGATTAAGAACCAGATAAATGAAATGCAGTCTCACATTGTGTAGGCCTAGACTGGTTTTGGACTCAACCTATCTAAGATAGATTTTAAGACAAGCCAAGTCTTCATGAGAAACAGAAGACTAAAGAGCTTACATGGGGTTCCATTTTTAACTAACTTGAATGAGGACCCAATACTGAACCAGACTCTAAGATACGATTTAAATGAGTAGAAAAAGATACTAATAACAAGAGGTAATAATGCTTATAATAATATATAGAACACAGCTACAATAATTCTCAATGGAGTAAATATATTTATTGATCATGCCTATGTTGAGAACAACTCAGATGGTGTCTTTATAAAATGCAACTATTTGGAGCCACAAGAATTTACTTTTGTCAACGGAAAAAGTCTTCACAATTTAAACACTGAGAACACAGAAGAGTTCTAAGTCCAGCTGCATAATAATGATAGAATAATAGTTGGAACCTCAACCACATTTCTACTAAGACTTCCCTTGGAAGGAAACACACAAAAAATTGATCAAAAATTAGACTGGGAATTTTGCCAGCAAGAAAAATTTGAAAATCAAGAAAAAAAAATGAAGTTGAAAATTGAATAAGAACTATTGGATAAATAATAAGAGCTTGATAGAAAGGAAGATGATTTAAGAATGAAAATTGAATCAGAGAAAAAAAACTTCGAATAAAGAGTACAAGAATAAGATTAAGAGTATTAAAACTCTATTCAAAATTTGCAAAATGAGCTCTTGAACAAAAACTAAAGCTTAAATGATAATGAGTGATTTATAACGGAAATTAAAAACAACTAAATAAATAATGATCTTTAGACTAAGTAACAAGCATGATAGAAGGAGCTATAGGAAAGACTGTAATAAGTTAGAAAAGAAAATCTCTTAATAAAATGAAGATGAGATCTGTAGTAAACAATAGAGAAGTAGCTAGTTAATTTCTATCCTAAAATAAAAGAGGCCAACAGCATAGCCAAAGAGCTTAATAGAAGAGTTGAATTCTATCCTTATGTTGACACAATTAATGCCATCATGTTTTCTGAGGACTAAATTTCTAAGCAGAATTTGCTGCAAATAAAATTGGTCAACTGAGAAGAAGGCTGGATAAATTTCTGGTCCTTAGATAAGTTTGAGGAAAGACTTGAGTTGATATGAGAAGATTTGTAGAGCTACTTTGCAAACAGACCAGATGAAAATAAAGTCAAAATTGATCCATTTTGGGACCCATAAGAGCTTTGTCTTTTTGCAAGAGGATTTTGCATGGCTAAAAATATACTATATAAGTTCTCAATAGAACAAAAAGTAGCTCTATTAAATACTAAAGGAATAGCTGGTCATGCTATATTTTCCATTGTTACTGTGGACCATAATGGCAAGAAGCTTTCTGAAGACGATCCTGAGAATTATATTGAGGATCCAAATGAGCTTATATCCTGACAATCACATTGTCATTTTGTAGTAGAGATTAAAGAGTTTATCTTCTATGACATAACAATGCTTCTTAATAAGAGATTTAATGTTCAGATAACACTGCTTACAAGTGAAGGTACTTGAGAATATGTGAGTAATATTTTTGTGGTCAAAGACAATAAAATTGAGGTGGAGTTTTCTTAGTTTGTCAATATAGAGAATGTGGACTTGAATGTGGTTGATTTTTATCTCAACAGAAGTATTTAAGTGTCAGTGTTTACAGAGAATTTAGAAACTGTTATTAAAGAAGGGAAAATGAGTCCGCCAGACATTATGGCCTCTGTTTTGCTACACAATCCCTATCCAAATGCATAGCAAAAATCTTAAGTGGAAATGAGACAATGATCAAAGACAGAGTATCAAGCCAATGGTCAGAGCTCAAAAGGGATGTGCCAAATTATGTAATGAAAATTATACTATATTATATTTGGAGATTTTGTTTTTTGTTAGGCTATAGTTTTTGTATCTTTTTCTGTATCATAAAGTCCAAGAGCTTAGTGATGAGTTCTCCGTTCATTTGTATCTCATTATTCATCATGAGTATTTTATTCTGTAAATTACTGAGTATATTTGTCTGTATCTCAAGCTCCTGTTTTTACTACTTGATCTTTGATTGTATTTCTTGGTAATCATTTCTTATTGTTTATAACATCATAATAATCAACATAAAAAATATAGAAGATAATTTTCCGAATGTTAGTTTTTTCTTAAACATCTTATAATTAATAAAGATAATTTTCAGTTATTTTTGAATGATTTTATTAAAGACTAATCACTCTATTTAATTTATCTATTTTGAAATATGTTTTTGTTTAATTTAAATCATTTAAAATATAAACATAAAACTTAAATTGCCTCTAAAAAATTTCCATATTTATAACTTTTATATTTTAAAATTACTAGAGCATTAAGCTGTGAACTTTCGCCACACATTTAAAATAGGCATAATTATTATCAACACCCTGATATTTATAATAGTTTTAAATTTATTACTGAGCTTAGAGTTTTTTGTGTATTTTTCTTAATCTTGCCAAAGGAAGAAGATTCTGCAAGTAAATTAAGCTGTTTGTTTTGAGGTATTTATTTGCTCTTCAAATTGCACAGAAATAATATGCATATAAATGAGAGCCCTAAATGTCTTATAGCTTCTCCACTAAATACTAAATAACTTGTTAAACTAACAAGCATGAGTCTCTGTACTGCATCTTAGATCTTTCAATGTAGCTCTCAGTAATCTCCAAGACCTAGCCATCAATAGCCTCTTTAATAGTCTCATCGAACTCCTCATCAAAATCATTTACAAAATCTCCTTCTGAAAAGTAAGAGTATTCTGAATCAAGATCATCTTCTGAGTAGTCAGTGCATTCTTAATCATAGTAGCAGTAATCATCTTCTTCCTAGTTGAGCTCAATCATTAATAAAATCAAGCAAAATTTTCTATAATATTTGAGCTAAAATTTGGGTCCATAATTTTAAAATTAAAAAAGTTGTCTTTTGAATAAAATTAATAATTATATAAAGGCTATTTATAATTTTTACTTCTCATTTTATTAAGCTGAAAATTTAATTATAAATTAAAATAATTTAAAATTTAAAATAAGGTTAAATAAACTATGTCTCAATAAAACCTCTAACCATAGAACCAATTGGCTGAGTTTGAGAATATCTATTGTTTCAACATGGACTCTTTATGTACAATAAGAGTGCATTAGTTCTACATAGAAATTGAGCCTGAAAAAACATCTATGCTACTTGAGCTCCTAAGCTTATCAAGTATCATTGGAATCTCTTTGTCTCAAGGCTCAAATGAATTTGTTCTTCATTTAAGAAGAGATAATGATCTTAGGTTCATTACCAATGCATAAAGAACCCTTTTGGCTGAGCTAATCATCCAATAGGCATTGGCAAGCAATCTTTGACTCAAGCTGTTTCTTACAGCATAAAAAGAACTAACCGATTTATTAGGCAATGAAAACGAAAATGAAGAATAGCTGCTAAATAGACTTTAAAATCTTCAAGTAGATATGACCCCAAGTTTTTCTCTCTAGCAAATTCTTCTTAGCCAGAGCCAACTACAAAAATAAATGTAAAATAAAGACCAACTAAGTGAGTATGTTTTTCATTGAATTTTGGGTAAAGGAAAATTTGGCAGAGTCTATCATGTGACACACCAAAGACTCAAGGAAGACTTTGCAATGAAGGTTTTAAAAAAGTCTTTTATCTTTAAAAAAGGACTTAGTGAGAATATTTTAATAGAGAAGAATTTGCTTTTGCTAAAGAGCGCATTTTTAATCAATCTTCATCACAGTTTCTAGGACAATAAAAAAGTCTACTTTGTCATGGACCTGATGAAAGGAGGCGATCTTTTTTCTCATCTAAAGAAATAAAAAAGATTCTCTGAATAACAGACATGATTTTTCATAAGTGGAGTTCTTCTGGGCATGAACGAGCTTTAGAAGAGAAATGTGATTCTTAGAGATCTTAAGCCTGAGAATATTATGCTAAATGATAAGGCATATCCATGTCTAGGTGACTTTGGCCTGGCTAAGATTTTGAGTAAATAAAATACAACTGACTCTTTCTGTGGGACTGAAGAGTACTTATCTCCAGAATGAGTACTGAGAAGAAGCTATGATTAATCTAGTGACTTCTGGGCTTTAGGAATGCTGACATATGAGTTGCTGTTTGGAAGGACAGCTTTTCAGGATAATGATCCTTTGCTGTAAAACTGAAGAATAATTGAAGAGCCTTTAAGATTTCCTTAAGAAGTTGAGGTGAGCAATGAGGCAAAAAGTTTTATTTTGCAGCTGCTGGCAAAATCCTCAAAAAACTGATTAGGGAGCAAAAATGGCTTATAAGAACTAGTCCAGCATCCTTGGCTGGCAAATTAGTAATGGAAAGAGTTATAATTATAGGAGCTTTGAAGTCCTTATGAAGATTTTAGTATTTAAGGTTGGGAGAGAAATTTTGAGCATTTTGAAGAAGGCTCTGTATATAGTTTGTCCTCACACAGTAGGTCCTATTAGAACCAAACAATTCCTGATTTGTCATTTAAAGCTGATCTTAGATTTGATAAGAAAGGCTAGAGTTTCTAGAGAGAGTTTGGAGTCATGAAATAAGAAAAGACTTTTAAGTACTTGAATAATGTTATTAGACATCAAGGACTTCAGAGTTAATAAATTATAAGGTAATTTATAATGATATTTTTAATAGTTAATTATTGTTGTTTTTTGACCAAGGAAAAACAAATCGTTTAATCAAATTTTTTATATAGGATTTTTATGTAGTTATTTCAGGGTCTTGTTTTTTGATAAATTTTTATAGATTCTCATGAAGCTTTAATTCTGTAAGTGTTTAGCTGTAAAATAGGACTGTTGACAATTCTTCATGGCTTGGAATTTCTAGTTTTTTTTTCTCAATTTATTTAAGAATTTTATTAATGGTAGTTAAGCCATATGAAAGACTAAATTGAGTAATAGGATTTTGCTTAAATGGATTATATTATGTAATACTTTCTTTAAGCTCCATTTGATTTATCAAGTAGCCAGCTAAGCAGCTTTTCCAGTTATATTGTTATTGAGAAATGTTAAGAATTTCTTCTAATATTTTATTGATTTTTCAAGCTTAGTTTTTCCATATCTTTTAAGTTTTTTAATGTCTATTTAATTCTTTTGGCTCCGTGAAATTTTCAAGTTTTTTTTATTTGATTTTTCGTACAATAAATTATCAATATATTTGTTTAAGGATTTTGTTTTATTTCTTTCTGTTAAGCAAATATCTTTCTTAAGTTTCCATATTTCTTAAGTATTTTTAATATCAAATTTAAATGTAATTTTGCATATTGCTTGCAAGATCTTTATCTTTGAAGTATATAAGTACTAAAGGATTTATAAGGTTATCAAGGCTATCCTAATTTGACATTTAAAATTTAAATGATAATATTTTTATTTAAAAGACAAGAAAAAGAAGTCAATTAAAATTATAAAAAATTATTTATTCTTGATTTTATGGTATGATTTTTTGATCTTATTTTTATTAATATATTTGGTCACAAAGATTAAGTAAGAGTTGCTCCTGTTATTCATACTACTATATTGATTCCTCTTGTGTTTCTATTACAGTTGATTAATTATTGGTTTTTTCTTAGATTAGTTCAAACTCCTAGCTAATTTTATATGTAAATACTTGCTTTATTACAGGAATCTAAATTAGTAGAATCATGTTGAAAATACTAAAAACACCTTTAAGCTACTCTAAAGTAAGTTGTTTTTACTCCACATCAAAAAAGTTATGTGAAAACTTAACTAGTCTTTATTATAACTTTTGATACACTTCTTGTTAATCTAGTTTATTAGCAATTAAATCTAATAATCATTCAACAAAAATTTGCTCAAGATTTTATTGAGTTTTTTCACTCTTTAATATAATCTTTATTTCTTTTTTTTATTATTTTATCAAGCTCTAAATTATACCTACTTTTCTTAGCTGAGAATCTTCCTGTTCTTACTCATTTAAGATTTCAATTTCTATTAAAATCTATCTAAGTGCATCAGCATCTTCTAAACTTCTTATAAATTCCTAAGCAACTCTAAAAATGCTCTCTTTTAATAACCCCATTATATAATAAAGCTTTATAATATATTAAAAAGGAACGCTTTCTTTGCCAACTGATGAGAATTTTTTGATCAACTTTTCTTCAATATTGTCCATGGTTTCTGAGTCAACCCCAAACTTAGTCTAAATGTCTTCTCATTTTAAATTTCTTAGCTTGCAAACAAAAAAGTAGATAAAAATTGTGGTAAAGTTTTCCCATTTAAAAATGCTCAAGTTTTTCAAAAAAGACTAAAATTTTTATTTTTCTGAAAAAATTTCTGTTAAGATTTCAAATTCATTGTCATCTAAAATACACTCTGGCATTGTAGATGTAATGTATTCTTTTTCAACACAAGGATGTAATATTTGTTATTACTAAAGATTGCCCATTCATTAATAAGCATCATAAAACATATTGAAGGTCTAAGTATTAGTCTCAAGATAATAAGAATTACCATCCTTTGCCACTCCGTTGAGTAAATTCAAAAATGCTCAATCGGTTTTTATGGTGTCATCAATAAGTTAAATAGTTGCATGTTTGCTCATTATATTTATTTATTAATAATGATAAGCTAATCCCAAGTTGATAACATTAAGCTCTAGATTTAATAGAAAAAATTAAGAATAAAGTAGCTCAAAGAAAGCATCAATTAATTTTAGTAAAATGAAGACTAGTTTGAGATTCTGTTTCAAAAGGCAAATGTTTAAATTTTGGAGCTTTATAAGATCAATAAGGAAAGATATTATTTATATATAGAGGATAACAAGAGCATAATAGACAGCTTCATATAGAGTATCAAAGAAATTAGTTTAGTAAATTTTGATAATAAATAACTTGGATAAGAGTCTCAAGTGATAGAACTTGAGTATAGTTCAGAAATTAACTAAGAGGAGATTAAGGACATAGTATTTAGCTGCTATTAAAATGATTTGAATTTTGTTAAGGAGTTTGAACACAGTCTATTTATCAATATAGAAATAGACAATATATAATAATAGTTTTTATTGTCTATGAGTAGAAAATAAAAAAAATAAAAAGAGAATTCTTAAGAAGAGAATAGTTTCTATATGGTTTTGTAAACTATATAGTGTCTGATATAAAAAATAAATCTAATTGCTAAAAATGATATTGAAACCCAACTATAGTTATATAATTATTTATACTAATGAAAATACTAGTTGGAGGATAAGGATTTTGATTGGGGCAAAAAGTACTCATTAGCAAAAGGGTTTCTACTAATGTTGAGATTTATTAGTGTTCCTAATAACAATTCTTAGTTTCACTTAGCCAAAAACTAATTGGCTCAAATTGCCTCCCATTTTGTATTTTAATGTATGCTGTATTAAGAAGACCCAATAGGATAGTGTATTATGATGGCATAAGTTCTAAGCCAATAAAAAGTCAAAATAAATCTTAATTAAATATTTAATTTTCTTTATTATTATTTTTGCTTAATAAGTTATTATCATTTGCTCAATGAGTTCTAAATGCTTTAAATTTGACTTATTTAATTTACTCACAGAGCTCTTTAATAATTTCTTTATGCTTTTTATTATCTTGCTATTTAGCAAGTGATTTCATCTTTATTATTTAATAGGAATGCTAAGGTGTTTCAATTTCCTATTGACTGGAAGGGGTTATAAATAAAGGTCATTGTGATTCTTTTCTGTTGTTATTTATAGTAGTAATTTTCTATACAATTTTTTGATAGTTTTTGTGGCTAAACATATCATTATGATCTATTTGAGGTTTAAAGGGCTTTTATTAAAATAGATTTCAATAGGTGTGAATATTAAATATTGAGGCTCAGGGTCAGTCAGTTTAAGCTTAAAGTTTTAAAGGCTCAAAGTTTTTAGGTTATAAAGGAACTTTTTAGTAAAAATTAAGATTGTTTATAAAGTCTATATTTTAAGAATAGTTATATTACTGTTAAATTCATTATAGGTTTATAGATTAAGGTATTTATTATGCTATCAAAATATCTTATTTTTCTATTCAAGGATATTATATTTCTGTTTATAAGAATTATATTTGTTCTTATTTTTAAAGATTATTATTTTTATTGCTATTATATATAATAGAGTCTGATAAGCTTTCTTTATATTAGTTTATTATTTAATATATTAAGAATTAATATTATTGAGGGTTGGCTTCAATCTATTTATTTTCTGCTAAATTATACTTGATAAATTGATTATAATTATCATCAAATATAGTTACTATTTATTAGTTGTATACTATTTGTATATTTATACTATGATGTTGTTACTTGATAGCAAG
>ERZ724506.954-NODE-954-length-10194-cov-7.295197_pt1 | contig 10194 bp, 5 predicted proteins | sample MGYA00376039_ERZ724506 | MGnify/ENA primary metagenome ERZ724506 (study PRJEB28724, sample SAMN07190887) | wastewater metagenome | isolation source: effluent of sewage treatment plant in Hong Hong | place: USA: Christiansburg, Virginia | collected 2016-03-01 ... | reverse complement strand
TCTCATTCAGTAAATATAAACAATTACATCAAATGAATACGAGGGCTATTTAAATGTACGAATCTCTTATATTTTTTTATTCACTTGATTAAATATTTATTATAATCTTCTACACTTATTTAGAATTTCCATGGAGAATATGGTAAATTTGATGGAATTATCCATCGATTAAATTGTGAAAAGAATCAAAGCATTCAAAAATGAGCCAAATATAATCGGCTTAAGTCTCATTGTGAAACGAAAAGAGACAGCCCGAACATAAAAAAAAATAAAATCTCGTCGAGGAGAACCTAATAATATAGATGTTTTGCTGTAAAAGAGAAAGGTGACTAAAGAGAAGGATTATAGATAAAATAGCTAAAATATCTATTTTAAGTAACATATCCTCCACATTGATCATCATGATAAAGATGATCAATCGTAGAAAGAAGATGACCCCGAAGACTGTAGCTAACATCATTAAATCCATTGTGATAATAAAATGAGCAAAGCAAGAAGTAATTATCTACAGGGTACTTCTATTCTTATGTAGGAAATTATTAAAGTGCCATTTCCATTTTGAATTTATTGCTAGAGTAAGCTAAAAATGAGGACAAAACCGTATAGAACTCTCCTTAAGGTGATAATGAACGAAAAATTGCAAGTATAACTTTCTTTTTAGGCAACTGTTATTATAGAATTAAAAATTATGAGAAAGCAATCGAATATTATAGCATGTAGATCCCTGAAGAAAACTATAAGTATCGAGCGATGAGAAAAAGTAATTTGGGTGCTATTTATCTGAGCTTAAAAAAAAATCAATAGAGTTTAAGGAATTATACTCAGGCTTTGAAGATCTATAGTCAATGTGGCCGTGAGGACATGGATTTATCTAATATTTACTACAACGTAGGAAATATTTATCTGAGGGAAAAGATGTACGACATCGCAGAGAAGTATTTTCAAATGTCAATAGAAGAGCGGAAAACTAAATCAGTCGATGCGGAGTTACCTTTATTTTATTCTGCTTTTAAGTTAGGTCTCTGTCAAAAATATTCTTAAAAATATGAGTAGAGTATAAAAAGTCTTTTTTATGCTCTGAGCTTTACTTAAAGAGGAGTCGGAGATCCAATATCAGTTTAAAAATAAATAGCTTTGGTGAATTAATTGGTTGGGAAAAATAATGAAGCATTAAATTATTATGAAAAAATTTGTGATAATCCAAATTCCACTGATGAAGACAAAGGATAAGCTTATGAAAGAGCAGCACTCATTTATATAAAATAAAAGAAGGAGTCAGAAGGACAAAAAATAATGAAAATCGCCTTCCAATGCTATGAGAAATCGGGAAATGAGCGAAAAGTTAGCTTCATTCGACAAAATTATAAAATCAGTACTTATGTGATTAATAAATGAATATATATTTGTTGGATAAGAATAAGATAATAATATATAGAAAATTATATCACTTTATTTGAGTTTGATCCTTAATATTCTTTTTGGTTTGTTACTTTAAATAGTTTTGAGTAGCGTCTTGACCAAAAAGCCATGATGCTCCCTTCCCAAACAATTTCCCAGTTTATTCGCTGACTCCAAGTTGTTTTTGGGCAGCTAGACTTGTCCCATCTGCCACTGCTTGCTTTGATTTTTATTGGAATTGTTTATTAGCATACATTTAATCTACAGCTTTATCAGTTGCTTTCCCTACTTCTTTATTATAAGTTTCAGTCAACCCTGCTCCAGTTTTGGATGTCTGAGGCTGAAGTGGAGGCTGAGTTGTCTTCTTTTCCCCCAACCCAAACATATCTTCGAACATTGGCTTTTTCTGTGAGTTATTCGCGTTTTTAGGAGAATTGTTTGTAGTATTAGCAGCAGTTGGAGGGTTGGATTTAGGAATTTATTTCGGAATCTATTTAGGAGGCTCAGGTTTTTTTCCAAAGAAATTATCAAATAAGGATTTATTTTTTCCTGGAGAAGGTTCATTCTTTTTGTTTGAATCATTGACTTGATTTACTATTTTCTTTTATTCCTTTTTTGGCTATTATTTCTTTGCACTAATCTGCTCATTGAGTTTTTTATTTTCTATTTTTTGAGTTTCTTTTTCTTTTCTTTTTTTGTTAGCCTATTCTATTTATTGCTGTCTAAATATAACTCTCTTTCTGTTTTAAACATCTCTATATGGAGTTAAGCCACTGTGAGTCAAAACAAACTGCTCTGCTTTACAAAGAATGTCATATTCCTGTTAGTTTTTCAATCTTTAACTTTTAGAAGATTCGCCAATTTTCAAAAACTAATCTATTTTAGTGGATTAGTTTATAATTTGAAAGATCTAAAATTCTAAAGTCTTGGTGGCTTCAACAATCAAGAGATATTTAATGTTTTTGGGTGCCAAGTCTCTTAAATTCTTAACTATAACTCGATAGTAGGCATTAATTCTTTTTCTCAAGATGTCCACCATAGGATTTTTATTCATATTTTTTTGTTTATTGTCCTCTTTTTATTCCATAAACTCGTTATAGGTCGGATTATTGGTATAAATATAGCCACTCTCGCATTCCATCATAGATTCAACAAACTACCTAGAGAGTTTTCGATATCTGTTTAAGATTCCATTCACCTTTTCAATAATATATTGTCTGAATTCCGCATATTCATGAGCTATTTCTGACACAATTAACTATACAATATGCATGAGGCCATCAAAGATGTTATTCAGGGTGAGCTATATCGGACTTTTAAGTGAGTGAAGTAATGGATGCAAAAGATATAGAAAAGCACTTATTGATGGAAATCCAGGCATGTTAGAGCCCTAAAACTTTCGAATTGCGAATTCGATCTTAGCATCTGCAAGCATTTCCTCTATTTTCAAATTAAATTATTCATCCAAGCATTCATACATCTAGGTTTGAATGTGGGTCGATGTTTTTAACAGTTTTTATTGACATTTTAGCACACTTATCTGTCCCACCAAACATTTTTTATACTCCCCAATAAATTGAGAGCACATTTACCATAAAAGTGATTGTTTCTATTTATCATTTTTCGGCAGAGGGCGTCCATATGATTTTACTCTACATCATTCCATAATTACATTGCGCTCAGTTATGCCTTTCTTTATTTTATCTTTGAGATAAGCTAGGGCAAGAATCGACAAATGTTTTATGTCAAAACCTTTGTCAACTTGTTGACTAAAGATGTAGTTCCTAAACATTCAAGTGGAAGGGATGAATAAATAGGGCTCTTGCTAAAGTACATTTTCTCATCCTCAATAGCCTGTTGAACCTAAAATAATTAATTGTTTTACAGTTTTTTTCTCATTTATATCAGCTTGAGATCTATTTTTAATTCCTACGTAGCCTAGAACTAATGGAACTTAGCCCTTATTCATTAGAAGACTTCTTGCATCAGTTCCTCGATCCATTATGTCAATTTTAGTAATACACCCAATGGTTCTTTGTCCCTATTTATCAATTTTACGAGCAAAATGTAAAACTTAATCATTGGTTATGTCCTGATTTGCAGGGATGACGCAGAGAATGATAGTACTTGGCTACTACATATATTTTTTAATCATTTTTGATGTTACTTCAAGAATGTTTTAATCTTGGCCATCAATAGGAATTCTAGTCAGCCCGGGCAAATCGATGATGGTTAGGTTCGGGCAATTTGCAGAGTATACATCAAGAATAATAGGCTTATCGATAATGTTTTTTCTTTTCCCACAGATTTTATCTGTTAATAATTAAATGCTCTCTTTGACTTTCGTGAAATTGGTCATTTTTTCAGGGATTTATGCGAACTGAGCATATGGTTACTTGAGATCCTTTTAATATACCATTCGTATTTAGAGGGGTCTTCTCGTGACAACTCCCTGAATTAATTATAATGTACTGAGCCTCGAGGTAGAAAATCTAAACCAACAATTTGCTAAACAAGGGAACTTTTCCCTGAACTTTGGCTGCCGACTGCTACAATTTTGGGGAGTTTGATATAAGACTCAAGGTTGATGTCTCGAAGCTTATCTACAAGCGTGATCACTGATCTAAGTTTAGTTGATATAAGCCCTTGATCCATATTTATTATAATCAGAAGTTTATAAACTAAAATTATTTAATCCCACAACCTTTTGTTCTCATCATCCTTATACCACAATTGAAATTCCAATAATCGTTGATAAACTCTGAGAAAAGAAGAATTTTAAATGTCAGAAGTTCATTGTTTGACTTAAAAATAACAGATTATATAAAAATTTAGAGTAAAATCACGCAAAAAATGAATATGAAGACAGAAAGTATATCAAAGGGCACATGATTATATCATTGGTCGGCTCATAGGCTTAAATGGACACATTTTTTGAATATTTTAAAGCTGTCCAAATTCAGTTTTGAAATTCAAGTTCAAAAACAAGATTTGGCTACATATATGATGAGCCTGCTCGTAATCTTTACCGCAACTTGAGATTAATTTATTATGGCGTTAAAGATTTCTTTAAGCTTGAGGGATAGTCCGCAGTGTGGCTAAAAGGGTTGCTTTGGCTAAAATTTAATTATTTTATATCCAAAGCATATCAGAATCAAACGAAATTAGCTTTAAATAATAGAACATGTGTTATTGAATATTTAGAAAGTATTAGGAGGAGTTCATAGGCAGAAGTTAATCTAAATATGATAAAAAATACTTAATAATTATTATCCCTTGAGATATGGGCAATTCCTTTGAAATTGAAAATTAATAGCCTATAAAATCTAAGACTATCTGTTAATAATATCTTTTGCAGGTATTTTATTATGAGCAATGTCCCGAACTATAGTTTTCATCCTAATTTGATGGATCTATTCATATTTGCAAGCCATAAAAATGCAAGTTACTCCTATTTGATGGAGCTATGATACTCCCAGGCGCCGCTAGCATAGGCTAAAATATTGGTCCATCAGGAATACAGCTAAGAAGAATGTTTAGTTCTTACATTTATATGCCTCAGTAATTTATAATAGCCAGTCAACCATTTTCGCTCTCATTCTACTATTAATTTCGTGCTTTTCGAGGATCTTATATTTTTAGCAGTGAGATGGCTTGCTGAGACTCTTAAAGTTTCCCTTCGTAGCCCTTGATGTCAAGTAAACACCGGAAATCTGAGTGGGTAATGTAGAATCAGATGTCAATCTGGTGGTCTATGCTGTCTTTTTAATAGCGATATTATTTCTACTGATAGTATTTTTACTCTGATCCTATCGCTTGTGGCAGAGGTTGATAAAAGTTTTTTTCCTTTTATGCAGATTAAGGTGAAATTAGTTCTTGAGTGAAACTTTTCCATTTTTGAGACATGGCAAATTCATATTAAGATTAGAGTGGTTAAGTAAAAATTAATTTTCCTTATTATTCTGTACGGAGGTGATACGTTGATGCCTAGTTTGCCTCATTAACGACTATATAATAAATTTATACTTATTAATTAAGCATTATAAAATTATATTAATTAACTACTCCTTATCAAGGATATCAAATAAACTATATATATTTTTAATGCTATCCTGCAAAACAGCGTGTACATTCAATATAAAGTGCATTTAATCAGAAGAAATCAAAACCTTCTAAATCGTTGATAACCAAGTTATTGTTACCATAGACTCTATTCCCACTGCCTTAAATATTATTCTGTTTCCCTAATAGTTCATTATTACCGCCAAATACGTTGTTTTCCGATCCTTCGATTGTGTTTTTGCTTCCCTTTACGTTATTCTCTGACCCTAGCACGCTATTTTTTGATCCCATCACATTATTCTTTGATCCGATTAGAGTATTAAACTCACCCAATACCTTGTTCCAATCTCCCTGCAGAGCATTATTGTTTCCTTTCACTTGATTCTCGTTTCCTTTTACTTTATTTTCATTTCCTTGTAAAGTATTGCTTGATCCGACCACCTGGTTCAAACTGCCGACTAGAGCATTGTTATCTCCCTTCACCTTATTTTCGTGTCCGTTCAACGTATTGGATGAGCCAAACACCTGGTTAAAGTTCCCTAGCACTCCGTTGTTGTTACCAACTAGTTTATTGCTACTTCCTTTCAAGAAGTTGTTGTCTCCAGCTACAGAATTGTCACTTCCTGCTAATGAGTTCTGAGATCCTTTTAGGCTGTTCCTGCTTCCTTCAACGATATTTTAGCTTCCTTTCACAGTATTGTCGTCACCTTTAGCCAAGTTCTTATTGCCTTCAAGGGAGTTTCGACTACCAACAACTGTAGACTAATTACCAATAACTCTATTTTGATCGCCACTAATAACATTTAATCTTCCTTCAAGGGTATTTTTACTACCTTCAATTAAATTTTCATCTCCTTTTACTGTATTTTCATGGCCTTTTACCACATTTACATTTCCTGCAATACTGTTTGAATTTCCTGCTACTTTATTCTCGCTTCCGAAAATGTTATTTAAATCTCCTAATACTTTATTTATATCACCTTTGATATTGTTCTTGTTTCCAAGAACTTCGTTAACTCTACCTTTGATGATGTTTTCCTCACCTCCGACTTTGTTCATTTATCCTTAGATTTTGTTTTTTGAGCCGCTCAACTCATTTTTATTACCAAATACTAAGTTATCGTTGCCTATCAAGATGTTCTCAGAACCAATTATTTTTGAATTGTTTCCCTTCAACATATTTTGACTACCTTGGATTGTTAAGTGATTACCTAGAGCCTCGTTCAGATTACCTTGAACTGTACTTGAATTTGTTTTAAGCTGATTGCCATGACCATCAATCATATTCTAGGAACCCTAGATCAAGTTATTATCACCGTTTTTAATTAAATTTTTAGAGCCATTGATCTGGTTGGAGTTACCATTCAATATAGCATTCTTATCTCCAAAAACTGAGTTACTAGATCCCTTAATAGTGTTATCACTTCCTCCAACAGCATTGCTCGATCCCTCGAGTGCATTACGATCTCCTGATAAAAGATTATCACTTCCACTGACTTTATTCTAGTTTCCTTTCATCATATTTCGATCTCCTTTGACAGTATTGGAGCTTCCAATTAAAGAGTTATCGTTTCCATCGACAGTGTTTTTGCTTCCTGCAACTTTGTTTCGATCTTTAAGGATAGTATTTTGATCACCAGTTACCTAGTTTTGATTGCCGATCAATTTATTTTAATTACCAGAAACAGTGTTTTGATTTCCATTTAAAAAGTTTGCATTTCCTTGAATCGTGTTTTCACTTCCCAAAGCTGTATTTTGATTTCCAGCTAGATTATTTTTATCGCCTACAACTATATTCTAGTCTCCTATCAAATTATTCAAATTTCCTTTCAATGAGTTTGCATTACCATTAACCTTATTCAGATTACCATCGATTAAGTTATTGCTTCCTTTCAACATATTCTCACTTCCTTTGATTACATTCTAGTTTCCTTTGAGGATTGTATTCTTACTTCCAAAAATGGAGTTCTTCAAACCAAAAATATCATTTTCATCTCCGAAAAGAGAGTTTTGCATACCAACGACTTTATTCTTAGATCCTTCGATTTAATTCTGAGTTCCGCGCAATTCGTTACTAGATCCTTTGACGACATTTGTTAAAGTTTCAGTGAATACAGGCTTGGGTCTTTATGTAAAAAAGTTACCCCAATTGGTTCGCGCATCGGTCATTGCAGTCTGAGCAGTACTTCGATCTCGCATGGAAGAAAAATCCAAATTAAAAGTCGGTTGAGTAAAGCTAGTAGATATTTTAGGTGCAGGAGCAGTGGTAGTCGTGGGAGCAGGGGTAGATGTGCTCGATATTGTGGACATGACTGCTGCATATGCTACATTGTGTATAAGTATTATGAATAGGATAGTGAGTAGATAGTTTTTGATAGGTCTCGTAGGGCTCATTGTTTTTATTTTGATATAATCTTTCTATATAGAATATGTGAAAAGTTCGATATATAGTTTGTATTTCTTAATTTATTTATCGAATTTTATTTTTAAAAATGCTCATCATATTTTATTCCTAATTTTTCAGCTATCATATTTGCTATTTTTTTCATCTGTATTTTTTGATCTCCGTACTGTCCTTAATATAAGATATTTTATAACACTTAATATATAAATATATAGGAAATTATGAATAAAACGAATGTTGAAGAAATCGATTTATTTATATTGAATTTGATTTTTGAAGTTTGGTGGGCATGTGTATAGAGAATAATTAATTAATAATAAAAGAAGATCTTAATTATAATATTTATAACGATAGAATAATACTTCGGATATTTTTCTGAATCTAGGTATAAAGCAAGCTAGAAAAAAAATCCAGATTAGCATATAAAATACATCATAATTATGACTTTAAAGACACTAGCAAGGGTTTCTCCGAGGATTTTAGTATTTTTAATTATTCAATATGTTAACCTCTATACTTCATGAATTAATTGCGTCATATCTAATAAATTATTATCGTATTCTTCAATTAAGAAATGAATTCCGAGGCTCTGTACTTACATACATTTTTTGTATTAAAATTTTTCTTTAGTCATTGTAAAAATAAAGTTGTTAATAGAAATTGGTCAGATGAGAAGCCACAAACATATCTTCATCGAAAAAAAGTTAATCAACATTTAGATTTTTAAATAAAGTTTTTACAAGATTAGTTTATTAAGGAGTTTTTTGTATAATTAAAAAGAAGAGCTGACTAGTTAAATTATATATCTAAAATTTAAATGATAAATTATTTTTCCTCAGTTCAAATACTTGATTGAATACGAGTTATAATGTATTTTAAGTAGTTGAAGAATTGAAAAAATGTCAATAAGTAAAAATTTGATTATTTAGACATGATCATTGATGCTAATCTAGAAGAAACAATGTAAAGGCCTCTATCAGCTTTTCAAGCGATTTTCGATGCAAGAGAAAAAATGTTATCGTAAGATAATGTTAGAGAAGGCATAGATCAATACGTTCAATTTATCGATTCATAGTTTAATAAATCAAAAAATTGGCCAGCTGAGCTCTTGTAAAAATATTTCGAAGAAGACTAAGAGACACAGATCAAAATCAAGCAATCTTATTAATTTTACATTAATATAATCAACCCCAATTAGTCCATCTAGGCATCAATCCCATACCGAACAAATTTATATGTTAGCTTATTGAATTCTACGTTAAATGCTTTATAGTCTAGAAAGAAAACGTCCATATAAAATTCTTGCTCAAAAATCTGCTCTTATTTTATTATGATAATCTACTTCATGAAAAATTACCCCTTAGATGGTTACAGATTTCATCATTTTGTAACACATATTGTCTTCATCGTTCAGTATTTTCAACTCAGTCTTCTCCAATAATTAACAATGACAGTAGCTTATGTTTTTATGGGGACATACATATTTATTTCAGTCTGTCTCTTGATCATTTATTTGTGTAAGAAGAATTATGAGCCTGAAATAAAAACGTTTAATAAGTCTAACTAGAGAGTAACCAGTCAGAAGTCAAGAGAATAGAAATGAATTGTTGATCATTAGCTCAGTTATTTATCTTAAATACATAAAATAATTATTACATTAAACAAAAGTTAAGCAAGATTATTATTTATATATATATGATCATCAATGATATTTTAGAAATCCTAAATCAAGTTATGATCGTTGTTTAAAATATGTTTTAAAAACCATGGATAACATTTTCTTATTACTTTGTTTTGTAATAACAAAATGTTATTTGTAGAAGCCTACTTTAGAGACTCTTTCTTATTCAGATTGACTTAAAAGATAAAACTTCTTCAAGAATTAAGAAGATCCCATTCTTATTAAAAATTATCTTTTTATTTAAATACCTTTAATATTTTTATATCAAAATTTTTTTAATTTATTTAGTAAAACAAATAATCATTTATAAAAATCATTACGTTTTATATTACTTGAGAAAATACTAAGTTTACTATTATTCCATCATCTGATTCTAGTTATCTTTTTTTAGTTTTTTCGGCCATATAAAACCTAGATTTTTCCAAATCAAACTATTTTAATTCTTTTTCTTTTAAAGCTTGTGTTACAAAGGGGAGGTTTTATCATATAAAACCCTTTGAATTTTCGACTAAGAGTATTTTTGGGAAACTTTAAATTTTTATCTATCTTAACATTTTGAATTATTTCGTTCTCTAATTTATTTTGAGCTAGCCATCTAGTTTTACTATATTCTGCTTCGAAAATATTCTGTTAAAATAACATATGGACC
>ERZ724506.953-NODE-953-length-10210-cov-3.308419_pt1 | contig 10210 bp, 4 predicted proteins | sample MGYA00376039_ERZ724506 | MGnify/ENA primary metagenome ERZ724506 (study PRJEB28724, sample SAMN07190887) | wastewater metagenome | isolation source: effluent of sewage treatment plant in Hong Hong | place: USA: Christiansburg, Virginia | collected 2016-03-01 ... | reverse complement strand
ATTTTTTTCATTTTTTGGAGACTTGGTCCACAAAAGTTTTTCCAAATGACGAATTATGATAATTCACAATAATTTATTTTATTTTAATTTTTCGACAGGATTGACATTTTATCATAAATCCTTTTTATTATTGTATTAAACTAACATAAACTATAATTTATTTCATTTATATTTTATTTATTAATTAATCTGAATCTGATATCTTATAATCCATCAATCTAATCATTATTGTTGGACTAATTGTTTTTGTTGTTCTCATTTATTATCAACTATTATTTATTATTTTATATCTCCTTCTTTAATGATGTGCTGGGCTCATTGATTGATGGGCATTAGATTTATGTAATCATTTAATTCTTAACTTTTATTCAAATAATAGTTTACTAATTCTTAAATATTGTATCATCATACTTGGTAGTCTTATGTCCATTTGTATGTTACTTTTTAGTTTGCCTTCAATATCTGCACTACTTTCAATCCATTTGCTGACACTTTCTATAGAGGAGCAGAATTCTATACATCCCACTTGATAGAGAGGTTATCTCCCTGGTATTTGTTTATTTTTATTTCAATATCTGCAGGGATATCCTTGTGGTTAGTTATAGTCATATTCATAGCTGCCCTATAACCTCCTTGAGTAAAATCGGATCGGCTCTACGCATAAACATTTGCTACAATATCAAAAGCATTTCCGATTGTCAATGTAACATTTTAGTCTTTAGGTGTATGATTTATGGAGTCTTCTCCAATAAATTCCAAAGATTTATCTGCTTCATCTTCCTTGAAAACTCGGACTATTCCTTTTGGCATTGGCATTCCTAATTTGACAGCTTTCGTATTATTGAATCTAATTTTATTTGTAGCTTTTAGATTGTTCTGATTGTACCCTCCTGTGCTTATTGAAAACTCATTAAACTTTCTGATGGGAACACCGAACACTTTGGGGATGAACTCAACCTGCTTCTGAGAAGATTAATTTAAAGTGACTGGCATGGACAGAGTATACATATGATAATCTGCAAATGATTTTTCACTAAATTATGGAACAGCATTAGCAGCAGCCGGAGATGCAAATGCTCGTTAATACATCATAGGTTGATAAATTGGTTGAGGCTGAACAACATTAACTTCTCCAGCTATTAACTTCAATTTAGCATCGACATATTTTTTCCCACTATTATTATCAATTGTTACCCACCCTCCCAGATCGGCTTTAGTTTCTTGTTAATTCACAGTAATGATATAATCTGCCTTCCATTTGAATCCTGTTGTCCTGTATGCCAGCTCACATTTTTGAGTTTGAGCTACCTAACTGTACACTTTCCAGTTCAGGGTTGGTTTCGTGAAGAAGTCATCAGGCATTGATGACACATCAAAAGCAGACACTTTATTTACACTAATAACACCTCTTTCAGTTTTAAGCACCACGTTCGGAGTATATGCTAATAAAATTCCTGTCACTCTCTTGGCTTAATTGCCAAAATCTGCTACAATATCAATTTATTTTTCTATGAATCGTTTGAGTAACCCATCTTGAGTAATTAAATTTTTCTAAAAATTTTGTTCATAAACTCTTATAGACTCAGAATTATTCAGAGCCTTAAAAGTAACAGTTTCAGTTTAGATGCTTTCAGCCACATCAGTGAAGTACAACTTGGAATCTCCTTTGTCAAACTTGATATCTCTGATATCCTTAACAATAGCAAAGTCATCATTGTAAATGGTCACAGCGATTGAATCTTGAGAAAGGATTTCTGAGCTAACTACTAAAGTGATAAGTAAGAAAAGCAATACAAACATATAATTATAATTATTTTAAAAATGAAAACTTTTGAATGAAGAAAATTCTTGCTTTGATAATTTCTTATTAAAAATTGAAAAGATATGATGAACAAAATATTTTATTTTTTCTATTCTATATAATAGTTTATTGTTTGAAATAAAAATCTAAAAACAATAAAAATCAAAGAAGGATATTTAATTGGTTGGGTTTTCCGATAATTCCCAAATCAGTTAAAAATTTCTTGACGGGCGCAATAAAATCATTTCTAAAATTAAATTTAATATGAGTCATATTCTAGACTAACTTTAGTCGAGAAAATCCTTTGCATTGCTTTAGTATGCTGATCGAATGATGAAAAGGGACCAAATTATCTTTTAATCCATGGATTATGAGGATAGGGCATTTCACTGTTTGGGCTATTGTTGCATTATCTAATGTTTATTTGAGGAGGGATGATGCGCATTTGCCATAGAGATCCTCGGCCACTTTTTTTAAGGATAAAAATGGACTTAATAATATTAGACTACTGGTTTAATAATGTGAAGCAGTTTAGAAAGCAATAGCTCCTCCAATAGATCTGCCAAAAAGGATAATATCATTGACAGTATACCCACAATCTAACAAATAATCAATGACGATCTTCGAATCAGCTACAATATTGAGCGGATTTGACTATCCTTAATAAAGGGAGTATCCTTGGTACTCGACAATTAAGACAGAAATTTGCAATTACTAGCAGATAAAGCTGCCAAACTAATAGCTAGAAGATATATCTTAACCATTCCCATGGAAGAATACTAATATTTTTTATTTTTGACTGCTCGCCAAGAACAAGCAAGGAATTTCATCTTTCACTTTTTAGATGTTCTTCTCGTTATATTTTTATTGGAGAAAGAATTAGGAGTGTTTAAGATGAAACTGTGCATTTTTCTCTGCTTTTTACATCAAATTGGAATAAACTTAGAATTTTTTATCTCTGGATTGCGGCAAAGTCTAGACAGTGGAGCTGTTCATAGACTTGGGATAGGATTTAGGATCCAAGTTATTCTTCCTGGATCTAATATGATTGACAAACTAATTATTGAAATGGACAGTTTTCATGATATATTTATGAAGATAGTACTGCGGGAGTGTAAAGGAAACATTATTTTTGGGAATGAGTACAATTTTTTTCTATTTTAAATCATCCGTACTATGATATGACTAAACTAATATTATCGAGGTGCAGGGAATACACAGCAATTAGCCTCCATCTGCTGTTCTTTCTTTGTATAATTATTTAAATAAATATATTGGAATTTTAGTTTATATCTTATTTATTATTATACTTAATATCATATAAATATATCAAAATCCATCTAGGTTCCTGAAGAAATCCAAGAACTCCATGACAAGATCCTCCACTTCCTCCTGATAATCGACAACATTTTCCAGAATCTCCTCTATTCCGTAATACTACTTGAAAATTCGATGGAACCTAATGACGGTGTCCTGGGTTGAGATCTATCCCCCCCTTTTACCTCGCATTCTGCTATTAACTCGATCTTAGTTGATCAACACCTCTTTAAATATATTTAGAATCTATTTGACTATTTCAACGGAACGATCTGTCCTGGTGATGTTTGCCAGTAGGATATCAATTACTTTATATTAGTCTAATATTTTTTATGATATTTTGTATTTGTTTTCATGTTTCTACTCCTCAGATAGTTTGCATAGCATATTGCATATACTGTATACCGCTTCTCTTCTCATTTATTCGTTATATGAATTCATGGCCTATGCTAGAATAATATCTCCCATCACCCTGTGCTCTACAACCATCACCTGGAATTACCAGAAATCTGCTGTCAGATTAGCAAGAAAGCCCAGCAACCCGAACTGAAAATTGCTATTATTACCTTTCTAATGCTGCTCATTAATATGCATAAAATAGGCTTCGTACACTTTGTCGAGAATTCCCTTATCTAACAAAAATCTCGTATGCGAAGAATCTTTAGACAAAAGAAAATTAGATAATATGTGTATACTGATTAATCTGATCTCTATCCGATTTTAAAAGCATAACAACTATAGTACTTTGGGTAGGATGGATGGTTGCAATTTTATTTACTAGTAAATCTATTATTTTTATAAGAGGCAGATCTACCTGATGCACTTTAATGTTAAGCAGAGGTTTCTGTTGGAGAGAGGCTGCTCCAGTAGGATGTTCAGGATTGGGAGGGTTTTTAATATTGTTTCTTTTTTTGGTTTGGAGTTCGTGTATTTATCCAATTCATGGATTTTCAATAGGGATCGCATTAGATAGAGTAGACAGTAGAGGTATTAAGTGTTTTTGAATTGATTCTATCCTCCAGTAACCCCAATGCTGTCCAAGTAATCAGCCTTAATGCCTAGAAACTTGTGCATGATATAATCCAAGATGCCATAATGGTCAAGGATAAAGTTCCTCATGCTGGGCGCCACATCACATATTATGCCCATCAGACGAATATATTATACTTCCGTAGTATTTTACAAAAGGTAAACAATGTCACTGACAAACTACAACTCCATTATCTTCTTGATCACCTGATAGTTCTATGTTTTAGTGCAAGAGTTCGTATAGAGAAGATCTGTCAATATATTAGCACTCATTTTGGACAAATTCAGATATAAATATTATTTTTTTAGCACCTCCGCGATTGATTTTACTATCCCCAACTATATCCATTTTTCATGTTCGTTCTAGTATAGAGATACTGCATAGTATAGGTTTTTAATTACTTATGTCCACTACTCACAAGGGAAGTTAGTGAGCATTTCTGCTGTCTGTTTTAGCCATTCTTCCCTATCTTCCTTTGTTTTTAGTTTATAATGCAACTGTTATTTTAAGTATTATGTCTATTACCGAAGTAACTCTCGCCTGTGGTTGGAGAATAATTGATCTATTTGTCGACGTCGTATACTAATTCTGAAATTCTCCATTAATTTTTTGTATTATTCGCTCATTGTGAGTCAGTCCTTTTTAATATGATATAAATTATGGCGCCTATCTGCAATTGACGAATTGGAATTATATAAATGATAATTAGCTAAATATTATACAGTTTTATAATATAATCCTACTTTCAAGGAAAAAGAGCTAATATTTTTTGGAAACATTTCAATTCATAACAATCATATTAAAATTTTCATCTTAATAGAGTCTAGATTATCATTTTCTTTTCTTTTTTCATCTTTTTTCTATCACCGAACTATTCCTAAATGCCTCGTAAAGATCAGATGAGATCACAAGTGTTTTACAATAATTTTAGTTGTAGAACCAGTCGGATATCATCATCAGCTAATTTATTATAAAATGCTCATTTTCTGCATTTTTCTTCTCATAACTCATAAAAAATTAGTTCATTCTGCTTGGAATAAACTCCAGTGTACCATACTCTTCTATTTATCTCCTACTTTATTTTTTCATATTCTACTTATATACTTTAAGGATAAAAGTCTCAAAATCTTTAATTAGAGCCCCTCTGTCTTTTAATTTTCTTTGCCTATTCTTTTATTCTAAATATTTTTTAAAAATTTATTTAATTTTTTACTCATTTACTTCGAATTACGAAGAGCTTTATGGTAATTCCTCATGTTTGACCTCTCTTATATGATCATTCCTTATTTTTATTTCTTTTGAAGATGATTTACTCTCATTCCTTTTTTAAATAATTTTTGCTTCTTTCAAACTTTCTTCTTCTAGCTAAGATTAGCATTAGATATCCATGGCTTATTCTTAAACAAATTAATGGTAAATATTTTTAACATTTCCACTCCATTCCTGTCGAATGTGCTTTTAACACTTTGTGCTTAAATAGAGGTCATGTTTTTTTTTTACATGAAGATAGAGAGCACTGTAGCTATTATACACTTTAGCACAAAAACATACATAAAAATTCCTCTCCATGGTAGCGGCTGTTTTTTTACTTGGTGGAAGTGAGTTTTAAAATGCTTACTTCATTTAATTTATGAAAAATTTAGAAACTCTCATTATTTAATGATAAATGTTTAAAAATAATCATATATAAAAATCATACCTGTGTCTATTTTTTATGGAATTTCTTTCTTTCTCATATGAAGATCTAGTACTCATAATCTATTCCTTGTTAGTTTCAAAATTACAACTTTATGAAATTTTTGAAATTTTCGAATACACTTTTATACTACTTTTCGGGCGAGAGTAGTGTGAATTCGTAGATCTCACTTGCCTTACGCGTTATAAATCTCTTTCCTTTGTCGCTTCATCATTTATCTCTTTCGTGCTCACCCAAATTCCATAATTATTTAAACTACTTCTGAGGCTAATGTTATTTTTCGCTTTTATATAATTTTGAATATTGCCAGAAACTTATTTAAAGTTCTACTTTAAGTTTTAACTTTTTCTGCCGATATATTTTTTTATTAAATTCATTAAATTTTTAATAGTATCGTTTTTTCTTGGTGCATTATGTAGTTCGTTAATAACAATCTTCTCAAAGTGACCCTTAAAGTTACCAATTAATTTACGGGAATTGTCGGGATTTATAACCTCATCCCTGTCGGAATACATGAAAATAGCAGGTATATCACACTAAATTGTTTTATTGAGGTCGATTTAGAAGGGGTTATATTATTTATTTTGTAAATTTTTGCATAACGCTTCCAATGCTAATTTTATTATTATTTATGGAATTGATATTCGCTTTTTAGTTAACTATAATGCGGCCTAATTAAATGATATAAAGGGAGAGTCCAATATCTGCAGAATTACATCGTGGGGCTTATACTTAATATTATGTAGAAGAGTGCAAGTCGCTCCCATCGACCGACCCCACAAAATAAACTTTTTGTACCCTGATGTTCTTAAGTAGCCTAGCACAGCCTCTACATTAATATACACTTACTTATATCATCTTTTTATTTTTGTCCAAATGTAATTATTTTCCCATCGCTCTTGCCCTCAGCTGAAAAATCAAAACAGCACAAGGAGATATGGGCAGGTAAATATTTAAGTAAAAAAATAGCTTCCATCCGATTCGAACCATAACCGTGCATGTATACGATACAACTTTAATGACGACTCTACTGATTAAAAAACAAAGAGACCTTCAGTCTCTCTTCGTACTTGTTATAGACAATAGCATCGACATATTAATGAGTATCTATATAGCTCAATGCGAGAACTAAAAAATAAAAAAAGAACGTACAAATGGGCTATTCACTATATAGCGCTTGCTTTGGCTATGTTATTTTTTGGGATATTTTTTATATTATTCCTGTCTCAGATAAGTAATTCATTATTTTCTGTTTTTATTCAGAATTATTATCAATTATAAATTTAATTTTATCGCATATTCTATCTATCATCTCCACATGTCTGTTTCATTTATGGGTGGCTCAAATCGGGCTCATTTGTTTCAATATTTTTTAATTTATGGCAAAATATATATATTATGTAGGAATCAACTATAAATGGGGACCTTACTGAACTCTTTAATTATCTGAGAATAGTAGCTGTAGACATGCCTGGGGGTTAAACTGTTTTCTATTTTTATTACTTTGATCTTTGCCTCGACATATGCCTTCTTGCACTCATTGAATAAATCAGTCACTTCTTGTTGATACTCTTAACTCAAGTAGGCGTTGAAGTTGTAATTGAAGATGAGATCAACAAAGAGTATCCTTCCATTCCCACTAAAGACAATATCTTTCCGATCGGAAATCAACCTCCCCGTTTTGAACAATGTCCAACAAGCTGATTCTATTTGGTTGTAGAGAGGAGTGCTCTCTCCTGATTTTGAGATTGGTTTAGTTTATTAGAATACGATCAAGTTTAATGTATTAATTAAGTATAAACTTTTCTTAGTCAGTTCTTTGTAAAAGTTTGTTTTATGTTTCTGCCCAAATGTATCAACATAGCTGTAGAGTATCTGCTTCAGCTTTTTATGCTATTCTTCATTTTCGTTTATCAATATTTATTCTTTGCTTTAATATGTAGGTGCATAGCATTATTAGTTATATTGATTTTGAGGTAAAAGTTTTAAGACCTAGCTTTTCTTTGTTGGAGTCGAGAGGCTGTAGACTTGACTTATTTATTTAAAAGATGCTATTTATAAGATAGAGTAATCCAATGCATAGAGTATTAGTACTATGTATTTTTGCATCTCTTTCTTTTTGAATTTGTTGATTTGGTCAACACAGTGGCCGATGCTTTGATAGAAAATTGGAGGGACCATTTATTAAGTCTTCAGGGCTATTTTAAAGAAGAGATAGACTGTATTGAACTGCTACTTTTTCATAAAAATAATGCATTATTGGTCGATCATGTACTTAAATGTCCTAAACCCTCGGATCAATAAATTGCCCATTGTTATTTTGAGGGAAGTCCATATATGCTGGAGTTTCTCATCAATTGTTGGCTCTATTTCTCCTTTCATTAAGCATCTGATAATATTCGATATTTGGCTGTTAGATTTTGAAGCAGGCTGATGTTAGTCCCTTGGCTCCATTTATAATTAATTATAAGATGATAAAGAATATTATTATTAAATAGCCATCATACAACCTAACTTTGAGGAGCACTTTTCCCATTCTTCCTATTTTTAGTTAATTTCTATAATTTATTCAGAACTTCTGTATCCAATTGCAATTATTATTTCATTCGTTATTTTGATGTCTTATTGGCTGGATTTTGCTCATTGTTCTCTTCTATTTCAGTGTACAGTTTTAAGTGCTCGAATATTTATATTTTGTTTGTGAATATCACACCATTTTCATCCTTTTGCATCCAAGGTGCCTCTGCTCGATTTTAGATCTACTTGATGGTAAATTATATTAAAGGTTGTTCTGAGGGTACATTCTCGATTTCAGGTACTTTCACTCGAGGAAATGTGATCAAAAATTTAAATATCAGTCCTTTGATATTCTCTTATGGAAGATAATCATTAATCATTGAATTATGGTCGAATAGTTATATCTTTGTAGATATTTCTTAATTCGCTTTTAATTTCAATAAGTGGTTTTTTATTTTATTCAGCTCGTCATAAACAATGCCCTCATACACATCACTTATGAGTTTTTAGCACTGTTCATAAGATTTTTATATTTAATTTGCCATCAAATATGTAAATATTATGTTCACTTTGATGGCTAACAATTTCTTCTCATCTTCCTCACCGTATGCCAGATAGTTTTCGTTCTTTTTTAGCATTTCTTCAGATTTTTAAAGCATGAGTATTGTTTAGGAAGTATTTCCCAGCTTAAAGGAACAATAAGCTCTTATTAAATACAAATCGTCTACACTGAGACATCCGAGCTGAAAAGTAATATCAATAACATCTTGTATAAACTTAGATATTTACTCATAATTTTACTCCACAACAGCAGTTATTATTTTCCCTGCTGGTCCAGCTTCCTAAAATCGACCCAACTGGAAGTTCGCAATCTATATCACCTGTTAGTTGCCTAGCTTCTCATTTAATATTGTCGTATATTGATTTTAATACAATAAGAAAAGAGGTCTCCACTCTTAGCAGAGAGGGTGATTAGCCAAGTCTTCAAATGCATCTTCCACCTATTCAGTTAACAACTTTAGTTTCGCCCTTTCCAAGTAAGCATCATAATATTTATCGTCAATTGATAGGCATGTAGTTAGTTACGATATTGCGTTCTCATAGTTTCTTTCATTAAAAAATATGAGTCCTCTGAGATAGAAAAATTTAGCCACATTCTCTTATGATTTTTAGACTGCACGATCTACATCATCAAGTGCTTCAACATTCATCCCTAAAGAAAAGTACAACAAACTTCTGTAATAATACATCTGGTAATTTTCACCCACTTTCAGCCCTGAGTCAATAATTTATATAACTTTGGATATTAGATCAGGATCTGTGTTTCCTACGAAGCTCTTTTGCATCAGGATAACTGAAATGTATAAATATGGCTATGATCTCATGAGGTAATCTGTTGAGCTTTCAAATATTTTAATTGACTATTCTATTTTGTTCTATTTGTACGCAAGTATCCCTTAGCATAGTCTTCGGTTATATAAATAGGGAAAATGTTCTGGGTTTTACTCATTTACTTGGATCTTTTTGTACATCTTTAATGCATCTTTGTGCTATCCTAAACTAAAATAAGCATATCCTAGTGCACTATAATGCAGATTTTTAATGAACTCGTGATTTCCTTTTAAGTCTTTATAGATTTATGGATCAATTGCACCAATCAGTAGAAGGGCTTCCCCATATTTTTTCTTCATCAAAAAAGTGATAGCTTAGGCTATTTTAAATAGGTTTGTTGTTGATTTGTTCTAGATTTTAAGGAAATTATTTCGTTTTGAATACTAAAAAGCTTCATAAAAATCTTTTTGCTTCATCGAGTTGATGACCAGAGTTTAGAGAGCGTACATAACTGATC
>ERZ724506.952-NODE-952-length-10212-cov-9.493059_pt1 | contig 10212 bp, 6 predicted proteins | sample MGYA00376039_ERZ724506 | MGnify/ENA primary metagenome ERZ724506 (study PRJEB28724, sample SAMN07190887) | wastewater metagenome | isolation source: effluent of sewage treatment plant in Hong Hong | place: USA: Christiansburg, Virginia | collected 2016-03-01 ... | reverse complement strand
TTAATCCTAAATACTCAATATATCAAATAGTTCCGAAACCAAGCTTGAGTAGTCATTTAGATTCTCTTGCCAGTTCAAAATAATCTCAATTAAATTTTAATAGCTTTAACACTTCCCTGGCAATAATGAATCTGTAATGACAACTTAGTAAATCTATTCTATAGTACTCTATACTTCTGGCAATAATTCTAAAGACTGCTAAATTAATCACAAATTCTTCTAAACATTATTATCATTGGGAATCTATAAAATGTTTAAAATACTTTCAAGTTCTTTTTCGGATTTATTCTACTTTAATTTTCTTTAAAGATATTCTAACTAGTTATTTAAAAACTCATTTTATTATTTAAAGTTTTCAATTTCTTCTTTTTGCTTTTAATTCTGTTAATTAAGCTTGTTGTTTAAGTTCTCAAGATCATGAGCTTTGTTTAGAATAGACTCTATTTATTTTAGGCTATTACTTGGCTGTTATTTTCTATCCTATTTTTTCTCATTGTCATTAATAAAGCTGATCAATTTGTCTATTATTATAACAGCTTCTATGTCTTTGACTTTCTCTATTTACTAAGCTAGATCTTTCCAGTCTTTGATTTTCTCAACCACTCTTTATTATAGCACTTTTTATAGGAGTCTATTTTGTTCAGTAATTTCTTCTATCTATTATTAAAGATTTTCTACATATAATTATACAGCAGAGTTTTTCTTAGTCTCCCCCATTCCTTCATGAGCTTTCTTTCAATCCATTATATTATAAAATTTATCAAAGAGTTTTTTTATCATTGCTATATTTATGCAGCAGTCAATAGCATAGTTAATTTTCAAAGAATTTTCTTAAATTTAGCATTTTATTATCTTAGTAAAGAAAATATACTAATTTACTTTCAAAATCTAAGTGCCTCTTGTAATAAATTATGAACACTATAAGAATATTTTATAATTTGAGCATAAATAACAAGAATTTCAATAAAACTTAATAATGATGAAAACTTTGTCTTGTTTTTTCTAACAATAAAAACTAAAGGACTATAAATAAATACTTTCTAAGTTGACATATATTTTATCTAATTAACTATTTAAAATAAAGCTATTAAAAGTGTAATAACTAGTGCTTAGTTTATTTTAAAATAAAATTATTTATTATTAAAAGGAAAATAGATCTATAAATAACACCTTTCAAATAAAAATAATTTATCAAACTGTTATATGATAATCAGCTTCTATTGTTGAAAGAATATAGCTAGATATATTATTAGAAGACTGAAATAAGATCTAAGTTTTACCATATTGAATAAGTAAAAAATTACTTAACAATGAAGCTTCAAATAAAAGAAATACTTATTTAATGATATTATGCATCAAAAATAACCGTTTAATAATAAGAGATATATTTATTTGCAATAACTAAGGATATTTTATAATCACATATGTCTCTTAAAACATTTAATGTTCATTCCAGTGTTTTTATTCTATAATTTACTCTGTAATTGTCTTAGAATAAATTCTATATAAATATGAATTATTTGCTTTTTGTCATTCCAAATGATATCTTAAATCTTAAAGAGCATCTTTTTATTCTTTAGCATGAATGTTATTTAATAAGAGCTCATTAAGATCCTTAGAATGATTATTATTAAAAAAAAAGATGTACTTAATTGTACTTAAGCTCTCAACATTTGCCTTGTAACTTTTAACAATTTTTTATTTTTAAACTTATCCATAATGAAGTTATATTATTATTTCCTTGAATAGAAGCTATATATTAATTTGTTTATATTAAATTAAGATACATTGGGATAAATTGATAATATTAAGTTAATTGAACAATTATTTAAAACTATAAAAAACTCAAATTAAGATAAATTAAATAATATACTAGAATTTATTTAAACTGAAAGCTTTTTCCACAGCCACATGATGATTAAGCATTTTAATTCTTGAAAACAAACTCTTCATTTATATCTCCAACCTGGTAGTCTATTTCAGTGCCTATTAGCCACATTAATGATCTACTATCAAGTACTAATTTAAAATCTAATTAATTTACCTCCACAATCAATTTCTTCATCTTAGATTTCTTTGTACTATACATTATCAATATTATAGCTAAAACCGTTACATCCTTTTCTTATCATAGAGAGCTTAAGCATATTATTTAATTATCCATTTTTTGTTGCCAATTATTACATTTTTTATAGAGCTTTTGGAGTCTTTTTAAATTACTAGTTTTATTAGAGAGTTCATTTTAAAATTATAATGTAGAGTATTAATGATGTGTTTAAACCTCATTGGATGATACCCAAAGAAACTATGAGTGACCTTATAAAAGTTTAGATGTTCTTCCAGTATTTTGACGGCATATTAGAAGGACCAGAGTTCTCAATTGAAGAGCTTTATTCAACTCTATTTTATCAAGGCTAAGAAGTTAACTAGTTGCTAAATGATATCTATATAACAATAATTAAGTTGTTTCTAAATAACATTGAAGAATATTAATAAAAAATTGACTTGCTAAATTAACAACTGGATTTCTCATATTTTGTTTGTATATAAAATCTTAACATTAATGAGAATTTTTAGAATGAATTTTTGATTGTTTGCTGGCCTGAAATTCTAAGCTAGATTTTTATGCTGCATCGAAGAGAGAGCTAGTCATAGGAAATTGATCATAGTATATAAATACTACAAGGCTTAAATGCGACAAGTTTTTAACACATAAATATTGATCAAAAAATATTTATATTATTAAATTTAATTTGAGTGGCAGAAAATTGGATCTGTTGCAAAGATTTACATTTTGAAAAAAGCGAAGAATCTTAAAATCTAATTTGAAAAAAGAGCCAATTTTAAAAGAAAGTTTACTAGAATCAAGTCAAATTAAAACTGATTGAGAAGGAGTATATAAAAAAATAAAAATAAATCCAAGAATTTGAGGAAAAACAAAAAAAATAAGATGACTATTTAACTTGATAAGAATCTCATCTTCTATTACAAAATCTAAATGCTTAAAAAAGATAAGAAAATTAGATGAAAAAAGATATTGAGTAAATATGATGCCTATTGGAGAGCAATAAAAAAAAGTTAAATAATCTTTAAAGAAATTAATAGCTTGGTGTCTCTGGATACAAAATTATTGGTATTGATAAGCTACAAAATACTTACTGGATATTTTCATTCTCTGATGAATACGTCTTCAAATAATCAAATAATGAGTGGTATATCTATCAAGGAGATGAGCTTGGCCTCATAGATTATTTTTTAATAAATTAAGAGCAGGAAATAATCTAGTAACTAAAGAGCTTGTACTCACTTGATGTAATTATCCCCAAAGAAATAATAGAATAAAATAATATTGATTATTATATATAGTAATCATTGTCATATTGATCATCTTTCTTAGGCGAAATTCTCAACAGATGAAGAGCAAATTATTAAGTAAAATGTTTAAAAGAAAATGAGCTAGAAATTAATAATATTTTAGTCCAATATGATATTCAATAAAGACATTAAGTAAATTACTTATTTGAATTGCTTTAATATCTTGTTAATAAAGACATTTAGTTTGCTTAAAATATAAGTCAAAAAGATAAAAAAAATATAATATCAGTACTTGAACACAAGATATAAATTCTAAATCAATAAGAAATATCCAAAAAATACTCTTTATAATAAACTTAAGAATTATTGTATATGATTGAGTAAAATATTGGTCATTATTACCACCTGTAAAAATAAGAGTCTCTTAAAAATATTGAATAATAAAATGATCATAGTTTTTTATAACTATTTAAAATATGGAGATAAAAAGATGTTTAAGTTAATGAGATTTTTAACAAGCAATTATAAATAACATTTGGCTAGTAATTTATCCTAATTTTAAATCTACTTTTACAAGTTTCAGAAAATCATAAAAGTGTGCTTGAGAAAAAACAAAAATCTTAATAGAGCCTAAGTAGCTCTGAATCAAGCAGTCATTGAGGGTGATTTAAAAGAATTAAGAGAAGAAATGATTGCTCAAAAAGCTCAATGGAAATTGAAAGCCAATCCGAATACTAAGATTCATAAGACTCAATTTATAACAAAATTAATCAAAGAGAAAGATAAAATAAATCAAATTGATGTAGTAGTTGTGGTATAAGAGCCTTCAACAAAAATAATAAAGAAACTTATTGTTAAGGTTGTAAAGAAATTTAAGATTAGTTGAATATTAAGGTAAAAAAAAGATCTATTCCAAAGTATGATTAATAAAATTATTTAAATATATAAATGATGATTGGGTTTCAGATAAACCAAGAGCTTGCTTTTATTGCTATTAAAAAATATATTTAGTTTATTATTATATTTGTAATCAATTATCTAAGTTTATTAAGAAATTAATCATCAAAATTTACTTATGAAAATACTCTCTAATTCTTTATTATTAAGTTCTTATTTTTATATAAAAAAACAGCTGCAAATGAACTTCTATAAATTTAATTAATAAATTCAAACATTTTAATCTATCCCCTTTTTGCAATCTATTTTTAATACTCTAATAAATTCATTAAATTTATAATGAACAGCAAAATTCAAGTTATAATAAGAAAACGCCCTCTTAACACCAAGGAAATCTAAACAGGCTAAGAAGACGTGGTAAAAGTTCTCGGCGAAGACACTATACATATTCTGGAAAGAAAACAAAAAGTAGATCTTACAAAATTTACAGAAAGACATGAGTTTATTTTTGACAAGGTTTTTAGTGAAGACAAAGACAACAAATATGTATTTAAAGAAATTCTTGAGCCAGTTATCCCACACATCTTTACAGGCACCAAGGTCACTTGCTTTGCCTATGGCCAAACAGGATCAGGAAAAACATTCACAATGATGGGAGTATAAAAGCAAAATATTGATGGTCTTTATCAGCATGCGGTCAGCAAGATATACAAGTAGTTAGATAGACCAGAGAACTCTCATCTCAAAATTGGTGTCAGCTTCTTTGAGATCTATTGTGACAAGATTTTCGATCTTCTAAATAACTGAGAGCAGTGTGTCCCTAGAGAAGACAACAAAGGAAAAGTTCTCATATAAGGTCTTAAAGAACTCATTGTTCCAAACTATGATTCCTTCTTAGAGCTTATGTCATTGGGCCTTTCAAATAGAGTTGTTGGCAAGACCGGCATGAATGACAACTCCTCAAGATCACATGCCATTTTATAAGTCATACTAAGAAACATGGACAGCTGAAAAAAACAAGGCCAAATTTCATTTATTGATCTTGCAGGAAATGAACGAGGAAGTGATGTTAAGACTAGCAACACTCAGACCAGATAGGATGGGGCTGAGATCAACAAGTCTTTACTTGCTCTTAAAGAGTGTATCAGAGCCTTGGACTCTGCTAAACAGCATCTTCCTTTCTGAGGCTCCAAGCTCACTATGGTTCTTAAGGAATCATTTATTGGAAACTGTCAGACTTTAATGATAGGAAACGTGGCTCCATCTGTCAAGTCCTCAGAAACCACTCTAAATACTCTTTGATATGCAGACAGAGTCAAGGAGCTTAAATAAGGTGGAAATAAAACAAAATGAGTGGAGAACTTGATGCTTGCAAGAGATAAGAATAAAAACACAGTCATTGAATATGAGGTGAAAAGAGATGACGATGACAACAGCTTTGAAGAATACTAGTCAAAAACAGCTCCAATTAAATAAGAATAAAAATCAAGCTAGAATATTATGACGAAAGAATTCATATAATTCTAAGAAATTTAATAGGATAATTCTGAGACAGAGAAAAGCCAAGAAATAATATAGAAAATCTCATCAAAAAGAAAAGATGAAATTAATTTCAAAAAACCAAAAAAATCAAATGAGGAAATGAGAGTGACGGGAGACTTTAATAAGGATAAGAAGACACTCAATAATACCAGTGCTTTTATTTAGAAACAAAACCAAATGAGTGCAACATTGAGGCCAAAAGACACCTTCAAAGAAAAAGAACAAATTTGACCAAAATCCAGCCATGCCAAACAGGCTGATGATAATTAGCTTATCTAAGAGTATGACACTCATATTCAAGAGCTAGTTGGAATAACAAGAAGTGATATGAGAAACATAAAGTAGTTTAAATAAGAGCAACTTTCTTTAGATGATTTTTTTGATAAAATTTATTAAAATATAAAATTAAAATAAAATAGCTTAGACAAGCTCAGAGAGTATATTTAAGAGTTTCAGTTGCAGGTAGCAAAAAGTGATGAGATCTCCAACAGCAGAGACTCACTCTCTGAGGACCCATTTTGAGAAAACACTTCTTAATCAGACAACCTTTTAGACGAAGACTATTAATAACAATTAGATAATGATTTATTAGTCCTTGTAGATCTCAATATAAAAGTTGCTGAACTTCTATATGCCAAGCCAGTCATTAAACTTCTAGACCAGCAAAATCAGAACCAGAAGTTAATTGGTCTCATTTCCAATGTATTTTAATCATTGTTGATTTTTCAGTATTTTTGGACTCTGGAAACATTTTTGAAAATATTCTTTGATAAAATAGTTGCAATACTATGGGAAGATATCTGCTGTTTCTTTTATAGAGTAGTTAAGGGTCTCATTGTATGGCTCATCAAACAGCACTGCTCCCATCTCCTTGTTCTTATATCCATTGTCATTCATCATCTTCAAGTACATGACACAGAACACACAAAGCTCCTTGTAGAACTCATTTGAGGTAAATCTAAAAATATACATCAAAAATATAGCCACTGTATCATAGGCATTAACTTCTCAATGATTATTTATCTCATATGCAACAATGTCCATTTCCTCAAGAAAGTTCTCTCCATAAATACTTATGAGCTCAATTCTTATTCTCTCTAAAGAAAGTAAAAGCTCTTAGTAATCTCCTTGTCTGTGGAAAAACTAATAAGGAAATTCCGTTATAAGATCATAGTGAGAGTGTCGGTCCATGGCACTGGCACTCACCACAAGCTCCATAAATTCCTTAAAATCCTTATTAAACTCATAGGTCTTTAAAAGATCACAGTTTTAGTTGTCAATTTGCCAAGTGTTACTGCTTTGAGGATTCTTAACTCGTTTTTATAGATTGTTGGTTCCTTCTGGAAATATTCCATTGTGTTTGGTCTTTGCATGAGTATATAAAGCTGCATAAGACAAGTAGCTCTTTCCACACCCACAGACATAGTTTCTCTCGTCTGCTTCGTCTTTGGATCATCTTTCTCATTTCTTTAGATCCGTTGCCTCATCATTATCATCTTCATTCTGGTCATCCTAGTAAGACTCCTGCTACATCTCCGAGTAGTCTTCTCTCTCATCTAGAAAAATGCCATCCTCATTTGGCTCTCAATCAGACAAAAACCTTGCCATGCTATTATAAAATATAATGAAGCTACAGTCCAACGTTCAAAAAGAAAGAGCAGCACCAATAAGCTCAGTATACTGCAACATCTATGCCTAGGGGATGAACAGGAACAATCTAATGGGCTTTGATGAGCCAGTATGAAGCTATTTAAACAACAAGATAATAAACTCTAAAGAGTAGCAAGAATAGCTTAAGAAGTTTAAAAAAGGCACAGAATTCTGACACTAAACTCTTAATAATAGAAATGATCTTAAAAACTGAAGATAAACTCTTGAAACAAATGGCTTAGTTGTCTCTGATAAGAAATATAATTATTAGACAGTGTCCAACAGAGCTTATGATAGACTGGGCAACACTAATAATTCTCAGTGCTTGAAGAATGATAAATAATCCTCTTCAATTTAAAGAACGATGAAAAAAAGTGACCAAAATTCTCAAAGCAATCTAGACAACATGAAAGAGTCAGAGAGAAAGTAGTCAAAAATACTTGAATAAATTATATAAGACACTTACTGTATGTTACCTTAGGACTTTCTTCAATATATTGGCTATGAGAAGGAGAATGGAGTCATATAGAAAATTCAAGCCATATAAAGTTATATAATTTATAAACAAGACTTTAAGCATTTAAGAATACAAAATCTTAAAACTATTATTAAACAAGGAGCAGTTGAGGAGTAGCAGCAAGAGCAAGACTTCAGCCAAATAGTTTATCAGCTTTAGAAAAATCTTCTTCAAAACTCAATGATAAAGTCTGAAGTTCTAACAAGTTCTTAGTATCAAAATGTCAATCAAACTGAGCTAAGAATGGGCTCATGTTTTGGCTCAAATCAAAGCCCGGTTCTTAATAAAGAAAAATTTAAGCAAAATCTTCAGTCATGATCTTTTACAGTCTCTCTGGAGTCATTCTCTACAAACAATGATTAATCTTAATAGAGCTAGAATCTTTAGAGTCTAATGAGCCAAGTTTTGTTTCTTAAGAAAACACTTGACAAAAGCGATCTGTCTGGCATCCAAAACAAATAATCAATTTTATTCTAATTATAAATGGCTAACGTGGTAGAGAGCAAAGTCAACCAGCTTAGAGAGTTTTTCGATGAGTGGACAAAATTCGTCAACAAATGTGACAAGCCAAACAGAAAGCAATATATACAGATGGTCCAGTCCTGTGCCATTGGAATCCTCATTATGGGACTTATTGGATACCTCATCAAGCTCCTGTTCATCCCCATCAACACCATTCTGTTGTCTAAGTGATAAATAATAATATTTATTAATTTTTAGTAGGTAAAGTAAGGTCCAGCTCTTTTCCAGTAATTTCTTTGTATATTCTTTCGACGTCTAAGACAGCTGACTCAAAGTGACTTGTTTCATCAAGAGTATCAGTTACGTAGACTCCTCTTTATTTTGAGTCTCCTTTGAACATTTGTTGTTCAAGATCAAATCTGTATTTTATTGGTCCTATTATATCAAAAGCAATTTTGAAATCCTAATCAAAAGTCTCTGATTCTTTAGTAGTGGAAACTATGACGATATTGTAGCCTTTTTTACACACTCCATGACTTGAGCCTATCATCATAATATAGATGTCGTTTTTCCTCTTAATTTGGTTCTAAGGAAGAATTATTTAAACAGCTTTACAATCCCCAACACCTTATATTGAGTGGTCAATAATACATATTGATCTTCAAGCAGTGCTTGTTTTTCTTGCCAAGTGAGACATCTTAAGACCCTCTAAATAAGATGGATGAATTATAATCTTATCGGCAGTACATTGTCCTTCTTCTCCTTCCCAGGCACCACTAAGCTGATAACCTTGTTCACATTCTTTAATCTCCTTTATCTAAACATTGAGCATATAGACACCTCCATAAACAGCACTCTTTCTTGAAAATGCCTCGGGGATGCCACTCAGCCCATAAATTGGGTAGATAAATGGAGAGTCGCCAAATCAACCTGCAGAGTCAATATAGAGCTGTATTTTCTCAATAACCTCTATACAGTTTTTATCTATGAAAGAGTTGTCAGTATAAAGAGCTATGGCATGACCCAAGAAGTCCATTGTGTTTGGCTCCAAGCTGTATATTTTTATTAGTTATCCAAAGCTTAAAGACTCTACATTGAGATCACAATGAGTCTCTTTTTTATCTTTTTAAAACTCTTAAATAAATTTGAACAACTTCTAACATCTTCTTTTCTCAAAGATACCCATTAAGTCAGAGGTAAGAGCCTCCTTGTCGTTGCCAGGAACTTTCTTTATAGAGCCTCCAGGCGAGGAGAAATAGCCTCCCTTAGACCACTGATAAACAAAAGAGCCATCAACGCATTTCCAATTGAGATATCCACTTACCTCAGTTTTCAGCATCATTTTAACAAGCTTGCCGTTTGCCATCACAAATTTTGGAACAAGGTCGATATTCCAGTCTCTGTTGTGGCCGAGCTCATCTGGAACATTTTCATTAGGTCTGAAAATCTCCCAAGTCTTTGTCACATTGAGAGAAGCTCCTGAGTCTCCGTAGTAAGGGTTCTTATCTAGGTTGAGTATCTTCTAGCCTTCCAAAGAGAGCAGACCTGATAATATTGATTCTGTTATTCCTGTACCAATTACTATTGTGTCGTAGTGAGTGCCGTCCATTGATTATAAAAATACTGTTATAAAATATAAAATATATATTTGAATATTTATTCAATTATTAAAGGGAGTTTGAAGTGTAAAATTAAAATAATTATGAATAAAATCTCCATGTGTACAGGAAGACCAGTATATGATAGCAGTCGGGCTTAAGTATTAATAATAGTTAAATAAAAGTTATTAAAAATTAGTAGATTAAGTTGAAATATTGAACTCAATTACT
>ERZ724506.951-NODE-951-length-10213-cov-3.412680_pt1 | contig 10213 bp, 5 predicted proteins | sample MGYA00376039_ERZ724506 | MGnify/ENA primary metagenome ERZ724506 (study PRJEB28724, sample SAMN07190887) | wastewater metagenome | isolation source: effluent of sewage treatment plant in Hong Hong | place: USA: Christiansburg, Virginia | collected 2016-03-01 ... | reverse complement strand
TACTCATCCTATTTTTTATTTATATTAAGAAATTAGAAAATAAACTTTAATATCACATTCTTTCCTCATCTTTATTATAATACTTTATCTATTATTTTTCTGAACAAAAAATATGATCAGTAAGGCCGTAGTTGGAGGAGGTTGCTTTTGGTGTGTCTAAGCTGTTCTGCAAAGGCTAAAGGGAGTCCAAAAAGTCTAAAGTGGTTATGCAGGAGGCAAGATTCCCAATCCTTCCTATGAAGCAGTATGCACAGGAAAAACTGGGCATGCAGAAGTTGTGAGGGTTCATTATGACAATAAGATTTTGCCATATAATGACTTACTATACATATTTATGAGCCTGCACGATCCTACTACCCTAAATAGACAAGGAAATGATCAAGGAACACAGTACAGATCAATAATAATGTACTAAACAGAATAAGAGAGAGAGACAGCAAAAAAAGTGATGTAATAGATGCAAAAACAGTATAAAGACAGCATCGTAACATAACTGACAAAATTGACCTAGTTTTACCCTGCTGAGGCTTATCATCAGAATTATTATAACGATAATACTAACCAAGGATATTGTCGGGCAGTTATTAAACCTAAAGTGCAAAAATTGGAATCTCTTTATACTAAATATTTATAAAAAAAGGTATAACAAAAGTAAGGGTGCAAACCTTTTTGATTCTTCATAGATTTAGTCTTGTAAATAATCATTTTGTATTTGGGGTATCGAGTTGTTTATTCACGTACATCGCAAAGTATGGATTACATCCCTTATACTTGAGCACCATCCAGAAAGGGTCTTTTAAGCACATTCTTCTAGATTTGAATTTCGGATTTTCAGCTTCAGGGACAGTTAAAGTAAGTGCGTCGATGTTGTCATCTTCTTATCTTCCTTGCATTTTAAGATAGACATCTTGAACTAGTTACCCAATTTCGTAAGGACGGAGAGATTATTTAGTAAACTTGACTTTAACATTGTTTAGATCGGTCATAACGTGATGAACCTAAATATTTATTTGTGGAATCTTAAATACATCTTTGTTCGTCATCGGTTAGACTTATTAATCACTTTTTCTCACCAGCTAAAACATTTGATCGAGTCCTATCTTCCCCTTAGACATGTAAAGAAACATTTGATGGTCTTTCTCTGCGAGATCTATTCTGACCATAAAGTTATCCTAGCTTGTAAAGTTTACTACAAAGACTTGCTTTCTTTGTTCGGCTGTATATGGCTCAAAACAAGGAACCTTATTTCGGCAAAAATGCATAATTTTGCCAGGAATAAAATAAAATGGATATTTAAGAGTGATATCCTTATTCATGCCACAGTAAAAAACTAGTTGATGATTTTTATTTGTAACTTTTGAAGGATTTTTCTTGTAAAAAAAAGATTCTAAATCTTTATTGATTTAATTTGCTGCTTCAGAGTTAGCACCTGCTCGATAATACAAAGAATTATCAATGTCTCCAGTTTCGCATTTGAGTAAACTAAAATACTCAATAATTTCTTTGACATTGTCGTTGTTTTGAGGAATTGAAGGTTCAAATGGAGACTATTTTTGAAATTATTGCCAAGCGAGAGCGAGGCCTGAGAGCCAAATTTAATTACCCTTTGGTGTAACAAAGCTCAAATGTTTTTTATTAGCTTGTATCATTTCCAGTTTATTTAATATTATAAAAAAGGGAGGCAATTTTTTCTATTTCAACTTACTCACTAAATTTCTTATTTTTCACGAATTTTGGGAAAATTTTTCCTTTTATCGACAATTTTTAATATCATCGCTATGTGTGATACAAAATTATGCCCCTTCTTAATTAACAGTCTTTTAATTTTGTTTTAACAATTAATTTAAAAAACTATGATAGGACCACACTACCAACGTCTTGCCGAAGCTTAGAGACAAATCACAGGGAAGCAAATGCTTGAGAGAGTTCAAAGTCATACAGATAATCCTATGACAATGATCATTGATAAACTTAAAAAATAATTTGCCGAATATTAGAATGTTTACACTGAAGATATAACAAATCATCAAATCAGCTCCGTTGATAGACTTTTATCCTTTGATGGAAAGCTAGGACCTATACTAGCAACTATATAAAAATAAAATAATCTTCTCCGTCGATAATTAAGTTTATTCTAATCACAGCTCTCGAATTCAGTCAGCATCTGCACTCAGCTCATTACCGAGAATGGAGAGCTGAAAGAGGCATTGATGCAAAAAAATGCAGACATTAGTAAGATTATAGAAACCATTGCTCGAAACTAATCTTAGGGAAGAAACGAATTATAGGATAAAATAGCTCTCTTATAACAATAAAATAGTATACTCATACACCATTTGGAAGAAATTAAAAGAAAGCATGAAGAATATCAAGCAAGTTTTTTAGGAAAACAGGAGGAAAATAAGAAATGGGAAAGAAAATGGAATGAAACTAAAAAGCATTTAGGTGAAGCTATCGATCGATAGAGGGAAATTACAAGAAAGTTAGCCATTTCCTAGCATTCTTTGTTTGAATAAAAATAAAAACTTTAAATTTTATAAAACAAATTGACGAATTGTCTACTTGAAAAAGAAGATCTACAGAGACAAGTAATTATATTTGAAGGAACTAGATAAAATTTTGACCCATAAGCTCTAAGAAGAACCATGGAGAATGAGTATATGCAAATAATTGAATAACATAGACTATTCAAAAATGAAAGACAAAATATTTTAAGAGAGGGTTAAAAAAATAAGTTATAAAAGTAGAAATTGGAAGATACATTGAATGACATATAAAAGAAGTTTAATAAAGTTTTGAATGAGTATGAGTTAACAAATAAATTGCTGGTCTAAGAGAAAAACAGAAATCAGTTACTCATTGGATAATTGAAGAGACTATAAATAAAAATAGATGAAATAAAGCACTAAAATGTTCAGCTGAAAATGTAAATTTAATCAACTAAATCAATGCTTTTTAACAAATAAAAATCTTCCAATTCCGAAATTGCTGAGCTCAGGAAGGAATTCGATGAGAGATCTTCGAACTCAGGCCGAATTTTGAGAGAAATGCAAATAAAAAGCCAACAATTGTTAGATGCGAAGGATGTAGATATAAAACGACTCCAAGAAGAAATCAATGAATATCGGAGATTATTAGGAAAATGATTAGATAACTGATAAAATGATAGTCTATATAATAATATTCAAATAATTTTAAATCAAATGGGATGTATAAACGACACTTAAAAATTAACTTCTGACAGCCATAAATCACCCACGAAATTAATAAAACCAAACATAGATCAAAATGCATTATCGCGTCAGTTAGCTGTGTATGGGCACTAGACCCAGGGGAAACTTATGGCGATGAAAGTATTTATACATGGGATTTCTGGGGTAAATATCTTTATAGTTAGCTTGGTTTAGAGGTTGCTAAAAATTTAATCTTAGCAGGCCCAAAATAAGTGTGCATCTTCGACAGTAACATAGTCTCGATAAACGACCTAAGCACTAATTTCTACGCTAAGTCAGAAGATGTAGGAAAGAAAACACGTGCCTAAGCATGCTTATCTGAACTAAAAGATTTAAATCCTAATGCAATAATTCAATCAACAACCAACTCAGATATACAGCATATGTAAAAGAGTTTTAAATTAGAGTATCGAACTATACTTTTGTCGTCGTGTTAGATCATTATGATTTATAATATCTGATAAAATTGAATAGCGAGTGCAGAAAAAATAATATAGGCTTTATCTATTCGGGTAATCTTGGTCTGTATGGTTTTTCATTTGTTGATTTTGGATAAAATCATAAAGTACTTGATCCTAATGGCTAACAAGAAAAGTCTATCCATATAGCTGGGATTACCAAGGACGAAGCTGGCATGGTTTACTTAAAAAATGAAAAAAGGCATGGCTTAAATGATGGAGATACAGTAATTTTTAGAGAAATAAAAGGAATGGAGGAGCTTAATGGAAAAAAGCATAAAATAACTGTCAAGTCTCCTGATAGTTTCTCAATAGGAGACACATCGAAATTTAGTAATTATATTAGTGGTGGAATAGCGAGTTAGGTGAAAGTCCCTATTGAAATGAGATTTAATTCTCTTGAAAAAAGTTTATCATATCCTTATGCTCCCGATTCTAAATAAATGCCGATCTGCAATTGGGAAAAATTCGGATATCCTGAGCAACTCCATGTTATATTAAATGGTATTTTATCATTTCATCAAAAACATAAAAGACTTCCAAATAATTTGGATAATAATGATTTAACTTAACTCAAAACTCTCATCACTGAATGGCTTAAAAATAGAATTGATAAATAGGGTGAATAGTTTAAGGTTGAAAATGTAGATGAGTCTTTGATTAAAAATGTTTCGCTTTACTCTAAAACTCAGATATCCCCCATATGCTCGTTCTGGGGAGGGATTATTACTCAATAAATTGTAAAATTTACAGGAAAGCATAGTCCTCTTCGTCAATGGCTACACCATGAATTTTTTGAAATTCTTCCTGATAAAGAAGTACCAAGAAGTTATTTGAAAACTCGATATGCAGACTACAATATATTATTTGGTGACTAATTCGTCAAATAAGGATGTAACTCAACATTATTCATCGTGGGAGCTGGCGCATTAGGATGTTAGCTAATAAAAATGTTTGCATTAATGGGCTTAGGCTCAGAAGGCAAAGGAAAGATGATTTGCACAGATGACGATAATATTTAAATCAGTAATTTAAATAGGCAGTTTTTATTCAGGAAAAAGCATGTGGGAAAAAATAAGAGTTAAATAGCCTGCCAAGTGGGTAAGAAAATTAACGATAAATCTAAACTTGAGTCAGTTAAACTTAAAGTTAGTCAGGAAAACGAAGATTACTTTAACGATTAATTTTGGACGAACTTAAGTTTTGTTGTCAATGCAGTTGATAATATCAAAGCCCGTCAGTTTATTGATACGCAATGTGTTTGGTATGAAAAACCTTTGTTTGAAAGTGGGACTCTAGGGACCAAATGTCATACCCAAATTATTTTACCACATAAAACTCAAAGCTACACAGATATTATTGATCCACCATAATAAACTATCCCATTGTGCACTTTGAAAAATTTTCCTTATCAGATTTAACATACAATCCAATGGGCCAGAGACTATTTTGAAGGAACAATTAGTGAACCATCACAGTAGCTGAAGAAATTCTACGAAGATAAACAAAATTTCATTAAAACTTTATTACATCAAAATAAGCAGAACCCTTCCACTGCTCGCATAAAGCTATAGACTCTTAAAAGACTTTATGAAGCGAATTAATCTCAATCCTATCAAAAATGTGTTGAGCTAGGCGTGAATATTTTTTGGGATGTGTTTCATAACCAAATAGTTTAGCTTTTAAAAGCTTTTCCAGAGGATCATATTAATGACTAAACTAAAAAACCATTTTGGTCAGGTTTAAAGAGAGCTCCCAAGCCCATTCAATTAGATTTAAATGATCCACTGCAACTTGAAGTTGTTCAAGCAGCAGCTAATATTTTTGCTGTCATATTTAATATTCCGATGGAATAAAATAAAAATGTTGTGAAGGCCCTCGCTAAAAATGTAGATCCCATCAAATCTACTGGAAAGAAAGTGAAAGTAGTCGTCGATGAGAAAGAAAAAAAAGAAGAACCTGTGGAGATTAATGAAGAAGATTAAATTGAGATAAACAAGTTAACTTAAGCTCTATCGAAAGTAGATACCAGAATTGACAGAACTCCAACTATTGTTTAGTTCTAAAAAGATGATCCAACAAATTGGCATATTTAATTCATGGGAGGAGTTTCAAACTTAAGAGCAAGAAATTATAAAATAGAAGAAGTTGATAATTTCAGAGTCAAGCTTATCGCTGGAAAGATAATTCCTGCCATAGCAACAACAACAGCAATGGTTGTAGGAGCTGTTGGCATCGAAATAATAAAATATATCCTGAAGAAACCTTCCTAGGTTTTCAAAAATGTAACAATTAACTTGGCACTTCCTATGTGGGTATTTAATGATCCATTGCCTCCTATTGTAATTACGGATAAGGAATTTGATCCCATAATGTGCGGGCCTATCAAAGCCATACCTTCAAGTAAGTAGACAATTATTTAGAGTTTACGAAATGGGATAAAATTGACATTAAAGGGCCAATGACAGTATAGTAATTGAAAAATATGCTGTAGAAAAAATATAATTTCGAAGTATCAATGATTACTTATGGAACATCCACAATATTTACCTCTTATGGACAATAATCTCAAAAAAGAATGAAAATGAAAGTAGAATAAGCAATAGTAAGCTTAACAAAGAAATAATTAGCAAAATGGAAGAAAATATTACCCCTTGGAGTATCAGGAAGCGTGAAAGATGGTACAGACTGCATATTACCGGACATCCGCTATAATATAGGAAAATGATGTTTAAATGAAAATAATATAAAATTATAAGGATAATACTATGTAAGTTTACAAAATCATTCAACAATTACGTAGCGAGAGTTATACTATCCACCAATACCAACTATATTACCATTAAATAATTCTTAACCCTTTATCTTTACAACTCCTGTGATGAGGTCTTCCTCTCCTTTCTTCTTGTTAGGCACAAACGAGCCCAATGTGTATACCTGCATTTTATGATAATTACATTATTATTATTGGTTACAATTGCAACGGATTTGAAGCCAGCTGCAAACAGTTTTACATTGTTACTTTATTCGAATACGATTTTTTATGGCTTGAATGCGATGTGTCTGCCGCACCACCATAGCTCATTGTTCTACAGTTGGAATATTGTCATATTTTCACTAATATCGAAATTCTTAACCTTCTTATCTTCGAATCCCTCTCTAATCATTAAGTGAGGATAGTTTACCATCTCATAGAGCTCAATCCCGATTTAATTTTTAATACCAATTTGACCTGCATGGTTCGATCCCCATCCATATAAAAACCCATTCGTCATCAAGGCGATAGAAAATGTGCCTGCTGATTTTATTTTCTTTATTGTTATTTTCTATTATTATTACAGATATTGGAAATATTCGTTTGTTACTGGCTTATTTGTATTGAGTGTCCTTCCATCTCCAGCCACCCCATACTCTCCACAACCCCAATAATATATCTTTCCTTTATCATCAATTGCAAAATTGAACAGACTTCCCGCAGTAATTCGATCAACGATCATATTTTCAAAATATTTGACTTGCTTTGGCTTATAAACTTATTATTGAGTTCCATGGCCGAGAGGGCTAGAACTCGAAACAAATAAGTTAGTTAAAAAGTTTGATCTTTTCCCACCATGCCCAAAAGTATATATTTGGTTATTCTATGTGAGCACAATAGTGTGTTTTTATCCGCTTAATGCTTCTTTGACTTTAATATTTTTCTTTTCAAAATAATCAACAATCTTTGGAGTCTTAAGATCGGTCTTATCTCCATGACCAAGCTGACCATATTTATTCGACCCGTAAGTATAAAGATTCCTGAATCAATATATATTTACCCTGACTCGCCAACAATACATGTATGATTTTGGCCTAATGAAACTCGTTTTGCTTTTTAAGGAAGTTCCACTTTAGTAGGTGTATTGTCTGCCCATGTGTAAACATCTCCAACAGGTTCCTTGACTGATGAGAAGTTACAAAGTTTAATAAAGTTTCTTGAAAGGATTCTTATCATATTATTATGATTTTAAAATTAAATATGAATTAAATGAAATTTGATCTCTATTCAATAAATATTTTTTATTATTTCTAATATTTTTTTATTCATTCAAGGGCTTTCTAGTAAAACATGAAGAAAAATTATACATATAAATTTGATCAATTATTGATAGTTCCAATGTTATGATGAACAACAGTTGATCTCTCCATTTGACGATTGTATTGGCCTGATGAAAAATCTTATTTTCCACTGAATAAATCTTATCGAACATGATCACCTTTTTCATAATCGAAAGTTTTAAATCCCCAAAGCCAGAAAAGGATATCTAAAACATTGACTGCAATAAATAATTGTAATGTTTTCTTTGCTTGTACATCTTCATATTGGGAGACTTAGCCAGCAGTAAAATATCTAACCAGTGCGAGTATTTCTAGGAGAATAAGAATAAAAATTCCAAAGCCCCAAGCTGCTAGTCCTACTTTTCTAGTAGAAGTCGATGTTTTGAACAAATTCAACAGGTTAGAAAGTAAAATCAGTACACTAACTGCGCAGGCACCGATTCCAATTATTAGCATTGTTAACTTAAATCCAGTAGTCCATTCATTTATAAGAAATAGTGGGCCCCATACGATATTACCTGGTGAATTAGTATACCTCTGTCCCCAACCTAATCTCATGATCAAAATAACAAAACATACTACAATTGCTATAATAGGCTGAATGATAGAAAACTGATAATAAATTTTATTAGCAGCACAGTTGAAAGTGCCTTTACTCGCCATCACCCCAATGACAGCTGCTGCAATCCCCAAATCTAAAATAAAGATAAGGAAGAAAAATACTCTAGGGAATCTTGCTGCACATCTGACATATATAACAGCAATTAAATTAATTCCTGCCAGAGCATATGCCATGTAGCTAATTATATTGACAATAGTATTATCACATCCTTAAACTCCACCGAATCTAGTAGCCCAGTACCCAAGTATTAACTGACCTCCTAGTTGTAGCATTCGTAGGAAGACATTGAAAGCTTTACTTTTTGGTTAATTAATATCAACTTACATGATGATTTTTTTTTGAATTTCAAATATAATAGTTATTAAAATATTAAAATTTATTTTTTGATATATAACAGAGAGAAGATTCATGATGATAATTTTAGCATTTTATTTCGAAGGTCTAATATTATTTGTCTGTTCTATAGGTAACGGCTTATTGTAGATTCAGTTTTTAGGGTTAACTATCCGATTCTGTGACTTTAGGTTTCAAAAGTACTTTTTTTATATAATTACTTTTCTTAGCCTTCAACGATGTTTACTCTTCTCCATTCAAAGTAATTATTTTCACATTTTTTTTATTCTAAATTATTTGTAGAGTTTGCGACTTAATTCATGATCTCCTGCTTAACATTATGAAGTGACTTTTATGGGTGAATTTTCTTTATAATTTTAGTAATCTTCTAAAAACGTAAAGCCTTCTTTACTTCATCTAGATTTAATTCGCATGAACTTTAACCATTTTTCGAGATAATATTTTGAAGCTTTTGAAAAATTTAACTCTCATCACTATTTTTGTAGTGCATTAATCTTTTTCGCTTATATTAATGGCTTGTCTAATGTTATAAAGTTTGATTAACATATTTATTTTGTGATATTTTTCGATTTCTCTATTTTAAAATGAATAGTTTATTTTTCTACACATCTTTAATGAAATTTTGTAAAGTATGATCCAACTATTGATCATTAACTGCATTGACTGGACTTTGGTAACTAGTTAATTCTTTTTCTACGCCTTAAGTTTTTATTCGTAGTGGTTCTGCTCTACTTTTTGATTTCTTGTAACTATGTTGCACTCGGCTTTGCTCGATTGAGTGCTTAGAGCTACTTTTTATGAAATCAGGACTTGCTATCGATCTATTAGATATATCATTAGCATTTATTTTGTTCACTGAGGATTGATGAGACCTGAGTTATTTTTTAGGAATTATAGGTAGCTTAATAGAGCTCACGGACTACTTTTTAGAAAATCTTTTCCCGTAAACCATCTAATGGACTTTATTACTTTGCATAATTTTATTTATAATATGTAATTTAAGCCAAAATTGTATAGGGGAGAATTTGATAGTAGATTATATTGTAACTGAGAGAGGTTAAAATGAAATATTATGAATAGATATAACATATAAATAAGTCAAATACATTTTTTCTTTCGTAAATTAGAACAGAATATTATAAATGGGTAACAGTCTTCAGTGTTCTTTACTACAAATCGAGAAGGGACAATAAATAAATTCAAAAGATTAGTTAGATGCGAACATAGATACTTCAACTGGAGGAGGGGAAGAAGAACTGAGGAAAAAAATAGAGAAATTTTAGATGTTGAATAAAATGGATACAAACTCGTTAGGATTCTAGAAATTAGCTTAGGCAAGACGTGAGTTGAATAAATTTGATACAATAATGTTTGAACATGATTCAATTGGCCAAAATATGGAAATAAATTTCGGGTCAAGCTAAGATGTCTAAATAAAATATATAAACGAG
>ERZ724506.950-NODE-950-length-10223-cov-4.242526_pt1 | contig 10223 bp, 4 predicted proteins | sample MGYA00376039_ERZ724506 | MGnify/ENA primary metagenome ERZ724506 (study PRJEB28724, sample SAMN07190887) | wastewater metagenome | isolation source: effluent of sewage treatment plant in Hong Hong | place: USA: Christiansburg, Virginia | collected 2016-03-01 ... | reverse complement strand
AAGTCTTCGAAGAAATATCCTCAAGAGTGAGGTTTTTTTTATCTTTTTCAAGAGTTTCCCTACTTTGACAGGCCTAGAAAAATGCATTCCAACTCTTTAATCAGATTTTAAATAAGGATCATTTGCTTATTGATCGAATATGACTTCAATGATGGTATTAAATATTTTTTAAGCCTCGCTTGTCAATTTTTGACATTCATCAGTCATCTTCATTTTAAATTTATCATAATCTTTAATTAAATCGTATCCTAAAAGAAAGTGGTAGCAGACGTAAAACTATCCGCTCAATGGATTCACTTTTATTTGGTAGCTATTCGAGTCCTATGTGATTTTAGAAGTTGTTGTTTTTCCTGATTTTTGATTATATCTATAAGCAAATTTAGTCAATTATATTTTCTGATGTTGCCAGCGACCTGCAACTATCCTTTTAAAATCAACAAGTGCACAACTAATCTGGATGGAGTTAGATATCAAATCTCCTTCAACTTTCCCTATGATGGAGTATTGCCGATTTAATCTTTTACAATTTAGAATGCAAGAAAATGAAAGATTTTATAGATCTTTTTTAATTACATAGTTATGATCATAGAGAGTTACTTTTTCTAGTTTTTTTAATAAGTTTAGCTAAGTTTCGTATCTTTACTCTTCTCGAAGGATGCAATCCATAAGAATCTTAAGTTTATAATTATAATTTGATTTTTTTTTTATTAAGTAATTTTCAAGTATCATTCAAAATTTTAGCTGACGTATAAATTATACTTGACTTTCAGTCTATACTGTGCCTGGTCTAGTTTTTCTAACTAATTTAATAGCTTCTTCTGGATTAAGTCCTGAATAAACTAAACAAGATGTTGCAAATAATCCAGTTCTTCCTAATCCTGCTTTACAATGCGCAAGTACAGTTTTTTCTCTTCTAATTTATTAATCTACAATTTTTTTCACGAATTTTTTGAATGTTTCTTGGTCTTGAGGAACTCCATAATCTTGTATAGGAAATGAAAAATATTTTATCCCTAGCTTTTAACATATGGATTTCTTTTATGTTATTCTTAGTTTAGGTCGCTCGTGATCTTCGATTAAAGATACAAGTGTTCTGACTTGATACTAATTTCTCAGTATGTTCATATCTTAATCTAAATTTCTAATTATTTATGGCTGATTCGGCTTGAATCTTCCTGGAGCAAACACCATACCTAGCCTCCCCTTACATGAAGGTCCCCAGACTCCTTCAAGGAAATTGGGAACAATTTTTGGAACAATCAATTTAGTGGCCATTATCAATACTATATTAAAGATAAAATTTAAACGAAATACAAATAATAGTTTTTAACATCAAAATCAACAACATCCATTATTTTTTTTCTTATTTGCATCTGCTGGATTTGCTAATTTCTAGTTCTTCAACACGATTGTCGTATTTTAATGGACTGGTTGCTTTACTCCTTGAGATGGGCTCTGTTTCTTTTTCTGTTTTCCATCTTCTTATTATTATTAAGCACTTTATTTTATTTGACTAGGCTATTTTTTTTAATTTTTCGAGTTATCTGCTATTTCAAATGTAATGGTTCTTGTACTTGGACTTTATTGAGAAATTTCTATTAATTTGGAAAATAAGCTTTCAATATTTTGACCCGTTTTAGCTGAGAGCTAGTAATATTGGACTCCCAATTAGTCAGCCTTTTTCTTTCCTTATTAAGGCGTAAATTCTCGGTAATCTAAGTCGATTTTATTGCCAACTAAGAAAGCAAATCCTTCTCCAGTCTTGTTTTCATTATATAGATGAAGCCATGATTACGCGCTAACTAAAGAAGCTGGATTTGTAACATCGACAACAATCAATGCACATTTAGCATCCTTGAGATAGTTGGGGATGAGTGACCTAAATCGTTACTGGCCCGCAGTATCCCATAGTTGTAATCTAAAAGCTTTGCCTTTATAATTAACATTTTTGACTAGAAAATCGATTCCAACAGTAGGCTACATATATTAAGATTTACATTGGATGTCTCATCGAAACAATCTTTAACATATTTTTCAATTATGCTCGATTTTCCTACAGATTGATTTCCTAGCAAAACTATCTTGATTTTGGTCTTGCCACTCATTGTACTGACTGAATTATTCATTTTTGTTATCTCTCAGCTTTCTTATTTAAATAAAATTCCTGAAGATTATCTTAATATAATATCGATTAAAATCATATAAAAATTTACACTCAAGAGAATAATATAGAATTCATTTCTTCCTAAAAGATCGTTTTATAAATAAAAAATAATCATTGAGTTTATCTTTGTCTTATTTACTATTGTTGATTCGTAATATTTATTGAAAATCTATATTTGTTCATAGATATAAAATTAATAATGTAATCAAAGACTCAATCTTGCGAGAAAAGTATTCGATCAAAACTAAATGATCAGAATGGAAATCAGGATTTAAATAAACTGGACAAAAAATCCTAATCGTACCTATCTCAAAAGTTTCAGTTACTGTACTCTGAGGTTTTTATCATTTTATTTAGGATAAAAAATTACGAGACAAACGACAAGAGATGATATAATAAAATGTACGAGTTAAATAGGAGAAGGAAATTGTAGGGTGTACTTTTAAGCCTGAAATCAACAATAACTCTGAATATCATACTACCAAATAACCATTTCTGCAAAGGGAATAAAATTGGAAGAGAAACGTCGAGAAGAAAATCACCGAAAAAAGGGAGCAGATGAGCAAAAAATAGATTGATGGAATTACTTTTATGCCTAAAATAACTCCACCACCTTTAGGATTAAAAACTAAGAGTAAAAAGATGATAAAGACAGGGTACTCTACAAAAATAAATTTTACCTAAAAGAAATCCTACAGAGCTATCCATAACTAACGTAAAAAATTTCAGGAAATTGCCAAAAATACGATGGTATAACCGTTTCCTCATCGAAAGATACTATCGGCGGAAGAAATCAACTCCCAAATAAATAACCAATAGTTAAATCCTGAAAATAACAATGAAGAATAAGTGAAGGGGTTATAGACTCTCATCAATGAATAAACTAAAATTCAATAAAATCAGCCTTAATAAGCAGTTAAGAATGAAAAACAAGAATAAGAAAAAAATGAAAATGAAACCCCTCTGGAAGCAGCATAATGGACAAAAGATAAAGATATCAAAGAGGAAGAACTAAAGTAATAATAAGTATAAAAACTAGTATAAAAAGAAGTATAAAAGAAATAATAAAAAGAAGAATTAAAAGAAGAATTAAAAGAAGAATAAAAGAAAGAATAAAAAGAATAATAAAAAGAAGAATAAAAAGAAGAATAAAAAGAAGAATAAAAGAATAAAGACATCAAAGATGTGGTTGACTAATAAGAAGAAGTCGAAGAAAATAAATAAATCAATATAAATCATTAATATTAAAACTCCAATTAATTTGACAAGCTGAACTAAGTAGAGCCTCCAATCTAATAATAGGGTTAAACTGTTAATTAATGATTATGCATATGAAGTTCTATATTTTATTTGTTATATTATTGCAATGGAGAAGTAAGCTCCTAAAGGATATCTTTTCCTTCATAATATCAGTAAAAAGAATAACATTGGAAATATTATACGTAGTGCTTGTGCTTTTGGATTTACAAAAGTTTTCTATGTCTCTAATCGGCCTGAGGGTAGCAAGAAAATGAAGGCCATGAAATAGTTTCATTGCTTTGGAAATCAAGGAACATATAAACAAATCTAATTTCATGCCTTTACGAGCTTTGCCGAAGCTAAAAAATACTTAATTGAAAATAATATTAAAGTTTGTGGTGTATAGATTGGGTAAAATAGCAAACCTATCCATGAGCACCCATTCACAGGAAACACTGCTTTCTTTTTAGGAAATGAGGGGTCAGGAATTTTGCCAGTGCATAGGTAATTTTGTGATCAATTTGTATACATTCCTCAATACACAGACAAGACAGCAAGCTTGAATGTATCAGTCGCAGCAGGAATAGTATTTCATCATTTTGCCGTATGGGGAAAATTCAAGTAGTCAAAAGTTTTCGGGGAGAAATATCAGTTCCAAATATAGCCAAAAGGACAGCCTAAAAATAAATAAAAACTAGAATAGTCATAAGAAGATGAAGATGAAGAATAGATTAAAAAAAAAGAATAAAAAACTCTATAATAAATGGAGGAGTTACCCTTTAGCTTGTAACAAGAATAAGATAAAGAAACAAAAGAAATAAAATAATTATGAATGATTTTTATTTACTTTTCTTGAAATTGGCTATGCTATACTCTCAGAATTTATTATATTTGATCTTTTTGATAAAGCAAATCCCATATATGGAAAGAGGAGAACTTTTAGCTAAGTATCAACAATACTAGCCTCACTTCAATGAAATTTCCCAAACAATGGTCCATGAGCCCAACCCACAACGAAGATGCACTGATGGTGGATGTGTTGCCGTCATTTTTCTCATCCTCATCGCCTTCATCGGTATAGGAGGTTACTAAATAACATAATACGGTAAAATCTAGCCCATTAATGCTGGTGACTTAAAAGAAAATGAACAGTTATTCATCACCTAACATATTGGAATAATAGCAGGAAGTATTGCAACATCCTTTATAGTTTCTTATCTGTATGTATTTTTGTTGAAGATGTTTCCCAAACCTATGGTTTATTTCATGATTGTCCTTAGCATGGGAACTATTGCTGCTCTAGCACTCCTAGGATTATTCACAGCCAATTTAGGTCTGGCGATATCAATGGGTGTAACTTTTCTGATTTATGGTCTCTTGTTGTGTTGTTTATGGAAAAAGCTTCACACAGGAATTGCCATGATCAGCGTTGCCACCAAATTTATGAGTGATAAGCCTACAGTATTCTTATCACCAATTGTGAAGTTAATATTAACTACAATTGTCGGGTTCTTTTATGTTTTTGCACTGAGCGCAACAGTTGCAGTGAGTAATCACAAACAAAACTTGGGCCAAGACAGTGCTGTTGAGGACGGTTTTATTGGATTATATGCATTGTTCTTTTTAGTGTTCATGTTTTTATTTTACTATATGATGACTTATACAATTTCAGTGATGTGCGCGAATTGGTACTATGGCATACAAGGGAGCCAAGGATCTTTATTTAATGGCTATAAAATGATGTTTCAACAATTTGGATCATTAGTTTTTGCTTCTTTGATTATCTCAGTTGTAACTTTTGCCAGGATGCTCGTTCAATAGAAGAGAAGATAAACGAAGAATATTGCCGAGGCGGTATGCCTCTGTCTCCTACACTGCTTCCTGAAAGCGATCTAAGATTTAATTAAAGTATTAAATCATTTCACAGTGATTGTTTTGACTCTCACAGGATAGAGCTACTTAGAGGGAGCTAGGTCAACGATGGGTCTTCTTTGGAAATAACTTCCTTTATTATCAATTACAAACTTAATTTGTAATTTTTTGGTTTTGTGGGGATTGATTATTAGTGTCGGTATTCCATCTGTTCTAAGCTATCTTTTAATTTGTTCAGTGACGACTTCAAATGATGATAATTAGAGATTAGCAGTTGTTGGACTAGTTGCTATATGCTCAGCCTTAATAAGTACAGTTATTTTTGAGATTTTGGTCGAATCAGTTTCTTGCATATTTATCTACTATGCAATAGATAAGAGCTTTATGGAAAGAGGACTGATAACACAAAATAGAATCTAGCAAAACACAACAGAAATCATAAATCGGTGCTCTGTAAACCCTTACTCGATGGACGGAGGAAGCCAATAACAAGGATTCAATAACGACTATAACAGAATGAAAAATTGATTGGTTATACATGGAAAAATTCTATTTTATTAGATGAGTACGTTAAAGGTTAAATAAAAAATATATTATTTTTGATTTACTATTCAGTGAGACAGGGTCACTATATAAATAATTAATCATATTTTTTTTATTATATTTAATTTAAGGCCATACTTATCAAATAGGAACATATGAGTTTTTCAAAATAAGGATCAATTTTACAACTTACACCTTTTATATCCATCACTTCATAAATTTTAATTATTTTAATCGTCGACAATTTTTTATTTTATTTTTAAACAAACCTAGTTAATGTTCCTTTTTTACTATTCACTTTTTGAAACTTTAGTTTTTCATCAAACTACAACATTAATTGTTTTATGTTAAAGTTCGTAAAAGAAAAGTATAAGAAAATCCAGTGAACTTCAATATATATAATTAAAATCATTCTATTGACTAAAACCTAATGAAAATTAAAAATATTTTAGTCTTCGCCATCCCTGTTTTCTATACATAGGCTCAATCTGACTATTTTACTGATGGAGATTTCACCAATAGCGACTAACATAATTCTTAGAAAGGTGCACCATCTCAACCATATGGAGATTGGAGAAATTCAGACCCAAGAAGCTCTTATCCTGGCCAATATTCAAATCCCTTCGGAGATTGGTCAAATCAAGGTATAAACCCTTTTTTCAATCCTTCTTCTAAACAAGGAGATAGCTCAGATCCAAAAAAAGGCTTGCAAAACTCAGACCCAAATCATCCATTTGATCCCACTGCCAACTCATTCAATGGTTGGCCTTATTCAAATTTCAATCCATTCATGAATCAAAATCAGAATAAAGACGCAAAAAGTACAGATCCCAAAAATCCTCAAGATAAATCAAACCAAAATGGTTGGCCATTCCCTGATTTTAACAACTTTAATAACTTTAATCCTTTTGTTAATCAGAATCAAGATTCAAAAAGTACAGATCCTAAAAATCCTCAAGATAAATCAAAACAAGCAGCAAACGGATGGCCATTTCCTGATTTTAATAACTTTAATCCTTTTGTGAATCAGAATCAAGACGGTAAAACATCTGATCCTAAAAACCCTCAGGATAAATCAAAACAGGCAGCAAATGGTTGGCCATTCCCTGATTTTAACAATTTCAATCCATTCATGAATCCATATCAGAACCAAGATTCAAAAAGTACAGATCCCAAAAATAATCAAGATAAATCAAAGCAAACTAATGGATGGCCATTCCCAGATTTTAATACTAATCCATTTATGAATCCATCAACACCAAATAGAGACTCACAGAATTCTAATGTTAAAACTCCTCTTAGTGAACCAAAACAAAAATCATATAATGATTGGCAAAATTCAGGACCCAAAAATCCTCCTGTAGATCCAATTTCTAGAAATTTAGATTCAAAAAATTCCATTTCAAAAGGTCCTTTGAGTGATCCCATTAAAAAACCATCCAATGATTTCCAAAATTCAGGTCCTAGAAACCCTGTTTTAGATTCAACTTCCAAACCATTTAGAGATGGGTCAAATATTAATCAAAAAAATATTAATTAAAAGCAATCTAATTTGAATACAATTTCAAAAACAAATTAAGGTTCAAAAAGCAATGGCTTGGTTGATTCTTCCGCTGCTGCAGGCCCGAATCAAGATCCAACTTTAGATTCAAATACGAAAAAAGCCCCAAATAACAAAGCTTTAAGTAATCCTTCTTCAGATGCTGCTTCAGGTCCTTAAGAAACTGCAGATACTGTCTCAGGCCCATCAGATACTACTTCAGATTCTTCAAATAATGAAGATACATCGTCAGGTCCTTCAGATACTACATCAAGTTCATAGGATACTGCCTCAAGCCCATCAGATGCTGCTTCAGGCCCTTCAGATGCTGAATCTGGCCCTGCTTCAGACACTGCATCAAGCTCATCTTCAGATCCTGCTTTAGACTCGAATTCAGGTGACTCACAAGGTAAAGATACCGAAAGCACTTTATTGGATCAAATTAATTCAAGTACACAAGATTCATCGAAAACGAGAAGCCAAAAAAATATACAAACTAGTGCTAGAAATTTCGATAATAAGCTATCAGATTAGACAAGCAAATGTGGTGGAAATTGTCCTTCAGGAAACTGCGCTACATGCCATTGCGGAACAAAACCTAACAATCTTGATATTACTAATTGGTGCGCTAAATTTTCATGGAACCAAAAATGTTGTAAATGCATTGCATCCCATTAGAGTGGGGGAAATTCTAATGTGATTCGTCAAAATAAAGATGGTTCTGATAATGTTGGACTTTGGCAAATCAACAAATCAAATTGGGGATGCTCAGGTGGAAAGGCTCCTTGCGATCCAAACGTGAATCTGAACTGCGCAAAAAAGCTTTATGCTCAAGGTAACAATACTTGGAAGCTTTGGTCTTCTGCAAGAGGATGTGGATGCTGAAATGATTTATTATTCAAATTATTTATTAAGAATTGAAAAAAGTATAAAAAAATGAATGTAAAAATAAATCATTGACTCAACTAAAAATATCTAGGATGAGCTGACTACTTAATGACAAGTTACTTTTTTCTTTGTTGGTATTCAAAATTTATTAAATTATTGATTGATAATTTATTTATTTTTCTCCTTTCTTCATTTTATTTTGACTTATTTTTACAATTGTTTCCTTCATTATCCCTAACATCTTATCATCCTTTTGGATGTTCTTCAATTTAAGCATTATACTGATCAGTTCATTAATTTAGTATCACCCATCTATCGTAAAGGCTCTTGGCTATAAAAATGCTGGTATTTTTATACTTTTTTCACATACAACTATTAATTTTTTGTTATAAATTTTCTATTGTTTCTCATCTTACGTGTTTAGGTATGAGCTTACATATTTCCAATCTTTATGATTTCTTATTTCCACAATGTTTACAACTGTCTAAAATGCAGCATTCTTCGCATTGTACTCATTCAAGCATCCTATTTACTTCAGATTGGCTTCAACATTGTTCTCCAGAAGAATGGCAACTAAATATTTTGGTAGCATATCAATGTAAGATGTTTTGTATATCAGAATGTTCCTACTTTTCTTCTTGTTGGTTCCATTGGTAACAGTTTGATTTTAAGTGGGAATTATTTTTGAATATTCAATAGGATTCTTATTTATTGATATTTTTGCACTTTTGCTCTCATTACCCTTCAAATTAAGTATTGTGTCTAAATAGTTAAACCATAATCTTTTGTGCTATTCTTGTTTCATGCTTGATGAATATTGATCCAATGAAACTCTTCGGAATTTCTTTCTCTTTTCTTTTTCTTTTTATTTTTCTTTTTATGCCGCCTCTTATGAAATTGTCTATCTTTGTGAAGGATCGAAGAAAAGAGTTGAAAAAACATTTATTTTCTAGTTGATTTTGTTGAGGTCAAAAGTTTCTGAAGTTTGCACAATGTATTCTAAATATATCATAAAAGAATTGAATAACTGTCCAGAAGTCACATTTTCAACCTTCTTATAGATCTCATGAATATGTTGATTGTAACTAATTTACTATTATTAGAATTGAGAGGATTAACTATCTGGCTTTTCTGCGTTATTCAAAGGTTTGTCATTTGTTTCCTGCTCATTATGTAAGTGGTCAATTCGATTTAGCTACTCAACAATGTCCTCCATTTCAGCTATCGTTCTCTGCTTCTACTAAAAAATTCCCTCTATTTTGAGAATAATCCTGTCGGGGTTCTCATTGTTTTTGCGAATCGTCATGATCATTTTCTATATCTTCTTATCTATTTTCGAGAGTTCCTGGAAAAGTTGAAGATGCTCTTCAATTAATCGATTTCTATTACTCTTCTTTTTTAATATGACATTTCTTATCCTCTGTTTTTTATAATTTTCCTTACTTTTATTATTAGATGGACTAATATTTGAGGGTACGAAATGTAGATGCCATAAGTTAGACACATAAGTATTCTAAATTTCCAGACTGGTCTATCTGATTTATTAATTCGTCAAAACAAAAATAATTCTAGACATCTGATTGATGATGGTTTATTAGGTTATTTTTACTAAGACTGTTCCATTTTTTACTTCAACTTCGTTGTTGAGAAGTGGTTTCAATTTTTTGATCATTTGCTTGTTGGGGTTTACAATCAGTCCGATATAACCATTGCATAAACATTAGTTTATCTGATTAATTTCATTATTCTAGATAATTTTAATTCTTCTCTATGCAGTCTGTTCCAGCCATTCATATAGATTGATTATCTATTCCTTCCTAACTCTCAAAACTGAGCAAGTGTTACAATTTAATCCAATTTGGCACAATGTTTGATTATCATTAGTTTCGATCAAACTGTATTTGTTTTTGAATCTCTCCTCAGAGTTCAAAATACTGTCAAAAATATTCCTATCTTAAACTTCTAGTCCATTTGCTT
>ERZ724506.947-NODE-947-length-10239-cov-3.988413_pt1 | contig 10239 bp, 4 predicted proteins | sample MGYA00376039_ERZ724506 | MGnify/ENA primary metagenome ERZ724506 (study PRJEB28724, sample SAMN07190887) | wastewater metagenome | isolation source: effluent of sewage treatment plant in Hong Hong | place: USA: Christiansburg, Virginia | collected 2016-03-01 ... | reverse complement strand
ATAAATAAATCTGATAATAATTTAGTAATGAGACATAATTCTATATTATTGGTGAATTTGCTGATAGTGATAAGCTCATGTATGCCTCCATTGAGTGAGTTTGAAGGTTTTGGGGCTGGAATGCCAATAAAAATATTTAAGTAAGTAATAGGGACAGACGAAATATCAATCGAAACAAGTATGTAATCGCACACGTATATAAAAATAGTGTCAAACAGAAACATATAGCTACAAAAATCAATAGTAATACGGAATTTAACCGATATCATAATAGAAGGCCCTGTCACTTTAGTCAATTATGGAATATACGTATACAATAGCACGAACATTATTATACACAATCTAAGGGTTATTAATGCCAGCATTTATGGTATTTTAGTTTATGGATCCTCTAATGTTGTCATCAACTCTCTGACTATTTTGGATGCGAGCAGGGCCTCAGTCGAGCAGGGAAAATGTGTGGATATTACTTAATAATCTTATAATATCACTGTTAGTAATTCTATTTTAGGCTATACCCATTATTCAGAAGTAGATAAATATAAGGGAATGCTACTAGCCAATTTTCTGCATGGTCCATTGACTAATATTTCTCTCCATCACAACATCTTCTACCAAAATTATCAAAGGAGTCCATAGATTTCTACTCCTGGTCTTTTCGATTTTAAAAACAATATTATCTATGGATATACAGTCTATGGAAGTAGAATACGTGAAAAGGCCTTTGGGAATTTTTAATCCAATTTTTATATCGGTGGTAAAAAAGATCCAATGGTTTTTGTTGATGATTCTGCGATTCTTTCTTTTTCTAGAGATAACCATTGGAAGTTCAATTTTACAACTTGGCTGGAAATACCTGATTTAGGATCACATAAATATGATGTCCCTTATGTAACAACATACAACTTCTCATCTTTACTCAATATAATGAAAAAGTGGGGATGCCAGCCAGAAAGCTATCTTGAAAGATAAGTTCGACAGAACATCCTGAATAATTGTTCAGACAATATCTTTTAGTGAGAAGCCGAGCATTGAAAATTATTTATAATGTCCTTCGTATTATAGTTTATACTTAGAAATAATTAATTTTATACTATAATTATAGAGAATCAACAATGGACGAATAGGTCTCGCCAAGCTTTAGCGTTTTGTTGAAAGATTACTCCTTTATTTATAAAGGATTGAATAAACTTGGAATAACTACTCCATTAGATTTGCAAGAGCAACTTCTAAATATTCCAAATTAATTAGAAAATCTAATCATTACAGCTCCTCAGGAATGTGGCAAAAAGTTGGCATTAGTTCTCCTATCAATTAGAAAATTTGCAAATGAAGAGGAAGGGACATTGGTTTTCATCGTACATTCCAAAGATCTTTGTCAAGAGCTCTCTTCTTTAATTGCTGTCATATCTAGAATTCCTATCATAAACTTATTTACTTCCAAGTGGCAAACAAATACAAAAAAATGCATTATTATTGGAAGTCCCCTCCAACTGTCAGGCTTATCCAAATAAAATAAGGATAAGTTCTCCACCTTAGTTATTTGCTAAGCAGATTTTTTGTTTGGCTTCGGTTATGGCGCTCATCTATAACAACTCGCTACTGAACTCCCCTCTAATGTTGTTTATCAAATCAGCTGTATCAAAATCAATAGCTAACTATAAAATTTTAAAACAAAATGGATGAAAAAAGTTGTTAAAATAGATTATAAGCCTCCTGTTGAATAGAGGGCAGCCAAGATATAAAAAACTGATGGACAAATTGTTCACTTCTTTGAAGTAGGAGAGAAAATTATGATCCCTATAACTTTATTTGTAACTTTAAAGTTTGGTCTTGTCAATCCCAAAGTTCTTATTTTAGTTTAAAACTTAAAGTAAGTATATCTTTACAACCTCTTCTTAGATCGAGTCAAAATATCTAATGTTGGCTTATATAACAATTAAAATCCTATTGACCTCAAATTCTATTCATTGTCTCTTTGGATGAATGGGCCAATCAACTATTTAATCGCGACGAAACAAATTTTTGCAGATCTTTCTCAAAATATATTTAAATAAAATTGTAAGAAGAATTTCAAAAAGGATTTTTTTTCTCTAACTAACTTAGCTACCATAATCTGTATCAATGTAAATCACTTAAAAGATAATTTTGTAGATATTTTTAATAGCTTCAATCATAAGCCTTTCCTAATGACCTTTGTATAAAATAAATAATAAGAAGTTGAAACCCTCCAAGAATTAATAAAAATTCAAAGCACAATGTTTGTAACAGTAAAATCAAAAGAGTTCCCTATCAGTAAAAAAGAACTTGAAGCATTTAGGTATAGGATCAATGATGTTTTTATGAATCTTGGCCCTCATAAAGTGGAGATGTTCCAAAAATATGATTTTAAAAAGAAAATTTTGAGATCTCCTGACTTGAAGACTCACTTTGAATAAAATCCAAAATAAAAGGAACTTTTAATAAAGGAAATAAAAGAACTCAAAGAAAAAATTAACCATGAAACCGTGACTATATCGGAATATATTCCCTCTTATTTAGTCCCTGAGTGTCTAAAGAACGCATATGAATAAAAACTAAAATAAACTCAAAAAGAAATGAAAACAGAAGAGATCCCACACTACATAAGAAAAGCAAGAAATGCTCTCAAGCATGTTGACCTGGAATAGTAAGATCCATAAATAACTGATGTGAGCAGGCTCAAGTTGATTTCAGCTAGTTAAAGATGGAAATTGCAGCATGGATTTAAGCTAAAAAAGAAAAATATTCGAAAGTAGAAAAAGGGTATTTTTGACACTAATTGAAGTCTCTTAATTAGTTGATCATCTTATTTAAACATTTTAATCAATATATTTCAAAGAAATAAGTAATGTATAGATCACTTTCTCGTTGATAATAGTTTTGCCCTATTGGCCATTTTTAACCCATTATCTTTCTGCATTTGTGATTTTCGAGATTTTTGCTTCGATAAGTATGGAGCATACTTTTCTATTTCCTTTTATTTTTTCCTGACCTATTCCTTTTCTTCTGGACGATTTTTAAATGTAATTGATTTTTTATTCCTGTTCTTTATCAACCCAATAGACTGCCTTGGGCTAATTCCCCTTGTTGGAGATAAATTTTTAATTGTTGAAGCAGTTGTTGCCAAGTTTAGAATTTTCTTGCCCTCTTAGAACTCTTTTAACAATTTATCAAAATAATTTGATACTCTTCTTTTCTGATGTCTCTATTTTTATTTTTATTTTTCCAATTCTTTCAAAGTGTTTGGCACTTCGATAAGTTTTTATTAAAGATTGAACGAATATTAGTGTTCATTATCCTTTTAGTTTTTATCTTTGATAATTTAAGATGATATTTTTTCGATGGAAACTGAGTACGTTAATGACTGAAAGTTTTGCTCCCCAATTGCAGTTTTTGTGAGTTCAAAGTTGATTTCTTCGAGGGAAGGGACAATTGGATTGATTGCTGGAATGCAACAATTTTGAGACATAATTCTAAAAGAAAAAGAATTTTCTAATATTCAAATTATTAAAAAAACTTTTAGCTTTTTAATAAAAATATTGTTAAAGATTTTCGTGACAAATATTTCAGGTGCAAACAGTTAGTGGATATAATATAAAAAACAATTTAATTAAATAGAATATTAGAAGTAAATGATGCCAAGGAATAAAAAGACGGCGTGTGAAGGGCCAAGGAAGAAAAGAATACAATAACGAATACTCTTGTACTTGGAAGACCCAGAGCATGCTCAATAAAATTATTGCCAGGATTTGGAAGAATATCTTAATAAAAATGATCTAGATGTCTGCTTTAACCAATTGCATTTGCATTTAGATAAAAGTATGCTCGTTTAAGTAAAAAAAAATGTTTTCCTTTAGTAGGGAGTTTATATCCTCCTTGAGGGAAGTGTGACGTATGTCTGGACCAAAAATAAGCATGATAGAGATCGGAAGGATCATTTGTTTTCCTTAGCGAAAGTAGGAGCTTTTTCAAACTTGAGTGTTAGCTTCAATGTTTAGAGAGAAGGTGTGCTTTCTAATGGATATAGTTTAGTAATTAATAACCCGTTTGCTGTCCTATAATCAGAACTTGGGAATATCAATACTAATTAAGAATCCATCTTCCTAAAGATCCCAGAAAAAAATCTTTAGTAGACCAATTTTTATCGGCTTAAATCATAGAGGCTCGATTTATTTGCAAAAGTAAAGCTTCCTGGAGCCAAGAACTTTTCTTCCGAACCCTTTGTAAGCTTTAATAGTAATCTTCATCATACTTTTAAGTCGAAAAAATTATTCTTTAGAAATAAGTTTCTCGTTGAAAGCCTGGGAATTGTCGTCGAGGGATGTGCTCAAGCAAAGTCGATGAGAGGGCAAAAAAAAATTTAATTTTCTAAATACTGTATTTTGCTGCCTGATCTTTAGTATGAAGTTTCCTCGGCATAAATTCAAATACTGGAGATTGTTAAAAATCCAACTATATTGTTCAATAGGCCTGTTGTCGTTGAGAAATTTATCGAAGAGCTGAACAAAAGAGCATCATTCTAAAACTAAGAATAAAAAGTAGATCTGAACAAATATAGAAATAAAATAAGCAATAGTATTTCTTTAGGAAAAACTAAGTCTGACAAAATGTGTAACAATAATCCGGACTCCAAGAAGAAGAAAAAATAATTCAGCCTTTTTTCCAGGGAGTGTTAAAACTATTGTATTGTTTCTATGGAACTATGTCAAGAAAATCTGCATAGAATTAAAAAGATTAACAAATAACTGCTGAAAACGGAGAAAAAAAATAAAAAGCCTCATATATTATTCAATTTTTCGAAAAAGTAAGAAACTGGACAACTCCATAATCAAAACCTTCACTAAAAATCGGTTTGCTTTCAAAAACTGAATGATAGTCCTTCGTGTCATAAAAATAGCTTAATGGAGAGGTATTCAATATACGCGAAAGATATGTACTTTGAGTATAGAAAACAACAAAAAGAAATCAGAATGTAAAACCTGATATGCAAGAAAGCAATTCAGAGGATTTTATGAACTTAATATTGATTTTATTTTAAATTATTTGTTACAGACATGAAATAACCTATGAGTAGGATATAAATAACTGATTGTTGATTAAATTCAAATAAGTTATCAATGAGCTGTCCTTGTTTGACATTTTACAGTAATGTTTCCTACATGGCTTGGCTGATTACCTCTTAGTATAAGCTTTATGAGCTAGCTAATTGAGGTTGCCTCGATTAACTACGATTAAATCACTTATCTTTTTGCGAGCATCATCTCTCGAAGATTTTGTAATATTATTGAATTGAAATTTGGAACCATTCGTAAATAGTTAAATTGAGTTTATCTATATCGAAAAAGTTTTACATATGACTCATACTAGTTGAAAAAGAGTAAGCCCTGGGTGCGAGCAGTGACGAACCCATTTTGAATCCTAGTTTGGTAAAGTTCATGCCAAACATGAATTTTATAAAGATAACTATTTATATCACAATTAACTATTAATTTTATTAAAATATTAATTAATTTAAAACGATGTAGTTAAAAAATAAAAAAATATAGAATGTAAAGTAAAATTATATTTCTCATACTTCTTATTGAATTTCACTTTATGAGACTGTCGTAACCTAGTGATTTATTAGATTTATTGAATTGCACAGACTTGTATTTTGGAGAAAAGGGGGAGAATCTCCTTCACAATCTCCCTAGGATTATATTTCGATCAAACTATCATCTTCTGAGCTCTATTCCATGAATTTCTTTTTGAAATTTCCATCCACTAATGCGAGCTTTTTTTGAGAAAAAATCTTCCCTGAATCATCTGCACATTTTTGGAATGCATTTACTGTTAAAAACTATCCTAATTTCAAATCTAATGAATCTGATTTAGCGAGATCAATTGAATTGTTAGGTCTTTTGTTGAACCAGAAATGTTTTTTGGCTTCTTGCGCCGTCATTCTCTATGGGCGTTTCTTTAATAATCTTATAACCAAATCCTTTGCAGATTTTCCGTAATAGTCCCAGATTTTATCTTCAAAGTTTATTTATGCTTTTTAAATATTTTCAATAGTCGTACTGAGATATTAGGACTCGAAGGGAGTTTTTCCAGTTATTAGCTGAAATAAGGTTATCCCCACAGCCCATACATCGACTTTTTAGTCATAGCCTCCTCCTGAAAACATTTAAGGTGCTCTATAGTACAGTGTTCCAGTTATAGTGAGCATTTATTTTTTTGCTCCTCTCTTTTCTATGTTTTTACTAATTCCAAAATCTATTAATGTAATTCTTTTCTTTTCTCGATCGAAAAGTATGTTGTCAGGCTTGATATCGCGATGGCAAATATTACAAGAGTGAACATAGGCAAGAGTGTCTAGAAGTTGCTGTATAATTAATTTGATTTCATCCTCAGCGAGATCACCACACTAAAGTAGATTGGGGGTTGTTATATAATCCATAACTAAGTAACAGATGTTACTTTTTATATCAAGATACATGGATTTGTATTTTATTATGTTTGGATGATCTAAGGCATGAATTTGTTTAAAATTGCTCTTCAAGAAGATGATATGCTCTTAGTCGACTCCCATAGCCTTAACGGCGTACAATTAGTTATTTGATTTTAAATAACATTTTTTTACAACTCCGTTGGCCCCTTCACCTATTTTTTCGCCCATAATATATTTTTAATGGAACTTAGACATCGCCTTGACCTAGATGTCATCCTATTCTAGTAACAGGTTCTTCTGTGATTAGGTTAAATTTTCTGTGAGACTAACACTCTATCTTCTTTTTCTTCTTTTTTATAATTTGTTCTAGATAGCTATTGTGTTGGTTTTTAAGATAGGGTTCTATTTTAACGACTACCGAATGGCTGAAAAACGATTTTTTCTTTTGTTTTTTTAACTTTACAATTCTTACGAATACATTTATAAATATTATATAATATATACACATTGGTTATTCTGAAGAAAAAGGATATACCTTTGCTGCTCGGATTCAATGAGAAAATGAAAAAGTATCAGATTTTAATGCATATTCCTAGATTTAGTTTATGTGGTCTATTATTTTATATTTATCATAGATTTAATATGTGAAACTTTCCATAAAAAACTTCAGTTTCTCAAAAAATTAGAAATTAAAAAATAGTATTTTCATATTTATATGTGAGTTATTTGTTTAAATAACAAATATAATTTTATTTGCGCCTTGCAATTTGTATTTATAGATGTTATCATCTTTGAAATTGACATCTTTTACTTAAATAGGCAAGGAGGAACTTCGAAAGCTGAAACATATTTGGCAAACTTTACAGGATAACCACGAGTCAGCCGAGTTCAGAAACCCCGTTGATTGGCAAGGACTGGGGCTACTTGACTATCTCAATATCGTGCATAATCCGATGGATTTGAGCACGGTGAATAACAAACTTAATGAAGGAAAATACAATTCTGTAGAGGCAGTACTTGATGATATTCAACTAATATGGGATAATTGTAAAACATACAATCAGCATGGATCAGTAAGAATTTATTTACTTAGTGGATTTATGATTTAGCTTAGAAGTTAGAAAAGTCTTATAAAAAAATGGTTAAAAATAACTTACCTATGATTGCCCTGCCTGGAGTCCAACCTAAGGCTACAAGTGCAACAGCCAAAATTTAATAAACAATTAAGCATGAGGAGAAACTAAAATTTGTTGAAAGAATAAAAGAATTAAGGCCTGATGAGCTAGGAATTTTAGTAGATAAGATCCAGGAGCTCTGCCCCAAAGCTTTCCGAGAAGTGGAAGGAGAGAATAAAGCTCAAGTTGTGGTGGATTATATTGATTTGGAGACATGGAAGAAAGTATTGGCAACCCTGGATAGCTTATAGTAACCCCAAGACGCTCTGGAGAAGAAAGTGAAGATATGAAATGATTTGAGTAAAATATTTCAATAATAAATTAAGTTAAGGAATAATACACTTTCATTATCAAACTGAGATCGCTGATGATCACTGGCCCAACTCCTGATAGCCTGCTTTATTCCCAAATACCGTAAAGAGAGTGTTGTATAAGACATGAGCAACTGCGTAAATACCTCCTATAACTGCGCACATGTTGAGCATGAATGATGAGAAAGCTCCCTGTCTGTTATAAATGCTCACTCTTGTTCCTCCAATATGGTAATTGAAAAACAATGATGGCATATGACTAACCTCGAAGGTGTTATGGTTATATGTGTATTGATAAGTCTCAGTTTTCCCTAAACTTCCGAAGTATATCGTTGGAACGATGTCAATATGATAATGGGAGTTATATGAATGAGTAGTTTTCATGTCATAAATGCGAGAGTGTCCGTTCAATGCTGTCAATTGAGCCTCTGGATGAGCTTTCTGTACACTGTCTATTTTTGATATCTCTCCGAAATATAAAGAATGAATTTTATGACTCACATCTAATGTTTTAATAATATCTGCCATTGCTAATCTTATGTAGATATTTTGGTATGCATGACTACTTATATGGAAATTACCCGGCACTTACTTCACAGTAAAGCTGCCCACGAGTCTGCATCCTAGATTATTCTTGAAAGCTTCTGCTGCTTTGCTAAACTGTTTCATTTGGTCTGGCTATCTAAGTAGCTCGAAATCGCCTGAATCCAAATAATTTCCAGCGGCGTCCAGTCTGTATTTCTTGACTGAACCAATATTTGGATGGTGAGACATCATTTCGTCTTGTAAATCCAAAGAGATGACTTCGCAGGGAAATCTTGGAAACTAAATATCAAGATTAATTCTAAATTTAGTGATGATTATACGTCAATTATTTGCGGGTGAAGGGTTCATCCAAATTAATATTAGCCACTTGAGGCTGATTGAAGAACATATAGATTTAAGTAGTGGTAAAATATATGATTAAGCACGCTGTTATGATAGAAATGAAGCCTCCTAAATTTGTTCCTTCCGAAAGGTCCTTAGGAACCTTTTTAAAAATGTCCAACTTCCTGAACTTTTGCATCCTTCTCCTATGATTATTGGATATTAAAATTTGATTTTATTTACATAATACGTGTTAAATTAAACTCCACTTTATGCATTAAGTATACAATTAAATAATTATTATAAAGAAGAATGTATTTCACAGCCCGATACTATCGATCTGCATCAGCTCCTCGACCAGGCTATAGGTGAATATGACTGCCAAATTGGGCCCGTGCTTGTGTCTTTGTCTCTTTAAATCTGCTAAGCAGTAGATTTTGTTGTCCTTCAGCACTGAGTTGTCTGCATTGCTGTGGATAGGGTAAATAAGCTCACCCTTCCCGAAGACGGATATGTAATTGAGTCTCGTATCATACAAAATCATGTAGTTATTGTTGAAAGATTGACCTGCAAAAGTAAAATAGCCTCCGTAGATCAGAATCTCATACTCGCTCAGGCTTTGCAGGATGGGAGAAATCGGCATTGAGAATATTTCAATATTTAGTGGAGTAATCTCTTACCACTTTTTATTTATTAGATTAAAGCACAAAATGTTTTTGTTAGTCTACACTCCATCTGTGCCGCCGAAGATATAGAGTTTATTTCCCATTGCAATCATCGATGACCCTGTTATCTATTATTTGGCTTCTCCTATAACTTCACCAGATTTTGTCTTTGTGTTGAATATCTACAGAGTTTTCACTTGTTTACCCCCAAATACATAAATATTTTCATCTAATGAGCACACAGCATGGCCAACTCTTCCTTATTTCAGTAGACCAATTACTCTCATCGATGTATATGCTCTTTCAAACATGAGTACTTATTTCTTCGGCTTATTTTACTTTCCATATCCTCCTATCAAATAAATTGAGGTCCCGATAGTTATTCCTGTTGATCTCATCGGAGTTACAAACTATCTAAACTAAATCTTGGTTGCTGTCAAATCGCTCTACTGAAACTCAGGATCTTGGATAATGAACTCTACCAATATATTTGTCCCTTCAATAAATTTGCACAGGCTCAGCTTTTTTGGGCTATTTGTGACACTGAGACTCTTTTTAGAGCTTATTTTCTTTATAATTTTCTTTGGGATAGAGGGTCTAAACTTGGTTTGAGAATATATTATTTTAGTTAAGCTCTAATTAGCTCTTCGAAGAGCAGTTTCGTTAAATTAGACTTTAGGCGCCAAATTACTAAAAATAAAAGACTGGCTTGATTAAATGAGCTCTTCATCAGAATCTATTTTGTTGGATTAATATAATTTCTGAGCCTG
>ERZ724506.946-NODE-946-length-10243-cov-3.296918_pt1 | contig 10243 bp, 5 predicted proteins | sample MGYA00376039_ERZ724506 | MGnify/ENA primary metagenome ERZ724506 (study PRJEB28724, sample SAMN07190887) | wastewater metagenome | isolation source: effluent of sewage treatment plant in Hong Hong | place: USA: Christiansburg, Virginia | collected 2016-03-01 ... | reverse complement strand
CGTAGTAAGATGAAAAACGCGAAGTATGAATAAAATATTTTTTAGTTTCGATTACTTTCTCTTTTTTTTCTTTATGATTCGCGATACTTCTCTGTCCTAATCTCCTATTTATAGTAAATCTATGACCTTTCTTAATTGAGGTCCATATTTACTCAGCAACTACCACCATACTTTAGGCCCTCTGGGTGGTATAACTGTCCTAGAATGAAGGATAGGCCAAAAATATGGAGAGGGACTCTTCAAGCATTAAAGCACTAAACTATTTTGTTCTTATTTTTTCCATTCTGCAACAGGAAAATCCAAACTTTTAAAAGTTTTGATGTACAAATGATAATTGATTAAGTGTGTCTGTGCATGGAGGCATAGAACACTCACTTCAAACATATCATGATTGATAGTCTTGTTTAAGAATAATACCTAATCGCATGGAGCAGTATGCGTTGAAGTTAAAAATTATATTTTTACCTGAATATGGGTCATATTCTGACTCCATTTATAGCGAGGTGTAATTTTAGTCTGACAACCAAAATCTATCACCTACTTTATAATATTTTGTTGTTATTCAACCGACTTTTATTTTCTTATTTCGTTTATTAAGCTTATGCATTTCTGGTTTAGGGTAGTTGCCAAGTAGCAACAGTTTAATAAGACAAAAAGAGCTTGAAAATAACAACTCCTTAAATTTAACATTAATAATCATTTTATAAAGATCATCAGAAGAAATTAGTGAATTTGGAATTTAATGATAAGAAATATGATAAAATTAATAACAAATTATTTAATACATAAGCTATTTATATCAAAACCTAGTAAAATTAATTTACGAATAACAGTATAAAAAAGTACATGCTAAAATCACTCAATAATCTTTTCTTTAGCAAGAAATCTAAAATGTCACAAAACTACAAGGAAGAAATCTAACATGTCAACATTTAAATGTGTTAAAGTACAGGAGGCGCGAAGCTAATTAGGTGGCAGGATGGTACTGTTTATATCGGTGAGTGGGTGGGGCAAGCGATGAATGGAGTTGGAAAACTTCGATATCCTTCTGGTGATTATTATGAGGGTTAGTTTAAGGACAATAACTTTCATGGAGCTGGGAAATATTTTGGATAGAATGGAATTTATGAAGGACAATGGGAAAATGGTTTGAAGAGCGGATTTGGTAAATAGAAAAACTTAGATGGATCTAGTTTTGTTGGAACATATGATAAGGGACTGAAATCAGGTATAGGACTTTTCGAATGGATTGATGGCTCATTTTATTAAGGCATGTTTCAATAGGATCGAATGGAAGGTCCTGGGAAAATGATTTATAGTGACGGCTCAAAAGTAGAAGGCGAATGGAAATAGAATTAAATCCATGGGGTAGGAAGATAGACCGACAAGGAAGGGAATATCTATATAGGACCATTCCGAAAAGGGCTGAAGAATGGGAATGGTATTTTAATATAAAAATTCCATAAAATAGAAGGAATTTGGGTGAAAGGATAATTAAAATGCGCTATATTGATCGAAAGTAATGATGGAAGGGCATTTTGTGGGAAATATGAGGAAAATAATTTCATAAAAATCAGTGATGAATCGTTCCAAGAACTGAGAGATAAATTAAATTAGCAAGAATTAATATTATCTGAATGAAAAAAGAGCCTTTGATATATTTATATAATTTTTTGATTTGCTAAAAAGTATGAGTGAATAATAACAAAATATAACTTACTAAAAATATTCTTATTTAATCAATTGAAATAATCAAATGTCAAAACCTAAGCCCAATAATCAGAAACCTGCGCAAACTGGAGCTCCAGTTTTATCAAGTATCATCTATCTTTATTGTAGAACTTTAACAAGACGGAGTCAATCTCGCCAAGAATATCAAAGATATCTAGTCCGAGTAGTACAAGGTTTATTCTTTTTAATTCAGTTGGCGATGAGGAAGTAGCTGAGAGAACTTAAAAAATCTTACGAGGAATAGCAAAAATTGTTAGCCTATTTCCAAGAGGAGAGATAAAAAATTAATTACAATTGGATCATTGGTAAAAAACAATTAGAAGATCGTAAAAGCGAACTGATAAACAAAAAGCGAGAAATTGAAGACCTGAGGGAAAATCATGCAATGACTCTTAACTTATATAAGCAAAAGTATACTCATTTCTATTTAGAATAAAACATGTTATGCTTATTAGACATGATCAGCAAAGCGAATTAAGAAAAGACGTATAAATAACTTTAAAACAACTTGAAGATGAACATCGAATTAGGTAAAGATCTTTGAAAACTGATCTACGTTCTTTATAAGTTGCCTTGAAAGAGCAATAAACATCACAAAATGACTATGTCTTCGCACTTAAATCATAAAACGATAAGAAGCTCACTGAAACCAGGCAGTAATTCGACCGAAGGATGACTGACTTGAAGAAAAAATACGATTTGAAGATGATAAAAGTCCGAAACTAAATGGAGCTTTACAGAAAAAATTTAATAAAGCACTTAGAAGAGAAAAAAGATGAAAAAATAAAGAAATTAACAACAGAACACACAAAAAAATACTCAGACATCAAAGCATATTACACTGAAATAACAGCAACTAATTTAGATCTCATAAAACAGCTCCGTAATTAAATATCTCAGCTGCATAAAAAATAATAGTAAAACAAGAGACTCCTGAATCAAATAGAAAGAGAAAGAAAATAATTAATGTAGCCTTTGAAACAATTAGAGGGAGAAATAAAAAAATTACAAGAGGACTTGAAAAAACAAGAGACTATTATCGAAGAAAAAAGGGTAATAAAATCTAATATTGATAAGTAAGAAGCAAAGTTCAAAGATTTAGAATATCAATATGAAGTTAAATTACAGTCGTATAAGTACAAGTAAAGAGAAAGAGAAAGATTATTTGATATTTTTAATAACGCAGTCTATGCCATACATCAAAAGGAGGGACTCAACAATCTTATTCTCGAGAAAAAGATATCCGCTGTCTCAGAGGAATTGGAAATAAAAAATTTGCAGCTGAACGAAGTTTTAAAAGCAGCTCATATAGATGGAAAGGCCATTGGAGCTATCACAAAATCTATTTAATAAATTGAAAGTGGAAAAAGTGAACTTATCCAGGATCTTCAAAATCAGTTGCAACAAATTCGTAGAGCCCATACTCATATGGTAAAAGCTTATGAAGGTAAGCTGGCAGAGTTTGTAATCCCAGTGTAAGAGCTCGGTTTCGATCCCTTAGTCCCAACAAATGTAGATTGATATGATTAAATATAAATAAATATGTGATAATTGAAGATGAGAGTTAATATACTTATCTGAATTTCCCAATACCAATTATATTGATATTATCCAATAAGAACATAGTAGAAAATGAAAAATGATTCCTACAACTTAATCCCATCATTTGATTCTCTTCCTTATCTGTCTCGAGATCCAGGCTCTTTTTTTAACGAAATGAAGCTTATTGTATCAAAAGGCTAGATAGAATCTTTGAGATCCATTGATCATGAAGTTGAGCCAAATCGCTAACTCCTTGATTATAATGACGATTTGGTTTTTGAACATGATGTTAAGGATTAGAATCGCTAGTCTGAAAAATAAATCGTATTAGGGACACATGAAAGTTTTAAAACTCCAAAGAAGAAAAAGAAAACAGGATGCGTGTGTAAAAAAACAGGTTGTCTGAAACTCTACTGCGAATGCTTTGCTTCAGGAAAAAATTGTACAGAGTAGTGCAACTGCTGCAATTGTGTGAATACGAACGAGAATAACTAATTAGTAGAAAGTGCACGGACTGTGCGAAAAAACCGCTCAAAAAATACATCATAGAAGCGAGTTTGCAACTGCAAAAAGACTCAATGCTTAAAAAAGTACTGCGAGTGCTTTAATGATGGACAAGCTTGCGGACCTGAATGTAAATGCGAAGGGTGCAGTAATGTATAAGATCACTAAAATAAAATAATAAACCAGGGAAAAAAGTTAAATATATGATGGAGAAAATGAATAAATAGGACAATTAGGGAGTCTATTGATTATATTATTTATTTAAATAAAAAAGTAATACCAGTAATATTTTCAGATAATCTCAATATATTCCAATATTAAAATTTTTCCTATTTTTCTTATTCGATTCTCCAATCACAGGGTTTCCTGAACTTAGTTTAATAGTCGGGAGCTCTTTTTTGAGTCCGGATTTTCATTTTCGATTATATATTAAAATTATTTTTTGAATTAATTAGCCTGGAAATAGCCATGCCAAATTACGACAATTCGCTGATTGTTAGTTTCTATCAAAATGTGAAGATAAACAATAAAGCACTGGTTCCAGAACCATGATAAAACGATGAAAAGTAAAAAATGATAAGGAGATAAGTAAAAAGTTTTTAATAAAAATGACATATAAATATGAAGAAAAGAACATATCGTGAGTAAAATGGCTCGAAAAAAAAACGTGAATTCCAAAATATGAAAAAAATTAAAGAAGGACCAAAGATTTAATTATAAATGTTGAGTTAATTTGCATGCATTATTTTGATAAATTGTTACAACTGAATAAGACAAATTCTATGTTTTTTTAAAATGTATTTTTACCCCTATTATGGTTCAAGTCTATTTACTAAGAGTTATGCAGGCTTTCTATTCTTTCCATTGTAAATGAAAACTTTTAATATTAACTACATATCTGAAAATTAATATTTTTCATCTTTTTTTAATATGGTTTCCCTGTAGGACTTGTTGCCAATAATTTTTGACCACATTCATACCATGTATTCATTATCTTTACTTTTTTTTGATGTTTTCAAGAAGTTTCTCAGAATGAGAATTGGGTCTAAATTATTGTCTAACTTCATTTTTTTCTCATATTTTCTCAATCTTGATTATTATATTTGGCCACTAGACTGAGTAGACCATGGAAATGGAAAATAAAAAATTATTTTTAAGCCGATATGTAAATTCTTTCCCTTGTCAGCAAAAAACTGACTTTAATTAATTTTTGTATGCTTTTTTCTTTCAATCTTACTTAAGCTTTGAGGTTAGCTTGGAATATTATTCAAAATCCGATTTTTTTCTACTTTATAATTAATAAATACATGTTCTATTTAATACCCATATTCACTATCCCTCTGCAAAACATCGAATTTCTTGATTAAAACTAGCCTAATGCAAAATGTGATGACCAATTAGATATTCAATCAAGGTTTGAAGACTAGTATTTGAATGAAAGCAAATAAAATTCTGATGATTATTGGGAGTTGTATTTAAAAATTTTTTATGAAGAACTCACTATTCTGTACGCAAAGCAGAAAAAGAAAGTTTGGTCCTCTGACTAGGATTAAATTTTGCTAAATTTAGATCAAAATTAAATTGACTGGAAAAAAATTTCTTGCATGTTTGAGGGTACCAATCCCTAAATTTGCAAAAGAAGATACTATAGAATTGTCGAGAAATTCCTCAGATGGCCAAAAGAGATAGACGATCAAATAAAATTCTTGAGGGATGTCAAATTAAGGAAATGGTCATTCATTGCGAAAACAATTCAGCAAAAATTCGCGAGTTTCAGATACACAGGAAAAATGATTAAGGAAAGGTATGAGTTCTATTTAAGAGGAGGGATATAGCTGAAAGAATGGACGATATAGGAGGACATAAAATTACTATAATAAGTAAAGGACAAAGGTCGATATTGGAAAATTATAATGCCTCATTTTTCTGGAAGGACATAACTCCAACTAAAAAATCGTTATAATGGGACTCTGAAGTTAATTTAGAAAAGAGTTTTAATCAAAGTTAGGTAGATTTGGAGGGATAAAAAAGAAAATAACTGAAAATTATACATGATTATCTATATCTAAATGATTTAATTTAAAAGAAAATATAATAAGAAGAGAATATTATTCTGATAAATTAGCCATTGTTATCCGTAAAATTGTTAAGAAAATAGTCAGAATGTAAAAAAAGATTAGCAAATTCATCTAAATAGAAAATAAAGTTGAATCTTTTTTATTATGAACAGAAATAATATCCTGAATATGTTTACTTTTCCCAAATCGGCTATAAATATCATAAATAACTTGTTTTCCGAAATGGTTTCAATGTTAATTTTACTGACACGCCCGAAAATATATCACATTTACTTTTGGACGATGTCTCCCTTTTTATGAACATTGGCCAAGGATTTTATCATCTTGTTAAGGTTAAAATAACCAAAAAATTATATTTTCCTATTGGTTTAGTAAAAATATGGCATCATCATACTTAGGACAAACCGATAATTATTAATATTATGTTAAATAAATAGTTTATAAATTTCTTATTTTTTCGCTATGCCATTTTTTCTTGATCTTTTTTATTTTATATTCAATTTCATTATTTACAAATGAATACCTATTTTCTATTCCTCTATTTATCTTGCCTTATTTTACTGTTCCCCTTTTCGGGTGTTTGCGCGACTAGCTATTTAGATACACGGGATAAATCGATCCTTTTGTAGAAAGAATATATGGTAAGCCCATTGGGATATTTTAAACTAAAATTACTCTCGAATTGCTCCATGGAGTTACAGAGATTTAACAGTTAAAATAGTAAGTATGAAGTTTCATCAACTTTTTAAATCGGTCCTGTGAAACCAAATGTTTGTACTACTCTAAACTTATCTCAATAGAGACAAGCCATATTATTTAATAATGAAAATGTCTCCAAAGAGCTAAATCAAAGTGAGAATCAATACTCTCGCTTAGTAATGAGACTTAATGATGTAGGAGACGTATACGTTGTCAAAATATATTCTCATAATCAATATGGAAGTGTAGATTAGTATTAAAAAGATTATTTATATCAAAGCATCTCCAGTTCAGAGACTCGTTTCCTGTACAGCTTGTCCAATTCTATCAAGTACGTCAATAAAAATAACTGGAATTTTTAAAATAATCTTGGAGTTATCACAGTCAGTAAAACAGCAGAAAATATTTTTAAAAATATTTTGTTGAGTTAGTTTCAATTGAGTGAAGTCGGCTTTATAGATCCTCAGAATGAAACTAGATACGCTGCTATCCCTGGTGGGAAGTACAACCCAAGGGCGGGAAACTATTCTTGCACCCAAGAAAATCAGGGTGTTTTTGCTGAATTTGACCAATACTGGCCCATTGTTCGAGTATATGATCGAGATAAATATCTCATTGCTTCCTATAAAGTGGACTAATTGAAGTATACAATCTGTCCTGAGAAAACCTTTGAAAATTTAGGCTAGTGTTTAACTTCATGTCCAGATCCATATTTAAAATAAATCCGCGGAGGCCATGGACGTTGCGTTTTAAATTGTGAAACAGGATCTCAGATCGATGAAGGGAAAAAAATCTGTACTTCTTCAAACTATGAGTCTTATCTTAATTATAATTATAACAAGATCTTGAATCGAAACTGTCCTCCAAATTCTATTGAGTACGAATATGGATGCGTTTGCTCAAATTCTTTGTTTTATGACTTCACCCAGAACTCTTGTGTATAAAAATGTCCGAATTCCACAATTGGACAAAAAGGAATTTGTATGGAATGTAATAAAAACTGTAAAAGCTGTGAAATTGATAATCAAAAAATATCTTATCTAGCCTGTTCAGAATGCTCTTAAGGATATGGTGATCAAAGATGTAGTGTATCCTCAAAAGATTGCAAAAATATTTTGAATTGCCTTACTTGTTAAAAGAATTCAAATTCAATTGAATTATGTTCGAAGTGCTCTCCATTTTATGTTTTAAGCAGTAATCGACAATCTTGCTCACGTAACAATTTTATGATTTAGAAGCTTGCAATTAGAATGAAGTTTTAGTTGTCGGAAGTGCAGGGTAGGCCTATTGTAATGTTCTAAGTGCCCTAAATTTAGGAAAACCTTTCCAGTTCGTAGGTGGTGAGTATTTGGGGTCCACATACTTGGTGAGGAAATCAGGAAGTTGCCCTGCAGGACAAAAAATATTTCGGGATAAATGCGTCCCGTCTTGTAGTCAAGAGTTTGATGTAAACAGTGAAAGTAGGTGCATATGTAAAAGTGGATTTGCAACATTTCAAAATTAAACTTGCATAAAAATATCAGAGTTGGAGAAGAATTTAATCGGCTATTATTACAATTCTTCTTATAATGCATTTTTCAATTGCCCTATAGGTTGCATTTCTTGCTAATACAACTATTGCTTGAAGTGTTCCCCTGACCATATTTTAGTAGCGACAGGTTCATCTTCTTTATGCAGACAGAGAACAATTCATTTTTCTTGCAATAATTAGTTTTATACCTACGATAGTGTTAATAAATTATGCATATCAAATAACATAATTAAAATATCGAACATCTCCAATTGCCAGACAGAGCTCAGAAGTAAATGTATTTTATGTAAAAATAACTTTGTTCTATCATAAGGTCGATGTATAAGTTCTTGCCCTGAAGAATATTTCAGTTTTTAAGGAAAGTGTACAAAAAACTCAAAAGAATGCTCTGTTTCAGGAGTAAAAAGTACCCCAGTATCGTCAAAAGTGAATTATTAGGTACTAAACAACCCTGTGTATAAGATCTACTCTCAAAATTATACATAGATTTCTAATTAACCAGTTACTTAAGTTTTAGCAATTAGGAAGTTTTTGGGACTCGATGCTGATCCACATCCTTAGTAATTAAATTCAATTATTTATTATCCATAAGTGTTTTGCAGAGTTCCACTCGCTGCAGGCAAACCAAGTTCTAATCCACCTAACCCCAACCCCAATCCTACACCTATCCCTAATCCTCCCAATGTTCTACCGCTAAATACAAATAAAATAGAAACTAATTGTACTGATACAGCCAAACCTTTCTTATTAGTAAATGGAGGATGTGTAGCTAGCTGCATCCCTGGCACTTTTCCTTTTATTGAAAAAACAAAAAATATTTGGATGTGTGTAACTGAAACTGAATGCTATGGAATGAATAAGCTAAAGCCCTTTCAACTTATTGATGGAACTTGTGTTGATGCCTGTCCTCCAAATACAACACCCTTAGCATTTGGAGTTGGGAGAGTTGTGCAATGCCAAAGTATAACTGATTGCCAAAAAGTAAATAGAATTACACCATTTAAATTACAAAATGATCAATGTTCCAGCTCCTGTCCCTCTGGCAGCACTCCAAAATTAACTGTAAATGGACAGCTATTATGCTAAGATGCGAAGACAACTCCGCCTAGAATTAATATAGATTCTTCTGTTTATAGAGTGGGTTCGGGCATTGGAGAAGGCTCTGATAAAATATACTATTTTGTTTTAGACTCTGTCCTCAATCAGAGTGATATCAGAGTAAATTATTACGGAGAAAGTCAATCGAGTAAACCAAAACCTATGGTTTCGCAGACCTTAGGTCAGAGCATACAGCCTTCTCCGAATATCGTAGATTCAACTGTAATTAACAATAAAACTTATTTGTCAATCAGGACAACTGCTGATGAAGTTGTGTTGGATTTGTCTAAAAATATTAAGCAATTCTAGACAGCCGATGGAAATAGACTGTCTTCTTCTATTTATGGTGTTAAGTAAAGTTAAAATCGTTTACAAAATACACGATCATGGTTAGCCATCATTGCATACGTCCTATCATTGATGCTAATTTGTCTGCACGCGATTTATACAGGGAATTAGCTCATCTATAAAGTCGATAACTTCTTAATCTTCGCTCAAAGTCTGTACTACTTTTCGTTTGTTCATCTTTTAATTAATGCTTCAATAGGGCAGTTTTATTATGGATTTTTATGGAGTCACTTTGGTTTCTTCCCAAATTATTTTAGTGGAACAATACCTCCTTTATATATGGAGGGTTATAGATCATTTACTCATAGTAATTTGCCAAATTCATATCGTTTGCTGACAGGAGACGCTAATTTCATTAGAAATGCAGGCTTTTCATTCAGTCTGTTAGCTACTTTCTTAGCTGCCTTCCTTATTGTGTGTGCTGTAATATTCCTTCTGAAAAAAATCTGCGGGAAATATGAAATATGGTATAAGAGAATAGCACTTTGTGCTTTATTTGCTGGGATTTAATTTGTTTCTATGAACATTTTCTACTGGGCTGTAGCTCATCTCATGTATAATTAGTCATATTTATTCAATGGCTTTCCAGGGGAGCCCGATAATCATGTGGGCTTTAGAACATCATGCTCAATCGCAGCAATAGTATGGATCTGCATCTATGGAATCTACATGATCGTCAGGTTCATTAAGAATAAAATTGGAGGACTGTATA
>ERZ724506.945-NODE-945-length-10243-cov-3.633883_pt1 | contig 10243 bp, 5 predicted proteins | sample MGYA00376039_ERZ724506 | MGnify/ENA primary metagenome ERZ724506 (study PRJEB28724, sample SAMN07190887) | wastewater metagenome | isolation source: effluent of sewage treatment plant in Hong Hong | place: USA: Christiansburg, Virginia | collected 2016-03-01 ... | reverse complement strand
TAGCCTCTTTTAAAGTCAAAGGAATTGTTAGTTATTTATTTTTTTTTATAACCAATCTAAACATGTCACGCATTTATTCAACAGAGACTGCTTTTCCTAAAATCATTCTGTAGTGAGTCTCTGGCATTCCTCCAAGCATAATTCTGTGTCTACCCATTAATCCAGTGTAGAGCACTTTGTCGATGAGATCATAGCCTGTGCGACGTCCATCAAGAATTTGAGTTGATATTTGAGTGACAAAATTTTCAGTTATTTCTTTGCTTTTAGTTTCTTATTGAATAGAAGGATGAGAATAGGCATAAAACCCATCTTTGTATTTGATTTATTTTGGTAAACTGTTCTTGTTGAGCATATCCATGGTCAATAAATTCACCACAGTCTCTTCCCATGTGATGGGCTTATGAGGATCTATTAAGTGCACTCCATCGAGACGATAATCTTCCACTTGGCCCAATGCGCATTTATGTGAGATAAATCTTTATCGAGCAATATAGGGGGATGGGTCAATTTGCAAAAAAATAAGATCTCTCTCTCCCAAGATGAGCATTTATTTAAAAATATCCATTTCAGGAATTTTATGTTTTGTTTCGCCTTTAGGAACTCCGATTAATTGTATTTCATCTGAGACCAATAGATCTCCCTGATTTGCATTATCCAGGGGAGTTAAGGTTTTTACATGAGATTTTTTCGTTAAAGAGCTGTCTTTCATATTGAAGAGATAGTCTTCAGGAGTCATTGTTCTAAATAAGTATTTTATCGTTTTTGATAAACTTCGGCTCATTTGTTATCTTAATTATTAATATAATTATACCTTCACTATAAAAACCTTAGCTAAATTTTATCAAAATGTTCAAAGCCTATATCAATCAATCAATTTTCAGACGAACTATCAGTTAAAAATGATGATTCATCTGATTCATACATATTCAAGTTGGAGATCTCTGTTTTTTAAAGTTGGTTATTTCGGTTCCTTTCCTCCATAGCAATTATCTTATTTCGAACATACTTTTGTAATTCTCTTAGTTTCTTCTGGCTCAGTTTCTACAAATCAAAATATTATTGCTATTCTCCATGGTCAAATACGATTGCGTACACGCCTTTTAAATGTTCCTTTGCAAGTCTGCGGATTTGTTGAGACAGTAGCTTCTTTTCCATTAATGTAACTGGTACTGAATCACTATATTCGCGATTAGTGACAGAAGTTTTTTTCTTCTTCTTTTGATTTTTGGAAATATTTTTATTTTCTTGCAATGAGTCGGACGATATTTTCGCATAGCAATTTTAAAATTCAGATGTTATTTTGAGATAATCTTAATTTGCTTCATTAAATCGATAGCTATTTTCAATAATTTTCATCATATCTGAGTTAAATTAAGCGAAATCAGCGTATTTCTCAGATTTAAGTTTTGTCTCTATCGTTTGCAGGTCCATGGGCTATTTAATAATTTCGTAATATTCTGGAATTTCTAATGCCAATGCATCAACAGGTTGTAAAAAAGGCCAACTACTTTTATGATTTTTCAATTGAGATAAAATCTTTGCGGCTCGTTTTAATCCTTCATTCAAAGTATCAGCCCATTTGTTATTGTTATTAGTTGGACCATTTTTTTCAACTTTGGGTGCTGCTAATTTTTAAGTGGGGGCTTTGATAGATGAAGAGGGATTTGAATTTACATTTTTTTTGTTATTCTGAGAATGATTTTTATTTTGAGTTTGAATTTGACTGTTGGAATCTTCGCTATGAAATGCTGAGCTTCTTCTTCTGGTGGCTTCAATTATATGCTTGGGGATATTTTTTTTTTGTTCCTGGATCAATGAATACCCTGCGGGTAGTCGGTTTCCAATATAGAGCATCTACTCATTCGAAAGTTCTAACCTAAAAATTTCAATGGATTTAAAATCTCTTGGTAGCCTGTACTTTGACATTATCCTTATAATTGTGTATTTATAAATTACAAAATTAAATTTTAAATTATACTTCTAATAATGTAGACCAATTAAATGTGAATAAGAGAGTAAGGAAAATATGAAGTTTTGGTGGGAAAATTTTATTCAATAGACATATAAATTTTATGAAAAATTAGGAAAAATAAAATTTCTATTTAGAAAATAATTAATATTCCATTCTAAAGAGAAAAGAGAATGTAGAGCAGGAATAGAAATATATTGTCGTTAAATGAGGATACAAAATAGAACTCGTACCCTCTGGAGGCAAAGCTTTACCCACACGAATAAAATGTTGTCCAAAAACCATTTGGGGTTCAAAACATTGAATAGGTAGATGAAGAATAGGACTATAGTTTATACTCGAAGAAGAGATTAGTTCAACATAAAAAGGAAGTCATAGAGGAGTTTACTATAAGATTAATCCCCGTTTAAATGGATTGAATATGATCATACGACGACTTTATTTAAAATTTCTTATTTCATCAAGTATCTGTTATCTATTATCTAAAATCCATCTATGTTGCAAATAGTAAATTTTACCAAACTGGTAAATAAATGGGTGGTAAAATATTGTATTAATTGAATATATAAATTATAAGCATATCGAGTATTCGATTTGAAATGGGTAACTCAACTGAAAAGCCTCCTCTACCATCATAATTAAATGCAGTGAATGACTCGAGATATGGTGGAGCAATCATGACAGACAAAAATAAGACCAAGGCCTATCAAATATTCGATTTAGACCAGAATAATGCAGAGAGTTTTAGTAAGTTGCTCAAAACCAGAAAATAGTTGAAGCATCCCGGCTTGATCAGCGTCAACCGCACTTGGATCGATAATTATAGGGAGAACTGCTCTTTCCAAAAAATGCACCGGCTCACTGTTTAATATCTATATGTTCCTGAAAACTTGCAAGATTAAATTAAAAGATTTTGCGAGTTGAGGAGGCCAGTACCAGAAAACCTAGTGCGGAAATATTTCTATAATGTTGTCTCTTGTTTGGAATATTTGAGACTCCACGGAACTTGCCATGGGGATATCAAGCCGAAAAATATTTTGATCAGCAAAGATAAGCAGGCTTTCTTAGCTGACTCGTACTTTATTAATGGAGGGAGGATAGCCTTTGAGATAGTCATGGAGGACCCTTAATCTCTTTCTTTATTGAGCCCAGCCCAACTTTAAAGTTTAAGAAACAAAAAGTTTGTTTCTTTAAAATAAATTCATGAAGACGAAATGTTTGCAATTGGTCTATCAATGATGGAGACAATGACTGCTTAGCCGGCCATGTAATGTTATGACTTAGCAAATTTAAAGTTAAAACCATAATTTTTCAATAGGAAATATTCTGAAATGATTGCTTGCTAATATTCTCCACAGTTATGCCAATTAGTGATGGCATGTGTTGAGTTTGCCCCTGAAAGAAGAATCAAATTTTCTCAATTTGTTCAGTCCATATCCTCGGCACAAATTAATATATGAATGATTATTCAATATCTTTTTTAAAACTTGCTCCAAAAATTCTTTTATTAATAATTTCTTTACTTGTCACTGCATAATTCCTCGAATAGAAGAAAAAAAAAGATATGATTCAATTATAATCAGATTATGAAAGAAGATATCATAGAAATATGTTTTTAAAATTATTTTCTTTATTAGTTCTTTTTATTTTTATGATACTTTCATTCAAATAGCTTATTGATTTTTCTCCTTTTATCGATACCAATTAAACATCTGTCCTTGATTCATAAAGATAGATAGTGGTTTCCTCCTACTTAGATTATTTTATTTGACTTTTTCATGAGTATTTAAATTTTTATTTTCGCTTTAAACTCTCCTTAAAAAAATAGGATAAATATTTTGTCAGGAGCCGAAAAATCAAAAATTGATAAGATATAATTGAAAATTTCATTTAATTTCATCGCCCCAAGGATAATTTCATTGGGCAAATACTTAGATAAAACTTGAATTAATTTAAGGAAAAAAAGCAAGTAAAATCAATTTAGAAAAGACCATACTCTTGTAGATGATCTTTTTATTAGAAGCTATGGATAGTTTTCTAGCATAAAACTATGGTTAAGTTTGATTTCCTTTTCTATATGAGATTCTTCACATTATTAGCCTTTAGAGCAATATCCATTCTCTGAAAAATTTATGCAGGAGCACTCCTATTCCTGTTCAGAATCAGAATTAGGGGATTTTCTGGGTGATAAAAGAGGAGAGTCAATGGTTGATGTTGAACTTATATTCCTTTTCAGCAATTTTTGAAATAGGGGATATTCTCCTTCTTTTATTTCCTGTTTTATTCTTTTTGGGGTGAAAAAAGAAGTGTTTTGCAACTTTTCTTGACCTTATATCATTATACAAAATTGATTATAAAAATATTGTAAAGATCAACTATATAAACTTCGAACTTTAAATTTTTTAACACAAAATACATAGCATAAATTCATTGCAACAAGGTTATTTCATAGAAAATGATTGATGGAGAGTATAAAAACACATACAATGTTTTTTTGTAAATATAGTTTCGTTCATAGAATGCAACCAACTGAGTTAAGTTTAAGATAGATCTCAGAAAATATGGGCGAGAACAAGAAAATATATAGAGCTTAAAATATTATCGATAGGATGAGATAAATGACTCATTTTTATGCTTACTTTTAGTTCATTACGCACCTTTTGGAAACGGATTTAATGAGAGAAAAGATAAAAGAGGAAATGATATGATGAAATGATTTTTATCCATTTTATTATTCTTTTAAATGAGCTGCAAAATCAGCAAAAGTCAATTGAAAATTATACATTTTAGCAATAATATGATAAATAAAAAATCATAACCAATGACAACTCTGAACGAGCCCTTCCACGCAAGAAGAAAATCTTTAGTCTTTTCAAGCACCCTAAATGAAAAAGGATCTCCTATTAAAAAGAGGATAGCTGCTTAATATCTTCCGAAATATCATAAGAAATTAAAGCTATCCAATAACAAAATAATATAGCCTTCTTAAGATCGGCTTAGCTAATTGACAACCAAACAAATAGATCGCTTGATTGAAATGTAAAAAATAAAGAGCCTACTCAATGATAACAAGAAAGGAATAAAACCGACCCATATTAATTTTATATAATCCGACTCCAATCGGCATCCCAATGTTTACCAACCAAATTTTATTGCCAAAATTAATAGGATAGCTTTGTAGCGCAACATCCGTCATCTCAGGTCAGAATAATTTGACTAAGCTACTCTATCGCCCAAGTAACTGAGGTAGAGGGGCCTCCAGCTTCAAAAAAAAAACTTACGGTTTGTTAAAGAATATAAACTAGACTTACAAAAATAAGATATAAAAACATATGAATAACTCCAATAAAAATCAATCAGTAGTGTGGAGGATAAAATAGAATAATTTGAGAGAACTTTATAATAAAAAAAAATGAAGTCAAAAATGAGTTTGCATCCATAAACTCAAAGACTCGCGAAATTTCGACATAAAAAGACAAACATTTTATCAATGACAAGATGGTTTAATGGTATGTCTACTTTCTATCTGAATTTGGATAAACCTTCTCACTATTACGGTTCGAGAGATAGCGCAGTGAAGAGCAGAGCATCCACAACAAATACACCTGGCAATTACCACACAAATAAGAATAATACTCCAAATTATAAGTGTAATGGATCGACTGCTTTTGAATAGAGAGCTGATTACGACAGAAACTATGACTTTTAGTACGAAACAAATGAGTTTAACTGTGTTATGAATAAAAGAAGAAGCAAGACAATTTAAAAGTTTGGCAATACCAGATTGGCTACAGTTGGATGATTCTTTTAATCTAGTAGACACTGTGTTTGACTTTTATTAAATATCAATTTTAAATTATTATTGAATAGAAAATGAGTACATTTTAAGAAGTATTAAACAAATTGCAAAAACTGAAGGAAAAGGCAGCTGCTGCTCCTGACTTTGAAACATTATAAAAAATCTCAGAGAAGGTTGATAAAATTCGATAAAAATTAACAGGCAAAAATGAAAATAGAGAATTAAATTCAATCCTGGATAAAATAGATTTTTTAATTTCCTAGAAGAATAAAGGGTTTCGGTAAAGAATTATCAAAAATTCAAGTAAGCTTATCAATGAAGAATCCACTATCAATTAATTAGCGGATCGCACTCTAAAATATTCGAAATCTGCTGAAAATCTAAAAGTGTTAACGTCAAATCGAGGTCCTGATAAGTCTCTAATTAATGGAACTAACAATCAAAAGAAAATCGTTAGCTCTCGAACCAGACACAACGTCAATGAAAAATCTGGTTTGGACATCAATAACACTAAAAATAAAAAATAGAAAACATTTTATATTCATGGAAATAGAGATATACAAAATAATGAAGAGATGTCAGAATTTTTGGAAGCTTAGAGTATATCTCAAACTCAACAAGTTCAGAGTCTGAAAAGAAATTCGAAATTGACTCAAGCAAGAAATACCCACGAACTCCAGGATGATGCTGATAAAACAATAATCAGCCCTTATACTAAAACTTTTATAGAAGAGTAGATGACATAAAAAAGACGCTTGAACAATTAAGTCGATTTTTTATAGCAAAAACTATCATATTCTTTTAAACAAATTGATGATCTCTCTAAAAAAGTTCTAGCTCTTTAAACCAACAAGTAGAAAACGACAAAATAACTTGAATAACGAAATTATTTGAGCCCAATGTCTAAAAACTACTTGATCAAGCAGGATTCTGTGGTTGATGAGTATAGTCAAAAGTTGAGATAAAAAACTTTTATTATTGAAGATATCAAGGCTAAACTTTAATATTTTAAGTCTATGAACTAAGAGCTAAAAAACAGAATCACAAATGAACACAGAAGAAGTGAAGACTATATAGAGGGGTTAAAGTAAGAAATCAAAGGTCTAAAAAAAGAAGTATAAAAATATAAAAAATAAAATGAGAACTTGAATAGATAAATAGAAGATGTGGAATAGAAGAATGAAGGATTGATGAATGAAGTAAAAAAATTGGTAGCCAAGCTTGAGGAGTAGTCAAAATAAAGTGAAAAGGCAAAGAAAATGATTAGCGCATCGATAACTAAAAAAAATCAATAACTTTAGAAATAAATTGGATATTTAACTTAAAAAACTGCTCATTTATCAAAGTTGTAGTTAAAACTCCAGCAATAACACTAGTAAAAATAGCAATTAGCCTCATTAAAGTTTAAATTATAATCGAGAATTGTTTAGATTGAAGGTGAGTCAAAAAAATTTCAAGAGTAAAGAGATTTTAATGAAATGAGAATCTATAAATTATAATAAGAAAATAAATTCCTCAAAGCTGAACTCAAGAATAACATCGAAGCTAAAGAGCTCTTAGCAGAGTAGCTTTTATAAGTAAGTTGATTTATAATTCAGGTTAAGGACAAACTAGAGCTCCAGTCGAGATCAGTTGCTCTTTAGGAATATGAAAATGAATTAAAGGTAAAAAATAAATTGAGTAAACTTAAATAGATCAGAGGATTGTTAAATTAGCTCAGGTGATGGACTCGAAACCGCACTCAAGTGAAAATTGAACTGTATTTCTGCAATTCATTTCATTTTTATATTCTATATGAAAATATAATTTAAGCCTATTATATGTCCATTCAATTCTGAAGAGTCATGAAATTAAAATATCAAAGACAATAGTTTAAAAAATCATGATCAAAATTTAGGAAAACTTGATTAATATATTTTCTTCCCTGCATTCGAAGCAGTGAGAGAGCCTCTAAATTTGGAAGGATAGTATGCAGATGATGGCTTAACAGTAGGACAAGGACATATTTAAATTTCAGTTGTTTCGCTGCTGGAAGGTCCATCAAGGATGTCCTGCCTTTGAATCACAGGCTGTTGGCGTTCGAAGAGATCAAACTCAAATGAATTATTGGATTGAGATGGTTAAATTGGTGAAGGGATGTTTTTGTTTCTGTTCCTTTGATTGGAGGTAGGTTGACTGAAAGTCTCATTAGCATTAAAAGCATTGGAAGTAATGATGTTCCCATTGTTATCGATGCGAACTTTATGTGATTGACAACTTCCCATAAGTATTATGGAAATTTAATAAATATTTATGATAAGGTAATTCAAACAAAAACTAATAAAAGAATTGAAATTAAATATAAAGAATCTGAAAATGTAAATTGCAAGGGATCACTAACTTGTTAATTAGCCATTAGCTATAATAATTAGGTATTTATCATGATTAAAATATTTAAAAATAATGTGAAGTCATATGTCCTTCAGGAGGTAAATGTTAAGTAGAGATCCTCTACACTTTCATTAATTGGAAACATATTGAACCTCAATCCCAATATATGCCGCAATACTCAAGTATTTGGATTTGTATCCATGAAGCCAGGTAAACCCACCACAATAAAGGTGTTTCCTTAGTCACAGAATAGCAAAGAATAAAAATAGTAAGTGTTAAAGACTTACTTATAAATAATACCTCCATATCGATTGCAATAACTGCTTCATCCATAAAAATCATAGATAACATAATTCGTTAACAAACCTGAGGGAATCGAACTTACCCACTAATAATTAGTTAAGTTGTAAAAAAAAATTAAAAAATATGTGCATATGATCCCTGTTGAACAGTTGGGAGAACTTCTACCAGCTATTTCGGGCCCACTTGGGAAGAAAAAATAGTTTAGAACTGGAGGAAATTAATTATAGATAAGGCTAGAGTAGGAACATCGGCTGATGTGTAGGAAAATATATACGAAAATATTGGCAATGACAAATAAAAAACTCTCCAACTTGAGCTTAGAACAGATCGTCAATTTTGTTTACAAGTTGGTAAAAAATAACTTCAAATAATTTTAGTTCATGAAGTAGGTGGAGAGAATCATTATTGAATAGAAAATAAAAATAAATTATCCCCTTATTCGAAAAATTTTGTGGTCATACACTCATCTTGATGTGGGGAGCTCAGTTTTGTATTCTCATATTTGTAAGACCATTAAAATAGGGCAGCATTAGTTGCACCCACTTTAAATTGCTGAAGCAGCATATATGCTGAGCAAATGCAATGAGAATGCTTCTGGTGGGTATGGCATTTTTGCTATTGCCTAAAAGCATTTGCTCGGTCATTTTCCAAGATTATCTTTCAATGAGCTTGTCAAGGCTGCTTCATTTATGCTGACCCAAAACATCGGCACGAACTAGTTTCAAATGTAATTATAGTCGTAGTTGTACAAAAAATATCCCGACAAATCCAACTTGCGTATCAATTAACTCGTAATTTTACTCAAATCAACTTCAGCTTATTACTTCAAGTTTAAAGACAAAGCTCTTCTTAATTTACTGCTCACATCTACATATCGACTTGCTTCTGAAGCGAATTTATAACAGTTTGAAGATATTGTCTGGAGCTGGGGACGATCTGGCAAGGGAGACCATTAGCTTTGGAAAAAAATATAGGACCAAATTAATAAAAAATATATTAACTTACTAAAGCCTCGACAATTATCATTTTTTTACTTTTCATTATGTTCAACAGAGTATTCATCTGATTAAGCTATAAAGTTGCTTTAAAATAAATTTATACAAATTGCTTAATCAGTCTCCGATATTAATGAGCATTATTTGCTGAAATTCTTATTGGGAATGGAAAAGCGGAAAGTTTTCCCTGAGCATTCTTTTACTCAAATCAGTCAGATGATTATAGCAAGGATGGAGAAACTCTCTGTGAAATAGCTCGTAACTTTTATCAAGATATTAAACGAGAGCGACCTTTGTTACTAAAACAAAAATAAATTTAAAGAAATAGAGGAGTCATTAATAAAAGTGTGCGAGAAGGGGATAGGCCAAAAAATATACCTGTTCAACATTAAGTAGATTGTATAGATCTTGTATATGTGGATTAAGCTAGATATCAAAAGCGAGAAGACTAAATAAATTTCAGTTGATTTAAAGTAAAAACTATTTAGTCAAATAAGCCTTTCCACTCATTAGGTCCCCAAATCCGTTTTTATTAAAGCTCTCTTTTGCTTTACAATCAGTGATAAGTATAAATAGTCCATATAAATGATCGTGATATTGGAAGAATTGCTGAAATTTGGCCCTGTCACTTATTTTTTTTCTCCCTTTTAACTCCCTTTAATGAGTTATTGTGTCTACCATTTAGTCGTCAATGGAAACGAACAAATTAAAATCAGTCCAGAGTTGATTGAAGAATTAGGTGAGGCTATTGATAAGATAAATCCTATTATACTGAACAAATTTGTCCGAAATGGGTATGATTAGTGT
>ERZ724506.944-NODE-944-length-10244-cov-6.912553_pt1 | contig 10244 bp, 1 predicted proteins | sample MGYA00376039_ERZ724506 | MGnify/ENA primary metagenome ERZ724506 (study PRJEB28724, sample SAMN07190887) | wastewater metagenome | isolation source: effluent of sewage treatment plant in Hong Hong | place: USA: Christiansburg, Virginia | collected 2016-03-01 ... | reverse complement strand
TCCTTTTGTTATTAATAGTCTTCATATTCAAACATTTTTCTTAAACTATCATCTAAATATAAATCTTTACTTTCATTTTATTCTCTAAGACTCATTAAGCCTTTTACTTGTTGATTTTTTCTCTATTGAGCTTGAAACTTTCTAAGCTACTAAGTCATGCTTTTAATTTCAGCCATTATATTTTATAATCTTATATTTATTTTATTTAGTTATTAATCAAGCTCAATTACTTCAAGCTCTTCTATTTCTTGTGAGTTTTCTTCATCTTAATCTTGAGCAATTTTTGTAACAAACTTTGAGTCTTTCAAAATGTTATATAAAAAGTCTTCTTTATTATTGAGATATTCTTAAAGTATTTTATCAGAGCATGAAACACAGTCTTTATATTGCCAGTTCTCTATTTGATTAAGTGCAAAGTTTTCTCCCAAAGAGCCTGTTAAACAGCTGGTTATTTTTGGCTAATTATGCTGAAGAAATTGATCTAAAAGTTCAATAGAAGCACCACAGGCAAATTATGATACTCCAGGTTTGGTTACAGTACATTATTAATCTAAAGTTCTTCCACTAAGCGTGTCTTTTGGAGCCAAATAATCGCTGCAAAAATAACAACCAGTTTTAGAATTTTAAGACTAACTCTCCTTGCTTAATGAAGCTTGTAAAATTGCTATAAAAGAATCAAAGCCAATACCTACAGAGAGATTTATCTTGTTATATAGAGAACTTAAAAGACAAGGAAAATATCAACCTTCTCAAGAATCTAAACAGCTAAAAATAATATCAGAATTTTTTATTTCATTTTCCAAAATTTCAAGATTATTTTTCTAAATTTCTAAATTATCTTAACTTAAAAAATGACCCGGCATTGGTAATCAAAATTCATGTGTAGATATGTTGAGACCTGGATTGAGTTTTTTCAACTAAATTTCTGCGCATTTTGCTTTTTAAAGACCATTTTAGTCATCATCAAAACACTCTATGCTATATAGGGATTATCTTGAGAGATTTGAGTAAGAAACTTTACCTGAGTCTATTAAACAAAAATTAATAAACCCATAAGATACTAAGAGATTTGCAATGTTGCAGCCAAGTGTTCCTAAACCAAGAATTAATACTCTTTTTTGAGGATAAATACTGTAGTCATATTGAGTATTTATTCACCAGTTAATAAGCTTAATATTTAACTATATTTATTGTTGAATAATGTCTTGCTAAGATAGAGACTCTTTAACATTTATTTAGACTTTATTTATGATAGTTTTTATTTAATATTCTATCTTATTTTCATTATTATCAGCTTATTTTTCCATAGACTTGATTTTGATAAGAACAACATTATTGTCTCTATTTGTTATTAATTATGATTTTATTATATTGATTTCTTATTCTCAAAACTCAATATCTAAATAGTTAAAGATTAAGTAAGATAAATTATTTGAGTTAAATGGGTCTACATAGATTTATTTATCTTTATTAATTTAAAAGCCATTTGAATGAAGAAGATCATAATGATTGAAGTTTTCTTAACCTATTTCAACATTATCTTATATTGTTAATTAGAAACTTTTTAAACTTAGCTTGTTAATGTTTCTCTATATAAAAGAATAGGTAATATTATAACTTTTATGATCAATGTACACCAGTAGAGCAAAGCTCTTAACTATCATATCTTTATTATCAAGTATTTTAGTTTAAAAATCATCAAAATCTATTAGTCAATTTAGTATTATCAAATGGCCTTAAAACCTAACATAATGTAAGCCAAATACCTAAGCCTTATATTATTGTTACTCAAAGCTATTTTCATCAAATCTTAATATCAAGTTCTCATACTTCAGCTTACTACACTCACTAATACCCCATATATCTATAGATTCTTAATTAAGTTTAGTTTTCTCAAGCTTGGTTTGGAAGCATTTTTTCCAAAATAAAATGTCAATTATTGGCTGAGTATTTATCAGCCTCATTATATTATTAGATTATAAAAAATTATTATTGAAATGTTTAACTAAGGAAAGATAATAATAAGATCCATTTAATAAGAGAACCCTTTTCTTTAACTAAATTAGTTTTAGTACACAATAAATGACTCTTTAAAATGGGACATTTAAATTAAAGGTTAAAGAATTGGCTATCTTTTTCTATCATTATTTTATCACATATAGAGCCCTAATTATTTGTTAATGAAAATAATAGAAATTAAAAAATATTTAAAAGAAGTTTAAATTATTGACTATTGAGTAGGAGTTTTATTGATGATTGACTGTGAATAAGATTTTGATTATGTATTTTAGATACAGTAGCTTTGTTTAGAAGAGGATATAATTTTGGTTGTTTTTTGAACAGATTTTGAGCTATTAAAATTTCTTAAGTAATTATCTATTATACTGAAGACATAAATCTTGTTTCAACCTACTTGAAAATTGCTCAAAAATATTATCCTCTTATTATTACTATAAGAATATTTAAATGTCTTTTGCTATATTATTATTTTTTGTACCTGGCTTAGTGTTTTTATTCTCTATTTCTTTTAGCTAAAAATCTAGCTATTAAAAATCCATTACATATTTATTGCATTGTATTGCTTAATCATAATAAGTCTTATTGTTTTATAGATTACAATACTGCTCTTTTAAAATCTCAAGACCATTTATAGATAGAATATTTTTTGGTCTTTTTATCATAATATTTTTATGGAACTACTCATTGAATAATTGAATAGACTACAAAGCATTATTATTAATAGTTTCTATTCTCTATTTAGTCTCTTATAGAAACTCCTATAAAGTTAAGTAAAGCTTATTTTATAATAAATAACTGCTTATTAAATAATGATCAAACATTGACTCATTTTTTTATTTAATTTCGTTCATAAAATTTATAATAAAAATAATCAAATATATAATAGATTAAAATTATTACTCCAGCCTCTTAAGCTGTTCTATATTTTTCATTATAATATCTTTAGAGGTTTCACAAATGTATCCTCCTATTATAAGCTCATTAAGAATCAAATATATCTCTTATGATTGATAAATAAAATTAAGTTCCGAAACGTTACCAAAATAAGTGTTTAAAAGCTCAACAAACAGCTAAAGAAATTCTAAGTATTATAACTCATTGTCTTGAAAGTCAATGCATATAATGAAAAACAAACCCGCAAATCTTCAATATATAATCTTGTTGCCCATGTATTCTATACAGTTTGCAAATTTGTCACTTCTTTTTAAGATCTTCATATGAAGGTCGGTCTTAATTTTTAATTTATCTTATTATGTAAATTATTGGTACCATATTTCATATCTTATTTATCCATCTCGGGTTTGGACTAATAAATAATCTATCATTATAATTAAAATTTATAAATGAAAAATTGAATAACGGTAATTTTGGTCCTATATTTGAGAATTTCTTTTACTAATTAAATTAACAACCCAGGTTCTTGAGCTGCGCCAAGTACTCCACCCACACCTGTTAATGGTAATCAAGGTTTTAAGTGTGAATACTTTTAAATAACTAAACCTTTAGACAATAAAAAATAAAAAAGTTTGATTTTTAATGTTAGAGATGAGAATTAATAAAAAAAAGAAATAAAATTGTTTAATTATGATAATAAATCTTAAGGAAATGAAACTAGTTAATAATTATTTTTGGCAAATACTGAAACAATCAAGAATATGTCGGAAATCAAATAAATATAAGTGGATATATATACAGAGGAAATTATTGACTTGTCTATATGAGAAACGAATGTAATAAATGGGTAATTAAAAACTGAAATTAAGTATATAAACTAAACAATAATATATAACTTGCTAGATAACACATTAAGACATGATTGAATATAATAAATTAAAAATGCAGATGCTGAGGGAACGAACTAAGAATTCTCATATCTAAGTGAGAATGAGATGAATAACTTTTTTAAAGACATTAATAAAAGAGACACTAATAATTTTGATACAAGATTAATAAATTATACAAATTATTTAAATTATTTATGATATAAGCATTTTATTAAAGAGTTAATTAATTAAGTATATAAATTGGATAATGATATTTAAATAAAATAGTGGCTATAAAAGGTTAAAAATAAAACACTAAATTTTAATGACCCAAAAGATAAAATTGATTTAAAAAACTATTTAATAATTAAATTAGTGGCAATTATAAGATAGAAATAATTAAATTTCTTTCAGAAGAAGTTTATCATAAAATTTTTCAAACAATTTTGAATAGTTTAATTTCGAATTGCTATGAATATTTAAAAAAATTAATAAAAATTTAAGAGTGTATAGATAAATAGGAATAAATAAAATTCGATTATTTTAAGAAAAGGCAATAATTTGAAGTCGAAAACAAAGAGCTAAGATTAATGGATTTTAAGTATGCCGATTCCACTTTTATAGATTAAAAAGAATACCCTGATTATATATGATGGTTTTTTGATTAATTGCCTTAAAATGGGGAGGAATTTATATTTTATAGATTTGGAATTAGAGGGATTAAAACAGAGCTATCTGATAAGCTTTATTTTGAAAAAATTTAAAGAATAAGAAAATATGAAGTCAAATACAAAGAGCCAGCACCATCATAGTAAAAATTGAAAGTTGATCCATCAAGCAACGATGATCCTAAATACTGGATTATTTAATCAATTTTATTTTCCTTAATCTATTTGCATAAATTTTATATATATAATTTTATGAATTTTAACAAAAATGATTTGTAATTTCTATAAGACATAATTTAAAATTATGAAGATAAAATAAATTATAAGCTTAAGGCCATGATAATTTAAAATAATGATAAAAATAAAGAAGATTATTTAACCTAGCATGATATTATTAATTAAAATTTTAAAAAGCTACCTAATTTTATCTTAATGTTTTTTTTTGATAGCTTCTATTTTTCTTAATATAATTTAAAAATTGAATATTTTAAAGAAAAATTATTTAGTTGATTATAAGCAAGAGAATTTTAAAACTGCAATATAATGAATCCTATATAAATCATGTAACTAATAAACAAAACTATAATAAAGCCTTATAAAAAGTAAAATATTAAATTCTCTATTAAAAACAGTTTAAAACTTATTAATGACAAATAATATAAAAATTCATAAAAAATAAAAAACTATTATAAATTAATAAAAAGAAATATATATATAACCTAGGCAGAAGATAATTACTTGGTGCTTAAAATATAATTTTCTCATCAAGAAATATTTAATAATCTTTTGAAATGACTCTTTTATCAGGAGCAATAAGTTTTATAAAAAAATCTAAAATAATTTTGATCTTAAAAACTAAGCACCATTACACAATAAAAAATAAATATCAATGTTTATTTTTGATGCTAAATATGCAACCTTTATCATGAAACTAAACCAAACAAAATAATTCAATGTAAGAATTGCAATATAAAACTACATTAATATTGTATAGGATTATATTCCTAACAAGATTAATTTTATGAATGTCAAAAATGTTTGTTAAGTTTTCAATCAAAAACCAAAAAAATATTTTGTTTATTTTGTCCAATATAAACTGGAGTATTTTATCAGCTTAAAGAATAAAACAAATTCGTTCATTATTCTTGTGCTTTTTATAACAACATTACATTTTAAAACTAGTCGTTTTGAGATAAAGAGATCTTGAGTATTTAAAGCTAGAAAATCTAGAGCTGTTTTGTATGTAAATTAAGTACTGGTTGAACTCAAAAATGTTAAGACGAGAAGTGCTAATAATACATGCATATTGAATGTTGCTGAATAATAAATTGCGATATATATGAAGATGTTATTAAGAAAAAATGTTTTGTTAGCTGTGACTATCATTCTTGTTTTAAGTATTAGAAGCATTTATTTTTGCTGTAGGAAAGATTTTATGAGCAAATTGAAAAATTTAGCAAATAGATAAAATTTTTATCAAATTTTTAATTTATTATTAAATAAATATTTAAATTTTTAAATTAAATATCTTTTATAATTAACAATTGATTAATGAGTATTTAATTAGAATTAGTTTAAGGAGAATTAAAAATTGATAATTTAACATCCATAAATAATTAAGATAAAAAAGAATTATTATTAATGCTAAGATAATATTAGTTTATATGAAGATTCCATTTTTGGTTATTAGCTTTTTTATTATTTATTTTGTATTGTTATCAAGGAGCTTTGGTTTAGTTATAAACTCTGAGTGAAAACAGCTTTAAGTTATTTATATTTATAAATAACTTAAAATACTAATTTGAACTTATAGCATTTAGTTTAGAAAAGTATTTAAAAGTAGACATATATAAATAGCGAAACTTATTTTCTTATCTTTTATTATATTCTTTATATATAATATTATTCATTTGTATCTTTTAAACACTAGTCTTATTTTACTACTGAGAGATTTTTTACACTAAGAACTTCTAATACATATCTATTGTAATTATTAACTTCTATATTTTGGTGATAAAAACAATTATGATTTATTTAATAACAAAAATACAATAAAAACTAAGCAACAATAATATATATGATTACTACTAACAAACGATACTTAAAAAATTAATATAACTCATAATAAATAATAAAAATATATTTTTTTAATTATTTGCAAGATTTGAAAAAAATGATCAAGAATCATCATTGCTTTTATCTGAATTTTAAAAATCTATATTTCCATTTAGCTCAATTCGCATAGCTAATTTTATAACAGGCAAAAGTATATCATGCAAATCTGTTTCTTATATTTTTTAATACTCTTTGTCTTCATAGGTAATTTGGTACACAAAGTCTCTAAAATAATTCTAGTTCAAAAACATTATCTCTTCCGAAAGCAAAACATCTCTTAACAATTTTAGATTCATAAAAGTCTTCTAATTAAGGCCCAGATTTCCAAAAGGAACTAAAAACTCATAAAATATAAAAATCAAGTCTATTTAAAATTCTTATGTATTTTAATAAAACTATAGTAGGTTTTCTTTTATTAAAAATGAGATTTAATATTTTTCAATGTCAGATACTTAGTCTCCTTGTAATATGTTGGATAGCATTTACAATAATGATTTTATATGCTTTTCCTATTGAGTCTAAAATGACTTCATAATCAAGGCACTATAAAATGGTAGGATAGTTTTAAGACCCAAAATTTTAATAAGAGTATAAAATAAATTTATTGCTAAGTTTTATCACAAAGTCATTAAATATGAAAAAGTTAATCCAATTAGTTTAGATAATATAAAGCTTAGCCACTCAAATGAAGGCCCTATACTCAATCAAGTAAAAAAATCAAAGTCCGTTTCATATTAAATAAGCCCTTATATATTATCCTCTTAAATCTCTTTAACTAACTAGTTTATTTTACTTTTCATTTGAACAAAATTAAGCCTTTAAAAGAGATCAGATTTCAATTATACTTTCATTGAATAGTCAACTATTTCTTCATTAAGAGATCCCTGAATATTTTTAATCTTTTTGAAAATTTTCTCCAAACTTTAAAAAACACTAAAAATTTCATCTTAAGAAACAATTTCAATTTTGTTGTTCTTTAGGACTATTGCGTCATTAGAGAATGTTATTAAGAAGTTAATAAAAGCTGTCAAACATAAAACTCATACTTTTTGCTGCTCTTATTTACTAATTTACTGGCTCTTGAAATAAACCATTCTCCAAATCTGGTCATTAAATTTCGTAATTTCATTCTTTAATTTCTCAATTAGCTCTTGGTCTTAAAAGTTAGACATAAAAACCATGTGTCTTGTTTATAGTATTTTTCTCTGTGTCAAAGTGAAGTAGCAGAAAAATAACATTGAAGCTTCATTGGTCTAATATTCTTATAGAAAGTGCTAGAAAATAAAATCCAAATGATTGAACTAAATTTGGCCTAAAACCTACTTGAAACCCTGTAGTTCTAAAGCATATATTATAAACAAATATTTATTCATATTATTTGAAGGAATTTCTTACTAACTATTTTCCTCCAAAAACTCATTTATATTCTACACTATTTATTATATGTTCATTTTTATTGTACTCTATGACTAAGGAAAAATACTTTAAATTTCTTTGAGTAATTATGACAGCTAAATAATTACCTCATATTTATTTGCAACAAAAAATCCTGACTTAATAATATCTAATATCTTCTATAATTCAAACAAATTTTATTTATGTCTGAAATTATAAATAATAATTTTGATTGTTAGAATTTTCAATCATAAATCTAAAATTTCATTAAGAAATAAAATGTCTACAAATTCTTTATTAAAGTCTAATAAAATTTCTTAGAATTAATTTTGATTAAATACCAAATAACATAGTTAAGAGTATATTAAAAACTAGTCACTTTATTTAGATTATATTTTATTTATAATCATTCTAATAAACTCCTTAATATTTTCTTAGTCTAATGGCTAGAAGGAAAATCATTCAAAAAATATCTAATAAAAATAAAGACTTTCTTATGCATAAATAATTGTTATAGCTTCTCTGGCTCTTTCAATATAGATACATAGATCATTTTATATGGATTATTGTCTAAGTCCATATGGAAGTCTAAACAAAATTTCTTAGTATCATTCTCATGACTCTTAATTAGAGTAAAATAATGTACAAAAAAGTTTATTTAAATCACCATCAAAAAGCTACTTGTTTTTGGAGAGCTCTTAAAATAGCTGAAAAATATACTCTTCGCAAACAAAATAAACATCTTTTAAAATAAGATCAATTGCTAAGTGTTTAAGCTTATTTATTATCTCAAAACTACTCTAGCCATACTCTATTAATTCTAAACAATCCACTATGCTTAAAGTTACTCTTTTTATTTATTCAAACTAATTTCTTAATACTATTATTTCTAAGCTCAATGTTTCTTATTTAAGTATTTCCAAAGGCATTAACTCATTCTTTTATTCCATTATATTATTTTCTTAATTTCTACTAAAAATACAAGGACAAATTATTCAAAGACTTTATAATTATAATTTTGATGTCTTTTAATAGAGCCGGTCTAAAGAACTAATAGAATTTAGAAAAAGAGATGCTAAAAAATAAACAAAATGTTTAAGATCATATAAGAAAAACAACATCAATAAATGAGATTGGCTCTTGATGGCAAAGCCACAATAAAACAACCACTGTGAATACAGATCTTAGTAGGCAGTATTTGGAGAGCCAAAAAACATAAAATCAAATAAATACGTAGCATAATCTTGTATAGGAAAATGATGTGATTTAAGATCTTTTAGATAAAAGTAGCAAAGATCAAATATAAATAGAAGAGAAGATAAAAAAATACATAAATATTTAAAAAGAGAATGTTCAAAAGATAGAGCAAATAAACTCTATTAATAAAAGAATTGAGGATTTAAAAGAGCAGCAACTATCTTTATAATTTAATATATCCAAGCAAAAAGATTAACCAATAAATACACAACAAGATTTTATTTAAATTGAAGAGGATTTAAATAGTTAATTAGCAGATGAAAAACAATCAGTTATTGATACTAGTTTTAGACTATTGTTTCCATTCACTCAAAAAATTATAGAAAAATATTATAAATAATTTATAATGAAAAGTAAGCTACAAGTTCTACTTTACTTGCCTAATATTATTGGCTATATAAGAATAATATTTATGTATCTTTTCTACATGATGGAAGGAAAGCGACTGCCTTTAGGAATTATACTGTGTATAATATCCCATGTGCTTGACGGAGTGGATGGTTTCGTGGCCAGACTCTTCAATTAATGTACAGAATTCGGATACAATCTAGACATGCTAATAGACTGAATGGCAAGTCTGGTAGTAATATTTAAAATCTTTAAGGAGATTGGAATGAAGCATGACTGACTCAAAGGTATTATTGCTTTTTTTTATATAATTGATCTTACAAGTCATTGGCTTTAAGTTTAGTATGCCAAAAAGAAAAGAGTTTCTCATAAAAATGTCAATACTGGAATGTGTATACTTGATCATTACTATTAAAACAGTTACTTTTTTATGCTTATTTTATGCATTTTAAATGAGGCCTTCTATCTTGGATGTTTATACTGGCTTAGATAAAAAAGAATCTCTCATTCAGAACAGATTTTTCTTTGGATTTTTGGTTCTGGTTGGGTTATGAAGAATTTCGTTCATTTATAGCAGCTCTTTTTTAATTTGATCTAAGTACTGGAAGCTGACCAAAGAAAATAATTATTTATTAAAATTTAATTTACTTTATTTTAAAATTTATTAATATAGGGGTTT
>ERZ724506.942-NODE-942-length-10252-cov-4.697754_pt1 | contig 10252 bp, 4 predicted proteins | sample MGYA00376039_ERZ724506 | MGnify/ENA primary metagenome ERZ724506 (study PRJEB28724, sample SAMN07190887) | wastewater metagenome | isolation source: effluent of sewage treatment plant in Hong Hong | place: USA: Christiansburg, Virginia | collected 2016-03-01 ... | reverse complement strand
TCTATTGAATATATAATAATATAATAGAATAACAGATAGATATTCTGATAAATAATAATATAGCTTTAATCATATTGAAATATCAGAGATGAGTGTTGAGAAACTATTGAATATAAACTTTTATGGCGGTAATATGTTTAATAAAATAAACTAACTAATGATATACTCCTCTAATAATGAAAATAAATAGATCTTAATCAAATCAATTATTAATTATTTGAGTAACTAATCGACATCCTAGACCAATAATATTATTTTATATTCAATAGTTTTGATGCTCTTTGATTAAGTAGACATAAACATTGATGATAATTACGTTTTGCTTGATTTAATTATTAATTAATTAACATAGATAAATAATATACTCAATAATGATTAATTTATAAAATTATTTAGCAAAACTAACAATCAAGTATTCTAAAGTCCAATTAATTTAACTTAATAAATTTAAATTAAAAAATATAAAGATAAGTTTTAATATTTAGGTTAAGAAAATGTTTAATTATATAAAAAATTGAGTTAAGATAATGATTTGTTAGTTTTTGTTAATAATAATTTAAGGTTAAAATAAATATACGTGCAAGTTATCAAAAATAATGATACAGATAACAGCATTTTACATGTTAGTTAATTTAATAAAGAAAAGCAAATTTGGGAATAAATCAATCAGTAATTTATTGCTAAAGAGAAGAATCAAACTAATATAAACAAAACATAGCATAAAATTATTTCAAAAGTTAGAGACAATGATTCTTATCTTTATGCTTTTAAAATAAATTTAATAAAAACTAATAATTTTGTTTTAAAAACACAAAACTTAAATTTTATTTAAAAAATTAAATATAGTTTTGAGCTTAAAGATACTCAAATTAATAACATAACACTTTAAGAATATTGTAAATGCTTTTCAATAAATTAATATGATAAATTAAATATGAGCTTCGATCAGAAGTATTCATAAGAAATCAAAAATAAATAATCACCTATGAATATGGTATAGCAAATGACTCAAATCTAAAAAGATTTGAAATTTTAAGAAACAATATAATTTAATGAGAATTTTATAAATTATTTATTGAATAAAATAACAATATAAGAGTTTATGAATTAGAGTTATATATCTCATACAAATTTAACAAATGATTATGAGAATCTAAAATAACACATAATTAATAGTTCATATCTCATTTCTTTGCTGTTGAAAAATAAAATTATTTTAAATTGACTGTTTCAATATTTACTAGAATCAAATTAGGATAAAATGCTATAAATATTATTTAGTTATTTTTAATTGAGCAGTATAATTTTAGAGTTCAAACATATACTTAAATATTTTTAGAAATATTTATACCAAAATAGTTTAGGCGAGTAAATTAGTGAGAAGTTAGTATAATATTTAATAAATAAAGATATGCATTATATTAAATTTATGACGCTCAAAGTATCATAGTTTATTTAAGGGAGTGTTAAAGTGTAATCACAAATAGTATAACTAATTACAGTTTTTGGCAACATTGAAAACTATTCTTAAATAGAAATTTATATTCATTTATTTGTCACTTACTAACACATAGTAGATTTTCAAAAAGTTAACTTAAACAAAAATATTTGCTAGCTTTTATTTATGATATTTAGATACTTAGAATAGCATAGTATTAAAAACTTAAATGAAGAATTTCAAGAATTATTTATATTTTCTTGTGCATATGTTCTACAATGTATTGGATTTGATATGATAAGCATAGATATTAAACAAGAATTCATAAGTTACTTGTTGTAAATCTTAGTTGAAAATTAGACTAATGAATTTATAAATATTTGGACTAACTTCACTTCAACATTTATGTCTTAAATTCATTAAAATGTAATTAAGTATTAGAATTCAAATCTTAATACTATTAAAGAAATTATGATTTATATTCTGAAGGAAATTATGGAGAGAAGAAGTAATATAAATGCTATTGAAGAAAGATTAACAACTATTTTAAAAGTATTTTAGGAGTTAAAAGAAATAAAATGATTGTGGAATAATCCTAACCAATCATCTTTCTTTTGTATAAAACCAAAACTTAACCAATAAAACAATCTTATCTAAGATCAATTGTAATAGTTTAATGATTTAAAACTTGAGGTTATTGATTTCTCTATCAAATAAAATTTGATTAATATGAATCTAGCTACATAAATAATTGGATATTGTTTAGATCTAAACATAAAAGAAGAGGCTTTAAAACTTTTGTTTAAATATTTGTTTAAATTTGATCTTAATTAAAGATTGGGATTATATTATTATTTTATTAAAAAATTGTCGTCTTTATAAATCTGAAAGGATATTAAACAATCTCCTCATGAACAAAAATATATTGAGTTAAATTAAAGAATTATCTATTGTGTTTTAAAAGAATTCGAGTCCAACTATGTCTAAGAATGAAAACTTTAGATTTTAGTTTAAACTTGCATATAGAAGTTAAATTTTATTGTAAACATAAATAAAGAAGATAGCCATTAAAAGATATAAATTTAAATGAATGATTTTATATAGCTTATAGATCTTCTTACTTACTACATCGAAAAATACTTTTCCTTAGGAGGAGCTTAGGCCTTTTATGACTTCAATGCAGAGAATTATCAATTATTTGAGAATACAGTTTAATTATTCCAAAACACTATATTATATAAGGATATGGATTAGGTTTTATTGGCAGATAAATATATAAAGCATATTGTATCTATTGACCAATTTTAATTTGTAAATAAAATATGCATATGGTTATTTTACAACTATAATTCTTTAGAGGATACCATCTTCTCACAATCAATAGTATTATTCTAGCAACTTTAATAAACTCATATATAACTCTTACATTTATTTGTTTAACAAATGCCACTGGTCTCCTTCATGACTGAGACTTTACTAACAGTATTTTGGAATTTAAAAGAAAGCCTTAAAAATAATGTAAATAATACTGCTATAAAAGACATAGTATGTTTTAAGAATATAATTAAGTTTTTGGATTATTATTTAACTCAGATAGAAAAAATATATTCTATTGAAAATTATTTTATACATCAAAGTCAATATATATTTCTAAGCATCTAAGAATTGTACTAGCAAGTTTGCGATGATTAACAAGAACAAAACTAAATAAATTTCTTTGATTATTTAAAAAACAACAAGCTCAATTCATAGCTCATAAACAATAATAAAAATCATGTTGAGAAGTTTATTCCTGAGGAATTTGGAAATAAAGCTACTTTATTCACTTTAGAATAAAGCTTATTATAAACATAATCTTAAAAGCAATGGGCTTTGAACAAAGTTGGTAGAAACTAAACGATATATTAAACTACTTTTTAGTAAAATTAAAGATATCTCCAGATTGGTTTTAGAATAACAGAGACAGTTGAACTATCAAGTATTTATATTGGAGTTGTTACATCATGATAAGAAAACTATATTCAAACAGGAGAGCCATCTTACATGTGTCTGTATGGTAGTTGCAATTTTAAAGACAAGAAGGAATAATTATTTCTAGGAAAACTATAAAGAGCTAATGATAGTAGTTATAGTTAGAATATGGTTTAAGTATTCTCAATAAATTTTTTCAACAGTCAATGTAGTAAAAAATCAGGACCCAATTTTCAATTTAATGAATTTATATTAGAAGTTGGTTATCCTAAAATTGATGTGATTGAAAATCTAAATGCCAGCTGATAATGACCAATCAATTCTGTTAATTTTTCTTTAAACTTTGTATCTATAAACGGGTTCAACTCTTCTCTCTATGATAAATAGAATATCCTTAATAAAATTATTTAAAATTAAATGCTTAATCTTCAGAGCCATATGCTTACTAATGCTTAAACTTTTTAGAAATATATCTAGAATTTGGATCAATAATAATAAATTACAATTAAGAAATATATTATTGGAATTACTAATAAGGATCTGAATTTGTTATTAGAAACAAAACTAGAAATACTATTAGGATGGATGGAGGCTTATTAGGAAATATAATAAATAATATTTAGCTAGATAATTCATATTAAAAAAGAGAATTATGAAAAGTTGTTTTTAATCTTAAATCAAATATTAAGTATAACTACTAATATTAGTTTGTTTGAGTTTTATATTAACTAAAATTTCACAAAGATCTTTTAAGAAGAATAATAAAATTAACTTTAGGAATAAAATGTTTTATTTGTATGTTTGATTTAGTTTAGGCAACGAATGGCCAGTCAGTATATTCTAAAGCTAAAAATAACCTTTGAATAGATTTAAAGTTCATTAGTTTTGATAGGTAAAAGTAATAGTTTATTAAAGTTAAACATATTATCTCTCTTTATAGTTCTTATATTAGATAAATAAATACAACTAGATTAATAATAAGTAGATATTGTTTAATTATTAATTTAATAGTATTAGCAATAAAAGCATTGGAGTATTTTTTGAATTCTGGCAAAACTAATGGTGTCTAACAAGCCCTATTTAAATGAAATTCAAGTTAACAATATATTAGAGATGAATAAACATTTACTAAATAACTCTATAAATATTTCAGAACAAGTGTAGGCTTTAATGGTTATTTTTGAAATAAGCTAGTTAAAAAAAGGAAAAATAATTCTACTATAAAATGACTATTCAAATATGTTGTTTGAAATTTTGCTAAACAATATAATAATGAAGAATGATAACAAAGATATATAAATAAAGCTTATCTCAGAAATTCTTTTAAATATAAATGAGGACAATACAGAAAATCAAAAGAAAATTTGCAATTTAGTCTTAGAAAAATTATAGACATTTTATAACGAACCAAAATTTATGAACTATATTGTAATAGATCTTATCAATAAATTTTAGACAAAGTATTTTGTACTTAAACAAATAGACTTTAGAGAAGAAAATAATTTTTCAAATTAATAAAATAATTCTAACAAAAATAAAAGATAAAATCTAAAATTAGAATCAAATCATTTTAGTTCTCAAAGACAGAAAGTTTTTAATGAAACAATAGATGATTATGTAAATAAAAATGATAATAATTTATTATATTCTTATTAATGGAATAAGCTTTAGGGTTCCCTTAAACAATTTTAATAGAATGAGAGTGACTCTCAAAAAACATCAATTTTAATCATTCTAAATTGTTCTGTGGCTGATGAAGAGAGTTTGCTAGGCATTTATTTACCGTATTTTTTCAATAAATAGTAACAATAAATAAAACCATTTATTTTCTTCATTACAAGCGAGGATGAGATTTATTATTTTTAATAAACAAAATCAGGAATATTTTTCTAGTATCAATTTCAATATAATCAACTATAAGATACGTTGAGCTTAAACTGCTAAGAATAAGAAAAATTGACTCTTAATCTCAGTAACAAATTATACAACATTGATTTATACCCATTAGAGCCAGTTAACTTATTAACAGCAGATGACTTTGAGTTTCCTTGCGATCTGGTTATTAATTCTCATGAAATATTTTATTAAAATTAAGACATAATAATTAACTAACTAGGAGAGTAACAATATGATTTAGCCAGCATGGGCTTTGAAGAAATTCAAAAAATACACATAAATCAATACCTTTATTAGGAAAAGATAGAATTTGTTAATGCTTAAATAAATATAGAGGATTTGGATGTGTATAAATAATGTGAAGTTATTTATTCTAACAAAAAGCAAAAATTATGCGAATTTGAGTAAGAAATTATTACATTTGATTGTTTAAAAAATGCTAATTAAAATAACTGGTTCTCAAAGAACTAAATAGATATTAAATATATATATAGAGATTATTTTCTTAAGAACTAAGGATTTTCTTTCTTAATTAAAATAATAACCTAAGATAATAAAGATAAGAAAATACGCTACAGTGATTATACTAAAAATCTGTTAATATTTTTACAAAGAGAAGACAATTAGTTTATTCTAAACAAGATATATAGTGAAACTAATATAATATAAGCATTAGTTGAGATGGTGAGAATTTAATAAAGTTAAGTCTAAAGTAATATACAATTGGAAAATACTGTCTGTAACTGGATACATTTAATTATTGCGGAGCAAATGGATCTATAACAAAACTCAAAGGAAATTTAAGGATTAATAATAGATCATTAATATTTCTCTTAGCTACTATAATAGTTGTAAAGAATATCAAACGAAACCAATAGATTAAAGAGTTAGTAAAAATAAGCGTGCATAGTAGTAAACAATGTCAAAGAAAAAGAAGAATAAATTGAGAAAAAAGAAAATATTAATAAAAAGTCCAAGAATAAAGGAATTGGGTATGATAAAGAAAGTGCTCATTAGACATGGCAAGTTTAAGAATATCTAGAAAATAAATTAATTAAAAGACTCCTTATATAAACATTCATTAAGTTGATAAAAATAATTCTCAATAAATAAAACTCTTTCAATATAGATAAATAAATTAAATAATAATATGTTACAATAATTAAAGAATCCTGTCTATAAAGTTTGATAGAGAATTATCTAAGTATTTCTAGTTTCTAAGAGGTTTTCTCAACATTTGAAATTTATGATTTGATAGTAGATTTGTGTCTAGTATTTTCTAAGGATGAAGTATACTGATAGATTCTGTTGCCTTTAGAAGATGATTTTCATCCACCATAATTAAAAAGTATATTATAAATTATTATAGAGTTAGATGAGAATCTGTAACTTTATAGAGACATTATTAACTAGAGTAACTCAGACAAAAACAAAGAGGAAGAACAAACAGATCTATATAGTAATAAGATAAAGTTGATAATTAAGTAATTTAATTTAGAAATCTTATGACAGTAACAAAAATTATTACTGAACCAAGACGAGTATAAAGAAATGACTATTTAGTAGCAATACAACTATCTCTTAGCTGACTTCAGATTTACATTTGCAGACATTAATATTCAAAAGCACCATTATATAAACTAAGTCTAATAGTTTGGTTTGCAATTTAACTAGAGCAAAATAATAAGAGTTGCTTAAGAGTTGTCACAGCTAGCAAATCAGTTACCAATTGAGTATTAAAACTCTATATTTGTTTGAGTAAATAGATAATCTACAGACATGATATACTCATTAATATCAGGAGCCGAAGGCACTCCCTATGCAAATGGGCTATTTGAATATCATATTTATCTGCCAAATGATTATCCTGATGTTCCGCCAAAATGCAATTTAGAAACAACTGGCAATGGGTAAGTGAGATTCAATCCTAACTTATATTAAAGTGGAAAAGTTTGCTTGAGTTTATTAGGAACTTGGAGAGGATAGGACTCAGAGAACTGGGACCCAAAGATATCAAATTTATATTAACTATTGGTGTCTATTTAGTCAGTTATTATGTCATCAGAAGTTTACTTTAATGAGCCAGGATATGAGGAGGAAACAAACTCTGAAGAGGGATAGCTTAAAAATGAAGGCTATTCAAACATAGTTAAAATAGCTACTATAAAATATGCAATAACCTAATAGATAAAAAATCCCCCTAATGGTTTTGAAGATATTATTAAGAAGCACTTCTATGCAAAAAAGGACATTATAATTAAAGAGGTTAACGAGTGGATTTAGTTGTCTTTGTTTACTAAAGGTGTTTATAAAGGATTGGTTGGTGATCATAATGGAAAGTATGCAAATATGTACATGCATAATCCATAGTAGTTTAGTATAGATTTGAAAATGGCTGCAAATGAGATGATTTAGGCTCTCAAGTAACTTGCTGATACATATAGTATTTAGCAAATAAAGGCATTAAATTGTTATATAAGGGACAAAAGAAATGAGAGTGCCTAATATATATAGAAGAAAGACTACTAGGAAGATAAAATAGATGTCTCATATGATTATAAGAATACATTTAAGATCTTTGATATTTCTAATGAGGAGGTCATAAATAGATGGTCTTGATATGTGGGTACAATGGGATTAGATTCTGTAAAGAAATAATCAGGTGCAACTATATTCTTAATAGGTTTGGATTCTCTGGGCATTGAAATAGCCAAAAATATTGTTCTTTCTGGAGTCAAAAAGCTAATAATTTATGACAAAGATATAATTACATTAGAGAATTTATTGGGTAACTGTTTCGTTACCGAACAAGACATTGGTTTGCAGAAAGATATAACTATTGTCAATTGATTGTAAAACTTAAACTACTATGTATAGGTATAGATATTTTCGGGGAATTTAAATAATATTTAAGATAAAATGATTTTTGAGCAAGTTGAGCTATTTATTATTTCTAGTACTAAAGATTGTATGTCCTAACAAATTGCTTTTTACAATTATTTATAGAAGATAGATAAGAAAGTCATTTTAGCTGAACAGAATGGAGTTTATTTCTGAATAAACAATTTCTTTGGTCAAAATTTTGTTGTTTAAGATGTTGATGGACTCGAGTATCAATCTTATATAATTATATCTTTTGATTAAGAGAAATAACTTTTAGTATTTTAAGATAAATAAAGTTTAGATTTCTAACAAGGAGATTTAATAAATATAATAAAAATAGAACAAGATGAAATTAACTAAAAATAAGATATAATTTAAGCTATAATAATAAAGATAGAATCTAAGTAGTGCTTATAAATACAGTTCAAGAATAAAGATAATTAAAATAGTTTTATTATTAATTAATAATCAAAAGACTAGTATGTCTTTTAGAAGGTCAAATAAGCTAAATAAATATAGTTCAAACTCAATGAAGAAATTCTTTCAGAACCAATTTTATGCGAATCTATTTAAGGTTATGATTATAGTAAACAAAATGACAATCTAATAGTTAACGATTTGTTTAATGATAAGATATATTTAGAAAATAAGTACTAAAAGCCACTCATGGAAATACCAATTAATTATTTACAAGATACTTTTAATAATAATGAGCTATTAACAAAAGACATTATAAAAATTAAAACTTTTTATTTGAATAGTATTTTCAACCCTAGCATGATATCAGCTTTTATTGGCGGAATTGTTTCTCAGGAAGCCTTTAAAGCTATCACATAAAAGTTAATACCGATTGTATAAACATTCTGTGGTCATTTCGAAGAACTTTTATGTTCTCAATGATTCAACTAAAGACAACTATAATAAAATTAATATTGAAATTTCCCAATAAAATTCCAAAACAAATACTAAGGCTTGGAGTTTTTACTTGGTAAAGATAAAACTAAGAATATTTTTTAGATGAAGACTTTTATTGTAGGTTCAGGGGCTATAGGCTGTGAGTTAATTAAGAACTTGACTATGTTGGGAATCGGGCATAAATAAAATAACAGTATAAATATAACAGATCCAGATCTAATTGAAATATCTAATCTCTCCTGACAGTTTTTATTTAAAGAGAAGAATGTGGGCCAGCCTAAGTCTTTGGTTGCAAAAAAAGCTGTAATAAATTTCAACTAAGATTACTAAGATAAGATTTAAGGTTATGTGGAGAAACTATGCATTGATACAGAATAAATATTTGATCAGACTTTTTTTAGAAATATTGATCTTATTCTAAATGCTCTTGATAATGTATAGGCTAGATGATATGTTGATTGTTTAGCAATAAAATTTAGAAAGTGTTATATAGACAGTGGTACTTTAGGTACGAGGGGTCATGTTTAGGTGATATGTCCCTTTAAAACAGAGAATTATGAACAGGTGAAGGAAAATAATGAAGAAGAAAGCATTCCAGTTTGCACACTTAAATAATTCCCAGAATAGCCAGTGCATTCTTTGGAATGGGCAAAAGATATCTTTAATGAAATGTTCAACCTATGACCAATATGTCTATAAAAACTTATAAATTTAAATAAAGAAAAATGCTTAGAATATTTAGAGCAAAATGAGATTTAGGTTCTGTAGTAAATTAATAGATTAATCAAAGTTTACCCAGCCTCTTTGAAGTATATTATTTAATAAGGAATTAACATATTTAATAAACATTTCAAGTATTGAATATAATAACTACTCATTATATATCCATTAGATTTGAAAACCAAAGGAGGTAAATATTTTTGGAGTCTTCCTAAATGAATACCATAAATAATAAACTTCGACCTAGATAATAACAGTCATATATAGTTCTTAGAAATATTTATCTAGCTGGTCAATTAGCTTTGGGACATTTAAAATAATAGCTCTAAAGAAGAAATTATCTAGTTAGCCAAATAAATATAACCCAAATAGTTTATTCCTAATGATAAAAAACTAAAAGCAACAAAATAATAAATTGATAAATAGATA
>ERZ724506.941-NODE-941-length-10254-cov-3.980390_pt1 | contig 10254 bp, 7 predicted proteins | sample MGYA00376039_ERZ724506 | MGnify/ENA primary metagenome ERZ724506 (study PRJEB28724, sample SAMN07190887) | wastewater metagenome | isolation source: effluent of sewage treatment plant in Hong Hong | place: USA: Christiansburg, Virginia | collected 2016-03-01 ... | reverse complement strand
GCCCGATAAAGATAAACCCTTTATTTTCGGGAATTGCAAATTTCGCGAATAAGGGAGTTCGGGTGACTAGTGGAAAGAGTTTAGAAAGTGATATTAGTTCTAAAAGGGTATATGAGGATAGTAGCGAGTAATTAATCTACTACTACATAATATTGTTATGCTATTTCAAGCAAAGTGAAAACAAGAATATTGTAGCGAATATCAACAAAGGAGAGTCAAATATAAATTTATAATAAATATGTTAGTTATTAAAAATAACTAAAAAATGCAAGTCTTTAATGCTGGTGGGCATCATGTACTGGTATATCAAAACAGTAGATTACCAGCTGGAATAGAAAAATCAAGATTTCCTTATGCCTAATTAGTAACGCATTCCTGAGATTAATAAACTTAAACCTCAGGAAAGTTAAACTTTCAAATAAAAATAAAATTAGAAAGAATAAACTCTAGCCTCTGAACTACTTGATACTTATATCCAAACTATCTCTAAGCTAGTGTACTACGCCCTGACTGAGGGTTGGGCTGCCTTCATCAAGCACACAAAATAAGTAAAAAAAATAATCTGGAACAAACATTCAGAGTCATCTACCAAGTACCTGGACACTAACTTGAACTCGCTTACTCAGTTCTCTAATGATATTTTTAGAGATATAGAATGTGATATTGTTTATTTTATTATGCTCCGACATGTTTTTGGAACAAGGAACTCCTCCTAAGAACTAAATGAATAAATATAGAATGCTCTCTAAGACAAAGACACTATTTCTAAATAAATAAAGGTGCCCTGCAGGCTGACCAACTCTCAAGGTGAACAAGTGTATTTGGTGATGGATGGCCAATACATAAAATTTATCACCATGGATGATATACTCATCACGAAGAAGCCCCTCACAATAAGCTCTTTTAACGTGTTTTATCAATAACGGTAACCATCTAGCTAAGACTTTGACGATAAATACATGAATGAAAATGGACAAATCCAAACAGAAATAAAATAGAAAATAGTTAAGAAAAAGGAGGCAGTGTTCTAACTCGTCGATATAAGAAAGGCAGACAGTTAGTTCTTCACAGTTTATTTTTAATAGACTCCAATTCGGGAATATGTGGCCAGGGAGATAAAGCAGCGAAAGAAAATTGTCATGGACATAGAGATGGGCCTCAGAAGTATGCGATTTGATATAGAAGATTGAATAAAAAATAGTTAGTTATTTATAACATTTTCTTATCTGGAAAATTAAATGATAATATATATAGATGATTGATACTAATTATCCCATTTTATATTGAATTGTTGAAAAAAAAGTTAAACCTTGAGTCAAATAATTTTTATTTAATGGATTTTTAAGCAGATAGTTTAACATTTTCGCAGCATTCATTTTCATTTTAATTTATATTTATTTATACATGATTTTCCCAACAAAAGAGACATTTATTTCTAATCAACCTTGAATGATCTTGAAATCTAAAGATAAAATTTTTAGTTATTTTCTTTCACTTAATGTTTTGATTGGGGTAGCAAGACTCGCTTATTGATCTCTCCCTACTATCGATCATTCTAATATCTTTATTCATAATTTAATTCCTCGTTTTGACTTCTAACAGAGACTTGATAATAAAGGGCTTCAAATGTGTTCAAAATGTTAATTTTTGGAAAGGAAAGGGAAGATTTTTTATTTAATTTCTATATTACTTATGTGAGTTAGTAATTATATTTAATTTTTTATTTGGAAGACCGATAAGAAAGGGTAGACATGCAATTTTTCTTTTTTATTTCTTTATCCTCCAGAATTTCTGTTATTTTTCTATTTTTTAATTCAGTTAAGTTTATTTTCAAATAGAGGTCGTAAGTTTTTATTAATAAATCAATCTCTTTTGAGATAAGCAATGGAAATTAATAGAAAAATATAACAGTTCATTTAAAAATAAAGTTTTTTTCTGCTCCCTTCTTGAAGAAATATTTTCGCTTGAATGTTTTGTAAATCAATTTATCAATAATGATAACAGGCTTTAAAATATATATATAATGGGATTGGTGCCTTTCAAAAGTAAAAAATGCCCTTGAAATCATGTAATTTTTTCAAAATTCAGGGATCCAAACCCTAGATTTGAAATTTTTTTTGCAAAATATTTTCCAATCTCAAATATTTTATCCCAAAATAAATGGGATCGAATATGGGAAAAAAAAACCAAATTGTAAAGTCAATCTTGATCTGATGTTTATGCACTCTCGAGGAGCCCCAGACGGGCAAAATGTTAAGAATTTAAAATATTTATATATTTCAGATGCTCTGATGTATAATAATTCCTTATGAAATAATCAATTGCTCTTTACCAAATATTGTCCAGCACGAAAGAAATTTAAACCATATTCCAACAATAATTTTTAAATATAGGTGTCTCAATAACTTTTTTTCGATAATTTTAATAAATTATCACTATTATAACTTGAAAAATTTAAGATGGACCTTCACGAAACTTCCAGATTTTCGGTTAAAGAATAGACTGCCAAAGTCTAGTTCAGAAAAAAAATAGAGGAGGAAGACTAAGATTTTGTTCCCATTAATTTTAAAGTTGATTAAAAAGAAAGAGGGTAAAAAAAGAAAAGGAGGCCACGAGAATGCTATAAGCTCTGGGAGTGTTAAGAAAATAAGATATTTTTATAATTTTTGTTGACCAATAGAGCAAACTTTGAGGACTTGTTGTCTAGAAGAGCCAACAAAGTTTTTGTCAACATGGCGAAACTCTTTCCAGAAAGAAATTCGCACCAATGCAAAAGCCACTACCAGAAGCTGCAAAAAATGACAAAAAACAAATCAATCAGCTAGGTGATTAAATTTTTAGAGAAAAAGCTGAAACAAGAAAAGGTTTTGCATCAGAAAATAATTAGGGGGGGTTAGGGAGGATTTTCAAAATCAAAATAGATATAGTCAGGAAAAATGAATATATACCATATTAATCAAAAATGTTTTGAGATTCAAATCCATATGAATTGTGATTTAATTTCTTCCTGGTGACATAAATGATTGTATAAGGTGAAGTAATTTTTTAATTTTAAATATTCGTCTAATATACATATTCCAGCATGGGCATCGTTTGCTGAGCCTTTGGTGGACAAATTGGAATCATTTCATCACAGTATAAACTTATACCCTTATATCTTTATTTTATGTTTCCTTTATTTTGTAGTTTTCGCTGATCAGCAGTCAGGACACGCAATTAATAGGATAATTTCGCTTCCTCTACGGCCTTAAAACTCGAATAAAAGCTCATAAGATATTTTTTAAAATGATTGGAATTAAGTTGATATTTGCATATTTTGCTTTATATTATAACTGAATATAAAATTCAATTTGAAAGATATAATTCAATTTCATAAGTTATATACCAGATGTCTTCTGTCTAGATGATGAGAGGCCTTTCCTAGTCGGGCCCTCAATTTAGTCGCAAATATATGGTCAATGGTTCAGTCCCATCCAATTTGAGAAAGCCACATGAAGTCATATGCTGCGCCATCTATATTGTTTTGGCATGGGTTTTAATCGGCTCATTTACTCTCGGAATAAAACAAGCTAATCCCTCATAATTTTTGTATCCCACAGGACAAGGCTTTCGATGCGGGTTTGGAGCAGCCCAAAACTACCCTTATGCTTACTTCTATAACCCATTAATTAATAACAAAACGGTGTGCGCGGACAAATGCCCTAAAATGACTTCATCAGGAACAGTATAGCCAATAGATTGCTACTATAAGTTTAGGTGTAGCTATTTAACTGAATTAGCGCCAAACTCATAATATAGTCCAACTTTATAAGAGATTAAAGTAATAGGCTACCCTACAATTTCGACAGTGGGCAATATATGCCTCCCAGACCCATCCCTCATGAACAAAGCACTAAAACCATCAGGTTTTTCTCTGTACCAAAAAATCAGTGAGCAACATTAAAAAGTCTCTTTTGTAGATCTTATAAATGTAATAAATAATTAACATAGAAATATTACTTGATTTTAATATGCGCTAGTGCAGCCATTTTCTTATCAGTGATTTGCCAGTTGCTAGTGAGGATGGTATATTATAGAAATTTATTATGGCCGTTTTTAGGATTTTCTGTTGTGCTGATGCTCGGAATATCTTTTACCTTCTTGTACCTGGCTGGAGGGATTTATATACCATTAGATCAATATTCTGGGTATCTTGGACTGGCTTATTATTATACTTAATCAAGGTATCTGGGTTTATCTGTATTTTTCTTTGTCCTTTCTTTGCTTTTTATCTTCGTCCTCGCTCTCGAGATATACAGGGTTAAAAGATAAATCAAGAATATTCAAGATTATGGAGCTATCTTTGTCCCTGAATTTACAACCAAATAACTTTTATTATATGTGGGATTTATTATCATGTTTTTGGGGCATTGGGCATTATCGATTTTCTGCTTTATTGAGCTGGTAACCTCAGTAAAAATTAAATCTGAAGAAAAGTATCTGAAAATGTTTACAGAAACTGTTTCAGAAATAACGGTCCAGCAGGTACTATCTTACTTTGTGATTTTCTGGGCAATCTGGGGAAGTTATGTTATAATTGGAGTTTTTAAAACTATGATAGCTCTTATGTACACATAAAATGCAGCTATTTAAAAAAAACAGAGGAAAAATCAGATTTTATAATTTCTTGTCATTGTTTTCTATCATCACTTTGGAACTATCGTAGCCTCGACATTTTTTGTTCCAATAATTGGATCCATCGCTTAGTTTTTGATATGGGCTTTCAAAATAGATTTTACTAAAAATAGTTTTGTTAATCCTATCGCTAAAATGCTAAAGATTTTTAACCCAGCAGTCTATCTACATCTGGCAATCACAGGAAATAATTATTTAACATGTTGTAAGGCCTCTTATAATATCATTTGGGAGACTGAAAAATTTTAAGAGGAAGAACAGGAGTTTCTGAAAAAAATTCAAACCTAGAAACTTCTTTTTGTTAGCATCAAAACAGTTGTTAGTTTATTATGTCCTTTTATTATACTAGTTATCCTTACATATTCTCTAGATTTCCATAAATAAGTATTTGAACCTTTATGGATAGTAGTACCTAGTTGGCTTATTGGGCTAGGTGTAGTCGAGATTCTACTGTACGGAATAGAATCCCAGACAAGAATAAGAGAAATAAATAACTTCTTGCTCAATGATGGTAAATCAGATATTCCACTGGAATCAAAAAAACAAAGAAGGACATTGAAAATATTCCCATCAGAATATAAACTAAATGGAGAGTAAAAAGTATAGGAAATAAAAGAAAAGAAATCGATAGTGCCATAAAACATTAAGAAATAATGATGATAAATTATAATTTGATAATTTAAATTATTTTTTGCAAATAATTTGTATTTACAATTTAGCACAATTATTTACACCGCCTAAATTATTCATTTCTAGAATTCTACTTGAGTTCAAAGAAAAATCGACTTTAATTGAAATAAAATGAATTCTATGCATCGGGGAACTGCGCATAAGAAAAAGAAAAAAAAGGGAAAGTTTTTATTTGGAGTTTCGATGTGTTCTACTAGTTTTTCCCCTCTTTTTTAAATCATTAAGCAATACGATTTATAATATATTTGTATATTAAAGGCTTATCATGAAGGCTGAATCTAAGATCACATCTTATAATGATGAAATATTCCCACCAGCTGATTTACCCAATTATCAGATAAAAAAAATTATTGGTAAAGGCTCCTATGGGCATGTCGCAAAAGCAGTTAAGAAAAATTCACCAGGGTATGTGGCAATCAAAAAAATTACCGGGCTTTTTAATTCCCTTCCAGAGACCAGAAGAATTCTAAGATAGATTGTCCTGTTAAAAAATTGCAAGCATCCAAACATTGTGCAACTTTTAGATGTTATTTTGCCTAAATCACAAACCCCAGAAAACTTCAAATAACTGTACCTAGTTACTGAATTTTGTGACAGCGATTTAGCTAAAGTTTTTAGAATAGATGGGAATTACTTATAGATTTAACATATTAGGCATATATCTTACCAATTAATGTGTGGGTAAAAATTATTTTATTTAGATTAAAATATCTTCATTCAGCCAATATTATACACAGAGACCTCAAGCCTGCAAATGTGTTGATCAATACGAAAGGTCTCACTGTTAAAATCTGTGATTTTGGCCTTTCCAGAGTTATCAATGACGATCAAAACTAACTATAAAGCTCATAGTCTTAATCTGAAGAATAAAAAGTATAGGTGAAGGTAGAATCAAAAACAGAAAAAACTTCTTCGCACACTGAGAGCCCAGCTAAAAAGGGAAGAGGAGGGTTAAAAAGAATGGGAACTAAATCAGTTTAAGTGGATAAATAAGATGAAAGACATGAAATGAGGTTGAAAAAGCAAGAAAAATTATCAAATCCTAATGTAAAATTAACGCTCAGAGTTACTACTAGATGGTACCGAGCACCAGAAATCATCTTACTGGATAAAGAATATCATAAGCCCATTGACATCTGGTCAATTGGTTGCATTTTTGGAGAATTATTGAAAATGCAAAGACTTGTTTGCGCTGACACATTGCAAAGATTTCCACTGTTTCCAGGAAAATATTGTTACCCAGTTTCTCCAAATACTTTAGGAGTTATATTTAAAAGTAATGAATATCATATTTAAGATGGTTATCCACAAGCTAGAAGTGATCAACTTTATATGATTTTGTCAGCTATTGGAAAACCTACTTAATAATAGCTCAATTTCTTATCAGATTAAAAAGCAAAAGACTATGTAAGGAAAACATAACTCACGTATAGGAAAAACTTTGATGAAATGTTCCCTAAAGTTGACAAAGATGCAGTGAATTTACTAAAAAAAACACTAAAATTCAACCCAAAAGATAGGTTGACAATCGATCAAATCTTGGATTTGAAATTCTACTAATCTATCCGCAACAAGAAGCTGTAATAGGGGAGAGAACCTATTGAAATGAACCCAGAAATCGAAGTGGAAAACTTGACAATCGAACAATTAAGAAAAGCTATTCTTCAAGAAATCACAATATTTTTTAATAACTGAAAGAAGAAAATGATCTTATGTTAAGGATTTATTATTTCTATTCTTTTGTTGATCTTTACTTAACTTTTTATCATATCATATTATCTGCTTTTCGCATACATATATTATAAATATACTAGAGAATATAAGGGCAATGGATCAATAAAAATAATAAATAATTCATATAAGTTTTAATCAAGATCAATCCTATTTCGCAATAGGCACGCAAAAAGGATTTCGAGTATTTAAACTAGGCACATCTATCACAGAAGAAATAAATCGGGAGTTCGGAGCAGGAATAGGTATCGTGGAGATGGTCCACAAAACCAACATATTCGCCCTCGTTGGAGGAGGAAAAACCCCTCGATATCCCAAGAATAAGCTCATGATTTGGGATGATTGTATTTTACTATTATATTTTTAGCTATCCTTAAATGTATTGTGGAGACCAACTGTAAATCAGAGGTTAAGGCAGTCAAGATTAAAATTGACAGGTGTATCGTCATTTTGGAAACCAAAATTTTTATTTTTAATCTTGCTGATTTTAGAATGATCTAATCCATTTAAACTTGTCCCAATCCCAAAGGACTCTGTTCAATGAGTAGTTTGCGATAAGATCTCCTTTTAGCTTATCCTAGTAAAAAAATTGGAATTGTGGAAATTTTTTCTGACGTCAATGGATAAAAAAAGAAGATCGAAGCCCATAAATCTCCCTTATGTGCATTAAACTTGTGCCCAAACGGTTATAAGATGGCAACTGCTTCTGAAAAAGGAACTCTTATTCGGATATTTGATCTCCAAAAAGGTGAGTGTATTCAGTAGTTGCGTCGAGGTTCTTAGTACGCGACTATTTACTCATTGGCTTTTGATACAAAATCAAGATGGTTGGCTTGTAGTAGTGACAGTGGAACTATTCACATCTTTGCCCTAAAACCCACATAATAATAGGTAAACACAATCGTAATTTAGACTGACAAAGACGAATCATTTATCAAGAACAAGAAATCAAAACTTTCAATTTTGTCAAAAATTTCCTCATATTTTGACTCTGAATGGAGTTTCGCCTTATTTAGAACAACATAGAAAATTACAAAAGTAGGTTTTATAGGGTCGCAAAATCAGATTGCAGTTGTTAGTACGACAGTATAAAATATTTAATTTAGGGTTCGATTAGCATTGTGAAATTTGATCCATAAAAAGGAGGAGAATGCTCTAAATTAGCCTAATTCAATATCTTTGCCAACAGATAGTGATAGGAACATTTTAATTAACATAAAGTTTTAAGTGTAATTTCTTTTTCCTTATAAAATTTTAATAATTTATTTATGAGTACAATTTAACCATAACAAAGGAAAATAAATCAAATATTTTTGCACGATAAGCAAGACTACATCTTAGACTTATGCTATAAAAATTGCACTTTGAAAAGTAAGCCAGGATCTTCTTTGTCCGGCCGTTAGATATCTTGTGTAGGTAAGGAATATTTAATTTAGAAAATTGTCATATAAAACTACTGAATTCATATGCATTTATGTTTAATGTGGTAAAAAATCAAGGAGTTTCCAGGAGCACAGAATATGAGCTGAAAAAACTTGCTATTTGATATTATAAGATATCAATTTGTTACGCAACATTATTTTTATATTAAATAATAATATACCTCAATTATGATTTCCAATATCTTCAAGAGGGTAGGAGTTTTTAAGCTCTCTACTTATGCTCAGAGAATGAAATAAGCTTGGGATACTGATCCAAAACTAGTCCACGAAGACTGGGACAATTATTTCAAGAGTGGCCCGAAAATACAAGAGACAGTTGGAGCAACCAACTTTCAAGAAGAAGTCAGAGCAAAAGAATTAGCCCTTTCTGCTTATTTTTTGATTAGATATTATCGAAGTAGAGGCCACTAAAGTGCGAACCTCGATCCCTTAAGTATAAAACTATTCATTTTGTTTAGATTTAAAGAACTTTGAGTAGTTCGGAAAGATTTACGTTAAAAAGCCATTAGAGATCGACCTAAAGAACAATAAAATTTTAGTATAAACTGACTTAGATGTCCCATTCTCTGTCCCTAAACAGTCTATATTTGCAAGATAAATTTCCGTAAAAAAATTTTTATTTAGAGTTTTTTAGATGAAAAGTAGCAATGGACATTAAGAGAAATATAAAAAAGATTAAAAGAGATTTACTGTAACACTGTAGGAATATAATACATGCACTTATCTAATTATGAATAAAAAAAATGGCTGATGAAAAAAATAGAAGATTTGTCAGTAAAAAAGTTCTCGAAATAATAAAAACTAAAAGTGTTAGACGAGTTAACTAAAGTTGAGGGGTTTTCATACTTTTTAAATGAGAAAATGAAGACCAGCAAGCGATTTGGTGTTGAGGGATTATGCTCAATGATTTCTGGCTTGAGTATTTTATTAATTTGATTTAGATCAATTAGTTTAAACTGCAGCCTAGCACGGAGTCGATTATATTGGATTTGGAATGGCTCACCGAGGTAGGCTTAATGCTTTGAAGAACATTTTCGACAAAACTCCTCAAAAAATATTTGCTGAGTTCCAATAAAACTCTGACTAACCCAAATAAATGAATTGGGGCAATTCTGGAGACGTTAAATATCATCTGGGTATTACATCTGAGAAGCATGTTGCAGGAAAGAATATAAGACTTTCAATTTTGCCTAATCCTTCTCATTTGTAAACAGTCAACCCTGTTGTGATGGGACATGTTAAAGCTGTTCAGGATTGTTTTAACGACCAGAAGGGAAATAAAAATATTACCACCTTGTCAGTTTTAATTCACGGAGATGCAGCTTTAGCTGGTCAAGGAGTAGTCTATGAGTGTCTTCAAATGGCTTATCTCAATCACTATTCAAACTACGGAGTAATTCATATAGTAGCAAACAATCAAATAGGTTTCACAACAACTCCAGCTGAAGCTAGAAGCAGCTTATATTGCACAGATGTTGCTAAAGCAATCCAAGCCCCAATTATCCATGTGAATGCTGATGATCCTGAAATGGTTAGCGAGGTGATGAAAATAGCTGTAGAATATCGTCAAACATTTAATAAAGACATCTTTATTGACGTTATCGGATATAGAAGATATGGGCATAATGAACAAGATCAGCCAGCATTTACCCAGCCAATGATGTATCAATAAATTGGAAAAAGACCCAATATTTATAACTTATTCAAGGCCAAATTG
>ERZ724506.938-NODE-938-length-10269-cov-4.537791_pt1 | contig 10269 bp, 3 predicted proteins | sample MGYA00376039_ERZ724506 | MGnify/ENA primary metagenome ERZ724506 (study PRJEB28724, sample SAMN07190887) | wastewater metagenome | isolation source: effluent of sewage treatment plant in Hong Hong | place: USA: Christiansburg, Virginia | collected 2016-03-01 ... | reverse complement strand
GACCTCTTCTCCAAATGACTTCTAGATAACTTGATTTTGGAATTTCGATATTCTTAAATAGTTTAATCTTCTGAATTTCTAGATCAAACTGGAATTGAAAAGCCCTTCCACTCGTGTTTAAATCTGATTTCATTGAAGAGTTTTCACAGCTGTTATCTCTTAATTATAATATGAATTGATTAACAAACCTGACATATTAGTAAATGTATAAATTATTTAGCATAAAATTTAATTTTAATCAAAACTGGGTGGTAATATATACAGATTTAGAACTCCTATGGGAAACTTGAGAATTTTTTAAGTCAGAATTTTTTGTTGTGTTTGTGTTGTACCCTAAATAGGAACGAAATGATTAGATTTATTTTTCAGCTTTTGATTTCCATTTACCTATTTTTTCTGCCTCTGATCTTAGTTTTTAATAAATGGCTTCATTATTTCTCTACGAATTAATAAACAAATACTTTTTGTTATGTTAGAGCTTTAAGTCTATTTGAAAGTTGATTACTTCTATAATTTTTAGCATTTTAGATTTTCTTTTAACGAACTTGTGAAACAACTGATAAGCTTTTTTGCAAACTTTTTTTTGTCTCTTCAGCTTTCTTTTAGTTTTGCTCCTTTTCTTTTATTTTTTATAAATGAGCAAAACTTTAGTTCGTATAAGTTTAATTTCTTATTAATCTTGCTTTTTGTACGACTTTATTTTTATAGAGTTATATACTCATATTTCGTTGTTATCGACTATTTTTAACTTAATTTATGATAGTTCCTTTAATACTTTTCTCTTCACTCTAAATTGAATTAAATTTCTGAATTAATTTGAAGATTACCTTTCTTAGAGCTTATTTCTATTTAAAAGTTTGTGTCCGAACTGACACTAGATGCTAAAATTTCTTTTTTGCTAACTAGATCGTTTTAGTTTGTCTCGATTTATTTTATTTTAAGTAAGCCAGTCGATTTTTTATATGCGAACTTTTTTACTTTTCTATTTTCTCTAATTTCTCGAGTTATCTTCGATTAATAACTATGCTACTCTTGTAACTTTTTTAACTGTTCTGATTTTTTAAATTATTAACAATTGGCTTCGTTGGTTTACCGAAACTAAACTTTAATGCTGTCTTATTTTAAGGATTGTTTTTTATTCTTTGAAATTGATGTTTCTCATATGTTTATAACTTGTCCTTAGCTCGATCTCCAATTTTATCAATATCTCTATCTAACTGATCCCAAAACGACAAAGGCTCAAGACTGGACTTGTTATTGTTAGTTTTCATTTTAATAAATTTATAAATAAATATGAATACAATTGAGTTTATTAATTTTCATCAAAAATTATTCAGTATCAAATTGATTATATATTTTACTTCCCTAATTCAAAGCTCACAAAGTCCTCTTTTTGATCAATGTCATCAACTTCCATGCACTTCAATTCATTGTCAAAAATGACATCGTCTCCAACAGACTCATCACTTCCACTTTTCATCTATTAATCCGATAAATCTTATTTATTTTTCAGCCAAACGAACGTTTTTAGAGCTTATTCACTCACCTTTCTTCTTTTTCCTTCAGTTTGCTTTTCATTGACATCAATGACTTATTTTATCATCTTCTCACATTATCCTTTGATGAATTATCCAGGATCGGCTTCCAACAAATCTTTTATAATATCAGCAGCTTATCTATTCATGTTTCCTTTGAAATAGAAGCAAGAAAGTTAAAAATTGAGTTCATTGATGAGAAAACTATCTAGATTTTATTTTTATTCGTTTTATTTTATCAGCTTTTTATGAATTACAATTGCTTCTTCTATTTCTCCTTTCTGAAAATGCTCAATTGCTCCCACTCTCAAAGCATTACTTAAAAATTTTTACTTTATGGCTGAATCAATCAAATGATTTTAATTATTTTTTAAAAACTCCACAAATTAATAAATTGATTGTGAAGGTTTGAGGAGATTTTATTGGTAAATAAATTTAAGAAAGTCCACATTTTTTAAGTATTTCACAGTCACAACCTTGAACTAATTAGCATTTTGAATATTGACAATTTAAAATTTAGAGAAAGGACAAAAAATTAATTTGTCTTTATATGTAAAACACGAATTAATAATTAACTCCTCCTCAGCTAGGGAGTTATACTAGAATTATAGTTATATTCGATATTTACCTACATCTTTCAATGTTGAGTTTGAATTTGAGTTCTAGTAAAAAACTACAAAATGTTTAGAAAATATATAGGATCCGATTTCGCATTTTTCAATTAAAGGATTAGAAATATAATGTACAAGTTTTTTTCTACCTATCCTTGGAATTTGATAAATTGAGAGATAGTTGATGAATACGAGGAGCAAAAATTATCTCATGTTCATTATTTACTTTTTTTCAAGGCTTTCAGTTTTCATAAGAGATTTGTTAATCTATAATCCCAGTTAATTATCAGCATCAAAAAATGATTTAACCTTCTACAAAAGTTGACTCATAGGATTGGACTTTATTTTCTACACTAATTGAGTAAACTGAGTCTCAGAAAAGTTTATTTTGTGAATTTTTTTTAACTAATTTAAAGATTTTATAAACTAATTCTTAAAATTTTAAAGTTACATGATAGAGGACTCAACTTTCCATATTGTAGCCACTGATTTTTGAATATCTCTGATCGAAGCTTGATTGGTGTCCTTGGAAATATTAAGAAATTAAAATTTTTACTAATCAGCCAAAGCATCATCGATTTGACTCCATTTAATGGCTGAGATTCTCTTATTCTTATTTTTAATTTTATCAATCTTTTCCTTGAAGAGAATCTATTATTGACGATCTAGGACAGGCAAGAAGACCAGAGTTTTCCTTACAAATTTGATAATTTTTCCGAAATGGCTGCTTACATAAGAAAAGTTTGAGTTGTCTTTGAGTTAAGGTGTTATTTTATTCTTGTTACAAAAGATTATAATTTTAGATTTGCACTGGAGTTGTTTCATATACTTGACAAGCAAAGTTCTTTATTCAAAGTTACAAATAATAAAAGGGCTTATAAACTTTTTATTTTTGATGTATTCACTGAGATTAGCAAAGCCAAAACATCTTATGTCATTATTTTAAAGTTCCCGTTTTATTTCTTCAAATTTAGTATTGTTATAGTGCTTGTCAATAATATCTATGGAATTTGTGATTCCCTTTTGAGCAAAATATCCTCTTTTTATATTTCTGATTATTTTAAACAGACCCTTTACAGATGCCTATGTTCCATTTGCAATATTTATAATTTTGATTCTATCCAAGTAATCATTTCTTTAGAAAAACTTTTATATATTTTTCGTCTCACACTCTGCACAGATCACAGTCACACAGAAAAAGTAAGTTGTTTATTTGATTACTTTTTCTAAATTAGAAAAACTTCTCACTTAAATGTCAAATAGTTATAAAACATTTTTGATCTCCTCATGCTCTTGAAGACTATTTGTATAAAGATAAACTTTGGTACATTTGACGGCTCCCCTATTTCCCATTTTTAAAGTGTTTTTGAGATCATTTGCTATATCAAGATAGTTATTAGAAAGGGAATAGATTTCTGGAGAATATGTCTAGCTGGAGTCAAAGGAACAGAAACAAATAACTTTGCTTTTTGTGTTATTAAATAGTTCAATGACCTATTTATGAAATATATAATCAGAGACAACAAAATCAGCTTGACTTTATGTAATTGACTGCTATAAGAGTTGAAAACTATTAAAAAACTCATAGGTGATATTGAATTTTTTCAGAGCAGTCTCGAAAATTGTCTACTCTGAATTTCTAGATCCAGGCTTACATAATATTTTTACATTGATTTTATTTCGAGTTTATTTAACAGCACTATAACTATTAGGGACAATAGAATTGTGTGCTTGATCCTTGAGACTCTTGATGAGCTAAACATAGTTTTATACAATTTTTGTGTTGAATGAAGGTGGCTACTAGAATCGATTGCCGTTTAGAACGATATAAATGTTAGGAGTCAATCCTATCTTTTGGAGTCTATTTTTCAGTTCCAAATAGTTATCAAAACTTGTAACAACTCGGTTATAGTATCTTTTTGAAAACTCTTCAAAAAAACACTAGAGAGAAATAAAACATTAAAAACTGATGTTCTACTTCTGCATCTCGTTTCTGATTGGATCATTTTAAGATTTCATGAAACCCGAATCAACGATATTTATTTTAATTTAAGGCCCTCGGCCCTCAGATCGCGAAGGTTAGCAACCCATGTTCTCAATTTTTTATAGAATATATGTAATAGAAGATTAATTTATATTTATTTATTAACTGTTTTATAATTTTTTTTGCTCATCATCGACCCGAATTTGCAGTAAACCATATTTTTAGCACCAAACATTTTCGAAGTTTAATAATACAATTCATTGATAGTAAAAATTAATATCATAAGAATTTATAATTGAATCAAATTCATTCAATGCATTGGATAGTCTTCATACAGATTATCTTATCCTTCCTCTACGTAGCTTTTCTTATTTATAACTATTCACTTAAATCCGTAGGCATTTTCGTTAAAGTTTCAGTCTACTTCACATGGCTCATTTGCTTTAGTAATGTAATACTTCTACCTTACGATATCTACTTTTCTTTGCAGTCGGACTATGCCATGGGAGTTGTATGGACCACAAGCTACGCACTGATATTTTTTTTAACATGGATCCTCCTCCCTATCGCTCAGGAATACGAAGAAGCTGGCTAATTTTCAATTAAGGATAAATTAAAAAGAGCCATTATCAATAACTTATTAATTTATGGCATCTTTTTATTAGTTGGAGTTTTAGGACTTGGATCCCTAATTATTAGTAACACTGTGGACTTAGCTAGCCTATTACCTGTCCTGTTAGCTGCTTCAAATGCTTTCGGAATGTTTTTGGTTGTGATATTTTTGTCTTTTGGACTGATAGCCATCCCCAGATAGCTGTGGAGAGGAAAAAACTATAAATTGAGACTAAAAAAACTGCAGTTTAATGTTTCTTAACTAAAACGAAAAAAATAATCGGTTTTGGAAGAGTTATAACTTCGAGTAAAATAAATATTATGGAAAATACAAAGAGATGGATAATAAATCGAAACAACTCAAATTCTAAATTTAGTCCCTGCCTAATATTTATAAAAATGGAGGAATAAAATTCCTGACTTGGGAGAAGTAAACGCTGTAAAATTACATAAATAGATAAAGAATCTAACCTTGTAGTTGAGTCGATTGGATAGTAGATGGGACAAGATAACAATTCAAGCATTTAAAATATAAGATATATTGACCTACACTAATTCGAATAAGCGTAGAATCGAATCAACCATTTTCAATCATTATAAATATTAAGTACTGAATTTGTTCCAATGGGTTTGGCACTGTAGAATAAAAAAAGTTTTTGTTCCCTTCTCATCGATCATCCTATGCCTATTTGCAGTCACTATCATCATCGCCGAACTTACAGTTTTTATCCCTGCCATTAAGTTCATCAATCCCTTCAGCCATTTAACTACTAACATAGTTTAATTTGTTTGGCTAGATCTGGTGTTGTTAATTGTACTAGGATACATGGCATTTTGTATTTACTATGCTTTATTTAAACTAAAATTTTCCAATTATTATGGTCTGTATTGGAATCAGCAAACTGATCCTGCTTCACTTATTTTCTTCGCAATGTAATTATTCATTGATTTTAGTAACTGCTCCAGGATAACAAATCCACTCAACTACAATTTTTTACAGATAATTAATGATGACGATACATCATTTATCAAGGCAATGGGATAGACTCCTCTTCTTGGCAAAACACTTCAAGTTGTGTTTCCCATTTTAATAATTATTTTAATCATTTTTAATGCTTTTGACGTTTATTCACTTATTTGTAAGAAAATTGGACTCAATAAGTTTCAATTTGAAGTGTAGTTTTCCCATGAGAACATCGAAGAAGGTAGAAAATTACTACAGAAGGCTCGTACAGACTTATAAACAAAAATATTAAATAGCAACTGCAAAAATCTCTCGTAATTCCGCAGCTACAAGTCTGAAGTACCTTATGGATTATATAGTTTTTAGGGCATTCCCATTAACATTTAGATGAGTAAAGAGAATTCTTCATCTGACGCTCTGCACTTGAAATCGAACTACTTTAATGAATATCGAAATATGCAACAAGTTGTAAAAATTTTGGAAATGTGATTTTCTATAATATTATTTCGTTATAATTAAATAAATGGCGAAGAGATTGACAGGGGACCAGAATAACATCAGCTCCAAACTACTTGGAGCCAATCTTGCAGACATCAATATTTAAAAATTCAGAGATCTAACCAATTACAAAAAGAATAAGTATGAGCTCGAGGGTAAAGTCACAGTTTCTATTTTGAAAACGATTACTAACAAATTCTCTCCTACAGTTATGTTCACCATAGTCTTACCAAATCAAGGAATATCTCGTATAGATACACTTTCATAATGTTAGAATGTTGTTATTCTTAATCTTAGCAGCAACACTATTCAGGACATTAGTCCATTACAAAATTTGAAATCACTTAAAATTTTAGATCTGTCAGATAACTCAATAGCAAATACAAACTACTTTAAAGGTTTAGATGAACTTGTGAATTTAAAGTTGCAAGGAAATATGATCAAAAGTTTAGATGCTCTCGAATCATTGAACTCATGCAGTAAACTAAAAAACTTACATCTCCAAGCTTTGAGTGGAGATCACCAAAACCCAATTTGTGAATTGAATAATTATAGGAACAATGTTTTATAGAACTTGAACCAAATTACAAGACTTGATGGTGTACCCAAAGGAATGGTCCTAAACAATGGAAGCTAATTGAAAAACGAAAAAAAAAGATAATTTAAATTATAATTGAAATCAGTTGGACCTTTTTATTGTGCTAAATTTCCAAGTATAGGAACTTATACAGTACCATCATTCCCAGGCGAGGCTCCATTGAAAAAAGCAATTTTAGATTGTAAAACAGGAATTAATGATTTATAAATGAGATTAAGAGCAGCAATGGCGATGTGAATGAATATTTTTTATATAATAACTTGATAAATCTATTGATTTGTATAGATCATTATTTATGTTCGTTTTTTTATGTTGGCTACTTTTTACCGCCAATGTTAAAGAATTTGATATCACTCAAATTAATATCTGATTTTTGCAGGATTTATTTCACTTCATAGGCATGCTTTTTGATGGTTTCAAGGTTTCCATCTGACTCCCTGTAGTCAACCCAAATTTAAAATCGACACCTAAACTTCTTTTTGGATAACGTATCGACGACTCTAATTCCAATGAGGGAATCACAAATACTTAAACTGTCACCGACTGATCCAAAAACAAGAAGCACATAAATTTTCTGAATGATTTCTGAAGAAGTCTATTTTAGCAAACTAAAATTAAAATACCCTCCCTTCGAATTGTCTCCATATTCCCATGTTGGCTAAATAGAATTTTTGAAAAAATTAATCGATTATATCTTCTTCATGTCGCCTTGAATTTCGAATCTATATAAAGTAATAGGTACTTAAAGTATTAACCATTTGAAGGATTGGCAAAATAATTATTAGGATCTCTGATATCTGATTGTGTCCAGATATATGCAAAATCCGCCCAGTTTTTTAACTCATATAACTTGATGAGATCTGTTGCATAAGAATTTTCTGTTTTAACGCCTGAAGAAAATGATAGCCAAACTCCCCAGACATTTGATAACAATTGCTCTGATTTCATTTTATAAAGTTGAAAGAGCCATTTTAAACTCAAGCGTTAACTACTAATATATTCTGATAATTTTAATACTTTATAATAAACTAGCTTAAGAACATTTCATCATTCATTTCAATTTATTCTTCCACAAACTATTCAATCATATTTCTTCTTCTTCGAACCTTGGCAAGTGAATGTCAGGATAGTCTTTGTACTTTTTCTTCAATATTTTGCTCATCTATTGGCATTTTTCCAACTAGTATTCGTGAGAATTATATGAAAGAGCGCAGCACCAGCTGTCTAGGTTATCATTTACGAGGTCATTATAGGGCTTCAGCTCGGACCATTTTGTTGATCTTAAATCAAGCTTCTCCCCATCATAGAAATTCCCTCCTATGGTGTAAATCTCATTTTTAAACTTTATAGCCTTATTTCTAAGATCTCTTCCTTTATTCATGTGCTAAAATTTTGCCATTTCATGATTATCAATATTAAATTTAAAAATCTATTGATTAAACCCTTATGACCAACCTCCGCCAAGGATATAAATATTTTTCCCTTCACTCACTGCTGCAGCATTAGAAAGAGGAAAATGTAACTTCGTGCTTAGCATTGTCCAATTTCCAGTCTAAGGATTATATACTTCAATAGAAGATAAACGATCTTTGCCATCATATCCACCAAACACATAAATTTTCCCTCCACAAACAGTCGCAGCAAAAGCACAACGAGGTACATTTAAACTTTTAGTAGATTTCCATTATTATCTAAATATATCGTAGCATTCGCATCCTGCCATCCCTTTGTTTTTACCATCATATCCGCTGATGACATAAACTTTCCCATTTAAATACACACATGAGTGCTACTTTCTGCAATTCACCATACTTTTCTTTTTTTACAGAATGTTCGGTTATCGAGGACTGAATAAATAGCAATGATTGGAAGATCCTCCGCCTGTAATAAAAATTTACCCAGTGGGCAAAGTACAAGCAGATGCATAATACTGAATTTCTGCGTTATTGATTGTTGTAAGGCTATAAACATTGTTAATTGGACATAATGTTAATAATTTCTTTCTCTCTCCAAAGAAGCATATTTTAGGATTGACTTTATGGCAAATTTGAATAAAATCTTAATTGCCTGTAAAAGGCATTACCAAAACTGGGAATTAAACTACCGTTGGTTTTTTGTATTTCTTTACATGAGTTTACATAAATTCATATTTTTACTATGCCTTCTTTTCTCTTTCAATTTTGTCGATTTGCTACTTTACTCTTAACTTTTCTTTTTAATTTTTTAGAATTTATTCATTTATTTCATTTTCTTAGGCTGTGATTTCGTCTAGCTGTCTTTATAAAAATTTTCTCAGCTATTCTTTACTCTTGTAATGCTCTTAGGTGAGCTTTGTTTTTATACTATTAAACATATGGTCTAGCTATCCTACTGTTTAGTTATAACTGTTGAGGAGCTAATTTTTTACAAATCCAAACTAATTCTATATTTCTTTTAAGCCTTCAGATTATTTTTCTAAGGACTTAAATTATTCAGTGAGAGTTTTTTTAGCGGCAAAAAAACTTTGATCTTGCTTAATAAACTTATGGCCTGCATGATCGGAGATGCATTCAACACATAAATATTTACTATCATCCTCACAAAAAAATCTATAGGGTTAATCATGGGTGGGACAAAATTCATGATTTTTACGCATTTACTTCTTTTGACATGCAAGTTGTAGAGCAATATAGTTTTTAGTTAGTAGATTTGGTTTTATTTGCGGGTCATGTTTGAACCGGCATGTCGGACAATCCAAGAATTTCTTTTTTTAATATACAATCATGAGACAGCCTTCGCAAACAGTATGACCACAGTTCAAATTTCGAGGTGTTTTTTCTTAAGTATCATACAGTTAATAGCACATTGGACACTCCATGTTTGATATAAAGAAATATATATTGAATTATAAATAAAATCTGAAATGTGTATTAGTTACAATATTTCAATCATTCCCTTCCGAAAAACTGGCTTCTCCTTCTTTCTCTCTCTCGAGGCTGTTGCGGTTTTAGTTGCGAGATAGGGATGAATCAATATCACTTGCAGGCTGATCTAGTTTGATTTTGACCCATTTTCGAATGATGACTGGACCTGAGTTAGGTATGGCATTGGGGATTTTAATCCATTTGAATTTCCAAATAAAATTTTTGTTTTTCTTTTTTATTTTTTTGTTCTTGTTCATTGATGCGTCATGCTGCCTTAGATCCTCCTCTTTTTCGTCAATATCTATTTCAGACTAGTCAACTGAAAATTAATCCTTCAGAGGAATATGGTCTTCTTCCATGCTTATATTCAAATTATTTATGAATGGCCTCTAATTTTAATTTTTTAATTCATTATTATCATTTTACGCCAATTTTAATTATTAATCCTCTCATCAATCGTATTTTTTCTTCCAATTTTTTTTATTTTTAATATCAACTTTGCATCTACGATAAAACTCTTAAAAAATGCTTATTATTAAATTATTTAAAATAATTATTATTATC
>ERZ724506.937-NODE-937-length-10272-cov-7.124107_pt1 | contig 10272 bp, 4 predicted proteins | sample MGYA00376039_ERZ724506 | MGnify/ENA primary metagenome ERZ724506 (study PRJEB28724, sample SAMN07190887) | wastewater metagenome | isolation source: effluent of sewage treatment plant in Hong Hong | place: USA: Christiansburg, Virginia | collected 2016-03-01 ... | reverse complement strand
GAAATCAAATCAAAGAGGTTTGTGCCATCAACTGAGAACTAGCTCTACAAAAAATTAAGAAATAATTTGAGAAAGAAGAAGAAAGCCCAAAAAGGGGGTGAAAATGATTATATGTCCGTCTAAACTTTAGATCAGATACCAGATACCAATTTATCAGGCACAAATCATAGGAAAAATAGTCAATAAGCTGTAAGTAGACTGATGACTTAACTTGCAAAGCCGAAGTTAGAGAAATATGATTCTCAATTGATCACAAAAGATATAAAAATAGCCCTGTCATAAGCTCCCCAGAAACAAAAAGATGAGATTATCCGAAAAAAGTTAGTTGGTAAGTAATCTGATATGACTCCATACACAACATCCTCTCAATAAATCCCAGAGGGAGAAATCCGTAAAAAAGCTCCCATCCCCTATAATACTTCAGAATAAAGTAAAATAATAATTAATTATAGTATAAAAACCAATAATAACACAAGAAGACCTCAGATATATCGTTCCTGCTATGACTGAATACAGCTCAATCAGCAACAGTTACTTGGAGTCAATAAAAAAAAATAAAGGGTAACCAGCATTGAAAATGGAAATTATGCTTGACTCGAGTTAAATGAAGCCAGAAGGATATAATGATGTTGACTAATGGTGATATATAAATTTTACTCTCTATTTTCTTTTTCCTATTATTTTCATTTTTATTTATTTATATAACGCGAAGAAGTTATGAAGTCATGTAAATTATTCGTTCATGGTTCATTAAATAGATTACTTTCTAATTTCACTTTTTAAATATAAGATACTATTATTGATTCTTCTTTATATGCTCTTGGGTTATTTCGGAAAATGAGAAAAAAATAAAGAAAATAAAATACGGTTTGCCCACAAAAATATCAGATTTTTAAAAAAGATCTACCATTCACATTGGGTTATATTCAATAAAGAAATAGGTGGAGTAAAAAAAATTCTCATTAAATATTTTCTCAAAAACCGTACGAAATTTTATATCTTTCTCATTTCCTGGAAAGAAAAAATAATAAATCTAGGAAAATTAGATTTAAGTGGTGAAATAAAACTGGAATAATCATTAAATCTTTAAAATTTTTTAAACTATAAATCCATCTGTGATTTATCATTATTTTATTTATTTCTACACAATGGATAGCAGACTAAAAGTTTCTTGCTTCGGAGCTGGCTTTGTAGGTCTCCCTACTTCATCTGTCCTTGCTTTCAAAAACCCTGACAAAGATGTAATTCTTGATTGATTTAGTTTGTTATCTTTGACATTGATGAGAAGAGAATTAAATTATGTATAGAAGGAAAAATTCCAATCTATGAGCCTGGTTTAGAAGAAACCTTTGCTCAAGTTTATGGCAAAAATTTAAATTTGACCTGTAACATCGCAGACGCCCTAGACAATGTTTCTGTTGTTTTTCTTGCCTTACCTACACCAACAAAAACTGTAGGATAAAATGCAGGCAAAGCCTACGACCTCAGCTATACTTAAAAAGCTGTTTTAAACATTGTAAACTATTACAACAAAAATCCCGAAAAAATGAAGAAAAATTTAATATTGGTTTAAAAATCCACTGTCCCAATTGGAACAGCAAAAATGTTAAATAAAATAATTTCAAAGGCATCCATTCCATAGAACAAAAATAATTATGTGATCACAAGCAACCCAGAATTTTTAGCTGAAGGAACCGCTATCAATGACATCATGAAACCTGACAGAGTTGTGCTAGGATCATTTAATAAAGACGCAGATATTACAAATCTAATAAATCTCTATAAATACGTTGCTGATAAAGTTATATTAACCAACTCCGCTTCATCCGAGCTATCGAAACTCGTTTCCAATTGCTTTTTAGCTCAAAGAGTCTCTTCAATTAACAGTATTGCAATTCTTTGCGAATAGTATGATGCTGATATTCTTGAAGTCAAGAAATGTATTGCATCTGATAACAGAATTGGAGATAAATTCTTGAACAGCAGTATTGGTTGGGGAGGAAGCTGCTTCAAAAAGGATATTTTGGCTTTAATCTATTTAGCTTAATGCAAAGGACTTCATGAAGTCTCTAGATATTGGATGTCTGTTATAGAAATGAATGATTTTAGAAAGAAAAAATTCTTCCAAAGAGTTTTCCATGAACTTCACTCGAATTTGAAAGGAAAAAAATTAGCCATCTTCGGTACTGCTTTCAAACAAGGAACAAATGATGCTAGATAAAGTCCAGCCATTGACATTTGCAAAGATTTATTAATCGAAGGAGCAATCCTGAACCTTTACGACCCAAAAACCACCAGAGATAGAGTAATTATCATATAATTCAGTTCATTTATGAAATGAAATACAACGAAATCTGGAAGGATAGCTTCGATGAAAAAATTGTCCAGTATAACACACCTGAAGAAGCAGTGCAAGATGCCTCAGCTATATTAGTACTGACAGAATGGAGCTAATTTAAATAATTGCCCTACAACGAATATTATGAAAAAATGGAACAACCAGCTTACGTATTCGATGGTAGAAACTTACTTGATGGAACTAAGTTAAATAGATTGGGTTTCACTTATGTAAGAATCGGTAAAAGGCATGAAACTTAATGATGAAGAAAGGTTGATTTGCCTATGTATTATATGTTTAAAAACATATTATAAGTTTTGGAGTTTAAATAACCTTTTGATTTAATTACCCAAAGTTTATAATTTTTGAATTGATGACGACGACTGATAATTAATTGGAAATTCAACATCCCCGAACTCAATTTAGATTCATTCCCCCACAATATACATTGGGATATGTAAGTATTGTCATCAATGTAACAATAATGACTTCAATCGGAATTCTTTCTCAGAACTATTCATAATGGCAGGCAGATGGATAGAAAATTATTGATTAGAAAGAGTATAGAAGAATATTTACAAGTCCCTTCGCTGTTGCTTCATTTTTAGATGTATTTTTTATGCTCCTCTCATTTGTATGGCTATTCTTCACGTTGACTTACTATGTACATTTGGATTTATTTAGGAAAAAAACTATTCTACTGTCTATACTGTGTTTCATTTTTGGAAGGCGAACATTCTCATTGTTTTGGCTGTCTCTGCCATGTATTAGATCATGTTTGTGTTAACAGGGATGAAGAATTTCATTATGAATGTTGGAGGAATATTCCCTTACACAGTTTTTATCTATCTCAAGGGATGCCTGTAAAAGCCAGGAGAAGTTATTAATCATTGGTTTCTCCCATTTCCAGTAAACCGATGGTTCATGGGTTTCTTAGTTTCAATTGTAACTACATTTACTGTTCCAGAGACACAAGGATGCATGGTTGTATTTTTCCATTACTTATTTTGCAGTTTTTTGGTGTTTTTGAAGCATGTTACTAAACTGAGATGTTTTTATAGATAAGGACCGCTTTGTAATCTCTACATAAGGTTACTTTAGAAAATAGTTCCAAATTTCATAAAATCCCAGAATGGATTTTGCTCTATCTAATAATGCTCAAAGAAAAGAGACTAGATCTAAACCGAGTAGGACAGAAGACAAGAATTATAAGAAGAAGCTTAATCCCAAGTTTGATGAATTAGAATTAAAATTTTGAAATAAACATATTAATTTTTATTCATTTGTATAAATTATATCTACATTATGCAGCAGTCTCAGGGATATCCGAAGCCAGGGTTGATTTCATAGCTTAAGCCCTTCTCAGTAGGAAATATTTCAACTCCTAATTCACCCCAGAATATTAATTTTTCTTATTCTTATCAGCAAACTAGTCTTAATTCAAATCCGGAATACATAAGTTCAAATAAAAAATAAATCATCGTCAACAAGCCAGTATCTGTTCAAGTCTACTCATCTTCGCAAAGTCCTAAAATAATAAATCAATATACTAGCTCTAATGCTGTTCAAATTAATAATAACATAGGTGCCACCCAAATACTCGCGGGTGCTGTCCCTAGGACTCACAATTCTTAGTATCATTCCACATAACAATATCAGAGAATTATTGATGCATCGAATGGTGTCCCAACTAGGCCTAATTTTAGGTTTTTTGGATCTGGAGTGAGAGAAAATATATAAAAAAGCACTAGTCCTCACGTTCAGGTTCACCAAACCTACTCGCGTGAGCCTGTTCGTCTCCACAATAGCTCTGAGTCGGGAAAAAAATCGTATAGCAGAGTTACAATCCAGTACCAAACACCCTCGTTTTATCAAGTTCCTCAGCAAATATAGCCTCCTCGAATCATTAGACAATAAATCCCACATCATCAACAACAAATTCAAACATTCCGTAATTATTTACAGCCAATTCATCAGTAAATTCAACAACCAATATATCAAACAAACCAACAAATCGGTATTCCTCAAAGAGGAAACATTCAGATAATGAATTTTCAAGGCAGTAACATGCAGAACAGTAACTTACAAGGAGGTGCAATCCAAAGTGGTATAACCCAAGGTGGTATCACTCAAGGAGGTTTAACTCAAGGAAGTATAATCCAAGGAGGGATAATCCAAGGAGGAACTCAAGTAATCCCAAATTACGGAGGAGGACAAATTTCACCTTTACATAACCAAATAACCCAAATTGAAAATAAAACGATAATAACAACAACTCTGATATGGTAGCATCGCTTTGTGTAAATATACTAAAAATTCTAGATATTTGTCTAGAGATTCGAATCTGTTGCGCATGAAATCTATGACATCGACGAAATGTTTGATCATGTTAACGACTAGGAAGCTTGGAATTAACTAAGAGCCAGGTATAACGAGCTTATCTAGAGATTTAATCAAATGAGATAATAAATAATCATCATACTGGAACAGAATAAATCTGCTATCAATAGCCTAAGTCCTGAGGTTATACGCCAACTAGAACAAAATCAAGGAGAGCAATCCAAAGAGAAAGAATAGGAGGATGAGGAAGGATAAGGGTAAGAATAATAATAGTAAGGATAGAGAGAAATACAAGGAAATCAATAGGAAGGAGGACAAACTGGCAAAAGTGGAAGCGAGAACAATCATATGTGGTAGAATAGATGTTACGAACTTATGCAACAACATTAGTAGCTAAAAGCTGAAATTAACTAGTTAAGACAATAGAATGAACGATTAAAAATGTAAGACAAAAATGAAAACTAGAAGAAGCCTAATGATAGTAGCGACTCTTCGAAGGGCATCTAGATGCAAAAGACAATAAACACTCTGCATACATAATACAAAAAATTGGAATAAAACTACAATCACTTATCAGAATAGTACACTCGCGTTGTGCACGAATTCCAAAACAGAGAAATTCCAGACACCCACAACATACATGAAAACGTGCATCAGCTGTAATAATAACTAAACATGAGCCATGCCAAACTGCAAGAATTAACAAAAAGCCTCCAAGATAAAACCAACACAATCATCCAATTATAAAAGTAGATCGAAAGCTATAACGAAATATTGGAGCAAAATAAAATACTTATGGAATCATTTAATAAGCAGGAGCATGATATTCAGATGTATGAAGCCGAGTTACAAAATAAGCAGAAGTTTATTATGGATTATGATGAAGAGATGAAGAATCTCCATGTACAAATTGATCAGTTGAATGCCTAATTGCAGCAGACTAGGATTAGAAAGGATACTTCTGCAGGCGAGGAGTTACAGAAAAAACTTAATTAAATTGCAGTGCTCAAAGAGCAGTAGAAAAACTATATCACATTGATAGAAACTCATGAGCAATCCATTGAATAGATGTCAATGCGTACAAAGTCCGAGAAAGCAGAATACGAATCAACAGTGAGGCAAAAATAAGAGTAAATCAGACTATTGAAACAACTTTTAGATGAAGAGAGGCTATCTAAATAAAAAATGTATATCCAAAATACATCAATTGAGCCGATATCTCCCACAAAATAGACTCATTTCAATATTACTGAATCTAAATAATTCCAGGAGAGGTTAAGGATAGAAGTAGACGAGATTCTACTTGACAAAAATAGGAAAATCAAGATATTAACGCAAGATATCGAGTAGCTAAGATATCAGCTGCAAAGCTTAGAGAAGGATAAGGAGAAATAAATTCGACAAATCAAAGAATTCTTCACTGAGGAGTAATAGAAGTACATGAAAAAACTCAATGACAAATAGAATAACATTAAACTGTTGCAATAAAAAAATAGGTCAATGGATAACTAACTCACGAACCGTAACATGGAGATTAGTCGATTCAGGCATCAGTCACCTGTCCATTCTCTAGGCCAGTCCAGTGACTAATCAAGAAAGTTTAATGAGCAATTGGATAAAAAAAATAGATAGCTTCAATTACTAAAGAGAACATTGGAGCAAAAGAATGTAAGTGTGAAAGAACTAGAACAAAAAATTTATGGGTTGGAACTAGAGATTAATAATAAAGTGTTTTAAGTTAATAGTCTTAAGAGATAAGCTCATGACCTTCATGGAAATAGGGCTGAATTGGATAATCTGAATAATGCTTTGAAAAAGAAAAACCAAGAATTAAATTAATTACGATTAAATTCTATCGAATTGGAGCAGTTAAGAATGACAATTGATACTCTTGAGAGATAAAAAATTAGAATGAATGAGTACATCAAATAAAAATCAAGAGAACTAGAAACAAAAGATAAAAATATTCAGACCCTAGAGAGAAAAATTAATTCCTTGACAAGCGATGCTAGTATTGGTGCTAAAAAACATCAAGATGGATCGACTCTCAATCCCTTACTGGGAAATTATGAAAATTTATTGAGGCAAAGGGAAGGAGAAATAAAAGGATTGAAGTATTAGTTATAGACACTGGAAACAAAAATCATGCTGAGCTAGAAAGCTAATCGAGATCTTACGAGTAAAGTAACCAATTATCAAAGATCTGGTTCAGTCCTAAAGGCAGATATGTAGAATAAGATAGCTAGGTATTAAACAGATATAAAAACTCTCAATAAATAAATAAAGGTATTAAAAGATAACAAGCAATAGCTTACCTACATGATATAGTCACTTCAGAGCAAGAATACTTCACTTCAAAGATCATTGGATGAGAGAAATAGTCTCTATGATAAATAATTAACCAAAACAAAAGAAAAAGTTTCATCATTCGAACAGAATAACACAAACTTACTAGTCGACCAAGAACTTCTTAAGAGTCAATTAGATCGGCTAGGTCGCTAGAACAGAGAATTAAATGAGAAAATTCGATCATTAGAACAAAAAATATAGGTCAAAAACACAGCAATTAGCTAAATTCAGGATAATTATACAAGAAAATAGAAGGAAGACCTGAAAGTGTACCAATAAAAAATAAAAAGATTAGATGATGAGCTTAAATTAAGTTCGGCTAAATTAAAAATTATGTAATAATAAATATCAACTCTGAATAAAAAGATTTCTTCAGCCTAAAACTAGAAAAAATCGTATCGAAATCGACTAATAACTGAGCATAGTAACTAAAAGCCTGAATTTATAAATTTCCGATATGCCAGCGAGCATCACGAATCAGGCACATTCTATTAAGTTAACTAGATGGAAAAGTTTAAAATCAGAGATCATTAATCTAATGAAGTGTTTGAAAATAAAGTTATTTATGACCTTAAAAAAGAGAATGATTTATTAAAGAGAGAATTGTCTGGCCTCGGTTTGAGCTCATTTTCAATGATGAATCGAATTGACACTCACCATCATCAAATGTCCAATTAAACTGAATTTTATACGGAAAGAGCTTAAAATTTCAGTAAAAAAAATGCAGAACAGCAATAACTGATAAATTTCCATAAGAATAAGAATAAATAATTGGAGTCAAGGATAGATGAGCTTCTGAAAATGAACAGTTAATTAAAAATTCGTCTTACTAATATGAATTCGGCCTCAACCAATCAGCTTTCAGTGCAGTTCTACAAAGATCAAGTATCAAAACTAGAACTGGAAGTTGCAGAATTGAAGGATAAAATCAAAAGAATGTTAAATGATCATTAAGGCGTCAGAAGTACTGTTTAAGATCATAAGGATGAGGCAGACACTCTTCGAGAAAAAGTAAATGAACTCAATTTAAAGATAAATGAATTGAAAAATAATATAAAGAATAATGAATACACAATCACTCAGCTAGAAAATGCCAAAATGCTTTGGAATGCTTAGGTAGAAAGACTCAACTAAATAATTCAAAAGAATCAGAGAGAGAAATAAGAATCGTACAAAAAAGATAGAATAATTAGTGACCAAACAAGAAAGATTAAAACTCTATAAGAATAAATTTCGAAATTAAGTGTAAAGAGTAACTTCCAAGCTTCATAGATCTAGAGATTGAATGAGCAAATTCAGAACAAAAAAAGCTAATTAACAAATAAATTGGGAGAAAATAGCGATGAAGTTAAAAAGCTTAGGAAAAGAATAATATAATTATAGAAATAACTCTAGATTATTAAATTGGAACAGCATTCTTCAAGTCAAAATTCTACCTAGAATGGATATAAACTAGAAAAAGTAAGAAGTTACTTCACAGAGATAGAATCACTAGTGGGAGAGTTGAAACTGACTGATCGACGAGATTAATAAACTAAAAAACAAATTAACCAGTAGGTTAAATAAGGGTTGAATGTCCTGAGCTTGATATAGATTTGACATATAATTTTATTGATAATTTTATAGTAGGATTTGATATAATTAGTAAATTAAAAAATCATAGAATTGAATACGATTTTTTTGATAAAATGGTTTCGATTTGACTCATAACTCTCTTGGCTATTTCGAGAACGTGGGGCTCTCTGATCTAATCGCAGCTAATTGTATAACTTATTCTCTTTTAAAGAAATTTGATATTTCGATTATTGAGCTTTTTTTATTTTTAACTTAATTGGTTTAGTAAGTCAGACAGTTACTCAAGTTCTAAATATGACAGCTTTTTTTAGAGTCTCAGGGATAGCTTTTGAAGTTGGAATGTTTTGTCTTTCGTGATCGAGATTTTTATTTTATCAGCAATTAGCTCTTTCCTAGGGGGTGCGACTTTCTAGCTGGAAGGCAGATGTTCTTCCAATTGTTAATCAATAAATTTGGTGGTTTACGAGGGCTCACCCATTTTGACAGCATCAACAGGAATCCTATTAATGCGTGAGAAAACATTGGAGGTGATATTTTTTAATCCTTCGATGTCCTTTATGGGCATTAATATTGAATAGGCTCTCTTAGACATGTTAATAATTCTATTATATTTAATTGTCTTTTAAAATGGATTATATACTCATCAGTATTAAATTTCTGGTCACCCTGCAACTTAATTTTATTTCTTTATTTTTATCTTTATTCTTTTATTAATATATTCTCATGGATCCATAACCCAAGCTTAAGAATATTTAATACCTTATTGCTGTACATTTTCAGGCTACTTGCGAATAGAATAAGTAACTAAAGCCTTGTCAAGAACTGATTTAGTTCAATGCCATTGTTTTCTCCATTAGAGATCAAGATCTTAAAATAATTGGTAGATTTCATGAGTTCGTTAAGCCTAAATGTAATCCTAAATTATCTCAATTCTGTTCAGCGATTACAGGAATAAAAAACGAATAAATCAAAAATTGTAAGTAAATTGAAGAGATACTGAAATTATTCTAAAAATGGATAGTTTAACTTAAAGTATTAGTCCCTGAAAATTATACCTTTTTGACATGGGGAAGTTGGCCACTTAAAAAACTTCTCCCCTCTGAATTAAAAGCAAAGAAAATTAAATACCCTGAATACATTCACAGCTTCACAGATCTAAAAAGGATTTATAACTATGAAATTAAAGAAGGTAAAGTTGGTATTCCATAAGCCCTCAAACAAATGAAAATTGATATCGACAAGGAAGTCAACACAGACAAACTGACAAAGAGTCAATTTATAGTGTAGGGTTTAGTGCAGTTGGCTATTAAATTGTATAAATAGAAAAGATTTAGCCCTAGTCGCAAGTCCATCACTGTCCTTCATGACATTCCCAATGTAAATGTGACCTAAAATTTATAATATTTGCTTGTTCTTGATTTTGAAGCAACCTGCGAAGACAATGTCAAATTGAAACCATGCTCAGAAATAATTTAATTTCCAGTTATGATTATTGATTTAAAAGCAAAAAAGATTATCGGATAATTTCATGAGTATGTTTTTCCTGAGTACAACCCAAAGCTCACTAAATTTTGCACTGAACTAACAGGAATTACTCAATAAATGGTTGATAACAAACCCAGCATAAAACAAGTTCTAGATAAGTTAGAAAATTGGATGAGCAAACAAAT
>ERZ724506.936-NODE-936-length-10276-cov-4.859211_pt1 | contig 10276 bp, 8 predicted proteins | sample MGYA00376039_ERZ724506 | MGnify/ENA primary metagenome ERZ724506 (study PRJEB28724, sample SAMN07190887) | wastewater metagenome | isolation source: effluent of sewage treatment plant in Hong Hong | place: USA: Christiansburg, Virginia | collected 2016-03-01 ... | reverse complement strand
TTTTCTTTGTGACCTCTCGAACTGTCCTATGATGTTATAGAAGTCGGATCTCTTCTGATTAATGACTTAATGGGACTATCAATTTCGGTATTAACTCTTCTTTAGGGCGAAGAAGGCTAGTTGCCTGGTCCTGGACCAAAAATATCATAAGTTTATTTATAGTTTTACAGTTATAGATTCAAATACTTCACAATTTAGTTCCCCTATTTTACTCTCTTTTTAAACTATTTTATTTATAAATCCATTTTAGTCCTTTCTTCAATCAACTATTTTATTTTCGATAGATCTTCTGCTCTTGAAGGTCTTTCCTAAAATATTCTTTCCAGTTCATCATATTTTTTCTGCAGCCTTCTCATATCTAATTAGTATTTATTTTTAAGCTCTTGAAATTAATTGTATAATAATTGGGTAAATTAGATTCGTTCTGTTTAAATTTTCTTAACTTTCCTCTGACATTAGCTCTCCATCCTCTTATTTTCAATCTGGCACTCTGCTTTTACGACCATAACTTCTTGATCAAATTAGGCTTTAACCTTTTTCACTTTCTCAGCCACTAATTAATCGACTTTTTGAAGTTCTTTGTTCTTTTTTTACAATTAATATTGAAGCTATAAAATTTAATTATCTTTTTTCGCCATTTCATTCCTATAATCATTAATTTTGGACACTAAATAATTAATTTTATCTTCCCGACTCATTTTAGAAAACTGATGAGCTTATTTTTAGCTTAGAAGGTCTTCATTAAGTTTCGTGATATCAAATTCTAGTTTTCGAGAAAGCATCAAGAGCTCTTATGAATGCCTTTGTTCCAATCTTTTTATTTGATTTTCCATTTCTTCCCTCATTTTGGCAATCATATTGTTGTACTTTTCTTCAACTTCGTCAACTGCTGTCGCCATTTTTAACATATTTATTTATTTCAACATAGATTCTTGGATTTGGGATAACTGATTTTTGTATTAAGCCTATTTCTCCTCCATAGCCCTCTTTAATGAGGCAATTTGTTCTTGCATTTGATCGAACATTTTTTTCTTCTCCATTTCCAACAATTTTTCACTTTCTCTCCTCTGTTCTTATAGCATTCTTCTATGTTATTAAGCTGCCCTCTTCATATTTTAAGACATCAAAATACATTGGTTCTCTAACATTTTATTCTTCTATAAAGCCGAACTCAGCTCATTTTTTAAATTTTAGCTAGTTTGCAAAAGAGTATTATACTTTTGTTGTTATTAATATAGTTTCATGTTATGTTCAGCCACCATCTTTCTGATATATTAATTGTTATTAAACTACAATTATTCTATCATACGTTAATGCTACTTTCGAATAATTTTTATCCTCTATTCATTTTCATATATTATTTTCTCAATTTATGCCCTTAATTTTTGGCACTTTTATTCATTTTGTTTTTCTAGCTATTATAGTTGTTCTTTGTGAGCCCTCTGTATGTTTTATATCTGCTGTTATTTCTCTTTTATTTTTTTCTATGCCCTTTATATAGTTTCTCTCAGAAGTTTTTCATCTTATTCATATTTTAATATCCTTTATTAATATTTTTTACGTTATTATTACAACATTTGTTCGTATTTTTAACCATTTTATCTCAATTTTCTTCTGAATTATTGTAATTTTAATTCAGATTATGATAGTTTTCCCTCATACATTTTTTTCTCCTCTTCCAGCAACTGTTCAAGTTTTTGATATTTAGCTCTCTATTTCCCAATTTATTCTTCATATTCTTATTTACTTTTCGCATATTTTTTCTTCATCTCTTCAATTTGCTGTTAGCTTTCCTGCAATTTTAACTTGAATGATTTATGAGCTTCCTACTATTTGAATAATCTCTCAGATAATTGTTTGATTTATTTTGTATATGCGTCAATCTTTAGTTTTTGACTCCATACTTCATCCTTTGCAGCCCCAATTTACTATTTCAATTTATCATTTAGACCTGACATGTGACTTATTTATGAGTTCTTTTATGAAATTTTCTTTTTCAACTATTAGATATTGGCATTCATTTACTCTAGCATTCTCATTTTCTATTATTCTTTCATTCTTATCATCATCTGAAACTCCTCATTTAATTGCTCAACTTTGCTCTGCATGATTCCCTCGTATATTTACTTCAGATTAAGTTTGCTCTTTTCAAACTCCTCTAAATTTAGTGCAATTTAATCCTTGAGTCTTTGATTCAAGCGCTCGTAGTTCACACATTTTTAATTCATTTCTTTAATATACTGCTGATACTACTTTTTTACATTTTCAGCTTGCTCCAATTTTGCGTCGTATGATCGAATAATTTGTTATTTTTCTTACTTCCATTTGCAAGTAATAACCTCTATTTACTAGACGAGCTCCTGATTCTTTTTTTTACGTTCAGTTATTTCCGTTTCATATTTGATCTGATTATTTTTGATGACAGATTCGTAATTTTAAACTGTTTATTTATATCTAAACTAAAGAGATTCGATGAGACCATTTTTTTCTCTGATCTACTGATTCATGCACCTAATATTTTCCTTCATATCTAACCAATCTTATTTTATCATTGCAGATATTTCCTCCAGATTTGCAGTTTATAATTGTAATTTTCTTGTCGAGTTGCCCTACACTGGAATGAGATTTCGCAAAAGATCTGATGAGGCCGAAACAGCTCGAAGAAGCTAAATGAGTCTTTACTTTAGAGCTTTATTCTAGATGGTAATGGGATTGAGCTGGCCTTAAAAAAAATACGACTTATTCTCCAGTTGACTAATTTTCCTTTTTATTTTAAATTTTGCTTTTTAATACCTATCCAGACTATTTTCTCTTTCCGAACTGATGTATTTATCTTGATTGTCTTTATAAATTTATTCTGTAGACATCTTATTATTAATTAATCATAATCCTTTCAAATTATTTTTTATTTATTATCAATCCAAACATTTTATCCATAACTTATATAAAAGATAGTGAAATAAATCATTCTTTCTTTTCCAAATTTACCATCTTGAAATTGAGGTTGTTCATCACTTCGGCGTTGTAACTTTCAGAATCTCCACCTTTTTCTATCATGAGCCTTGCTGTCCTAGATCTACTGTTTTCTAATAGTTGAATTGCTGCAGGAACTGTCAAATTGAAATCATGAAGAGCTTTTGTGTACTATTCAACAAATTCTTCAGACCAAATATCAGTTAAAAATGGTAAAGTTTTCACTTTATCACCAACGACATACCTGTTGTAGTAGAAAATGATTAATTCGTCCTTAGTTGGCATCTTCTGATATTTATTCAAAAACTATTCAAAATACTTTCTTCCTTTGAAAAGCTTGCTAGCTGCCACATGAATTTTTTCTTCGACGTACTATTCCCAATTTTTAATTCCATAAGTTGATGGTAATCTAAAAGTTTTAGGGTTTAATTTTACTTCATTAAAAACAGCCAATTATTCACGAGTCTTAACACCATGTTACCAGCAAATTTAGGCTTTTGGGAATGGATTTGGCTTAAAGTTATAATCAATAAAGATATCTGCAGCTGACTTTTGAGCATCCATCAAATTACCAATATGAACAATCTATTCCAATGAAAGTTTTTGTATTTCTTTAGGCAGAGTAGAGACTATCTTCTCAATTTGATCTTTGTTCGCATCTCCATCAATTGGAACAAATCTGACAACCGTTTCAAGGTTAGAGACAGCAGCAGCTATATTCTCAGCCTTAATCTCAACACTATTTTGATATATGCATCTGATTGCCTATTTGAAACTCTTCTTTTCGTTGTTGGATATTTTCTTAAACCAAGACAAAGTACTCAAAATGGATTTGGTTCTCCCTAAGTGATCGAAGACTCCTTTATCAATAGGATATCCTAGAGCTTTTACAATGTCTATAAGAGGGTTCATGTTGAATACATGGAATCTAAATGTGTCCCTATCTGATGGCTGATTTAAGAATCCACTATTAACGCAATACCAGACAGCTAAGTCAGAATTTAGTTCGGTGGTAACGAACTGAGCAAGTCCGCATAGAGAAGCCATAGTTTTAGTATTCTTTAATCTAAAAATCAAATGTTCAGTTGCATTCTTTTCGATCTCATTCAAATATTAGATTTCTTTTTCTTTAATAATGTACCAAATTGCAGCATAGAACATATTCAAATTGCCAAGAATTTTACCATCGCTGAACATTTTAGCAATTGTATAATTTCCCACTGTCATATGAGATTTGTGGCATCCTAAAGGAATTGCTCCGATAAGTTTTCTTTGAGTGAAAGGATTCTTAAATAGCTTATCACTATATTTAACTCCCATGAAGTTTGAAAGCCTGGATTTTAGCTTTGCTTTAATTTATGGATAGTTTAGAACTCTTAATGGACAAGCAGCAATATCATCAACAATGAACTTCTAAACACCTAACAAAATGGGTTCACCCTCGTCAACCAAAATTTGTGGGACATCTTCATCGAGAATAATTGGACATTCAATTAAATTTTTGGATAGATCGTGGGCTTATACCTACTGATCGATTTTACCTTCCTTAGCATCTTGAGCAATCGCCATTTTATTGGATTTAATTTGATTGATGTTATATTTTCCTCTCAAATCGCCACAAAGATTGATTAATTGGCTGACTCTTTTTTCAAGATCGGTAGTCATTGAGTCAGAGAAGTACTATTTTGTTATTTTCTTAACTATTTCCAATGCTCCTTCAATATTATCCTTTTCTAAATGAAGTCTGATCTCTTTGTTGATGTCATTATCACCATCTTTGGCTTTTTGCTTTGATAGCTACTTGACTAATCTATTTTTCATGACAACCAATTGGTTCTTTAAAGGAATATTGCCTTCCTTTCCCATGTTGAGGGCGATGATTAATCCTTCAATCTTATCGTAGTTAGCTTCGAAGTTTTAGAGAGTAATATCGTCTAAAGTATCTAATATTTTATAATCTTCAGGAGTAAATTTAACTAGCTTCTTCAAAGGAGAGTTGGCTTCCTTCTCATAAACTTCGTTATCGCAATTTCTAGTGAATGGGCATGTTACTGACATATTTAAATTTCCATATCCAGTACTTGCGATGATATAGCACACAGTCTTAGTAAACTTATACCCTTATAGTATTTTATCGCAGGACACAACATTGTGATCACTAACTTGACCATCAGTTATCAAAATAACTTTCTTCAGATTACTCTTGACAATTTCTTGAGCGACGACTTCAGGAGATGTTCCACCCTTGCCAGCCTTTTTTTAGATTTGTGTTTGCATTTGCTTTTTGTTGGTGAGATGAATGCTAGAGTCCCATTCATAATATTTATCAATTTCATCAGCATATAAGGAGAGAATATCACCAACAGTCTTCCAATAGTTGTCACTGCCTCCGGTTGAGCCACTGACGTCAACCATGAAGGCGAACTTCTGAACTTCTGGTTACATTTACTTTATTAAAAGATATTAATGTATGCATTAATAGTAAGCTCTTATTCTTTTATAAACCGTAAATTATTAATTCATTAAATCATTAAAAATCAAATGATATTCACCCATATCGATAATTGAAGAAATTAATAATCTGTCTATATCATATACTGGAGTAATGAAAGGTTAATGACTTGCTTCGTGAAATGGTCCCATATATAAAAGAAATAGGTAAAAATCTTTTATTATATACTAATACTAATTAAAAATAGAAAATTAGCAAAATAATTTATAGATATAATATTGCGGAGGATGGGCTTAGTATTAGCATTAACTGTATAATTAATATAATTTTATTGAGTGGTTCATGAAATATTCCAAAAAATTTAAGGAAGTCAAGTACATATCCGCTAATCTAGTAAACAGAGAGAGAAAATGTATGTCAATAACTGGAATGTTAGCTAGGGTCTCAAATTCTATGATGCTCTAGAAGATTCATTTGCAACTTACTACTTTGCCAATCCAACTGTCAAAAAACATTTAAAACTTCTATAAAAAGTATGTGCTTTCATATCCAGGTTGTCAAAAAGGAACCTAAAACTTCTGATGTTTTACGGGTCACATTCCTTTTGGAAAGCAGATTTCGAAAAGATCCGAGTCTCAGGTAGGGAGCCAAGAAGACAAATGCTTAAAATAGTCTTGATGACTCTGTCATCAAATCATATTAAAAAGATCTAAAGCCCCAATCTTTATAAAAACTAAAAAAAATAAATAAAATTGACAATCATGGTGAGCAGCCATAGAAAATGGGTCGAGCTGAGAGCTATGATGATCGACTCCCAAAACTAAATAAAATATATCATAGTCGTAACGAGTCAGGATAAGTAAAACCAGCAAAAAAGAAATATATAGCCGAGTATCTGTAAAAGAAGAAAAAATAAATGTAAAAAAATAAGTAATGAGTTTTTTGTCAAAGTATCATGTTTATTTAGAAAAATCCGTTTATTTTACTTTATATAATTAACGCGAACAATTTATAAAAATATATCAAAAGCCTAACTTATTTTTCTTGAATAAATCGATGTAGTTTATTGTCGATCCATACGATGATATAATTTGGGCATATCTTTCGTACTACCAGTGAGGCAGTTATTTCCTGAGCAAACCCAATACCTCAGTTGTAGAAATATGCCCTGCTCCGTTACTATCAAAGGACTTAAAAACATCCATAATCTCTTTGTTGGATTTTTTTGGAGTGAGAATATAATCAATGAAAGCTAAACAGTCATCATATGATAAGTCACCTCCTTTTTCCACTTTTGGGAAGTAATAATAGAAGTCATGGAAGAAAAGCTCGGAGGTGAACCCGAGTTAGATAAAAAATTTCTTTATTTTCTACTCTAAATGCATAAATACTTGATTGGGTATAATCTTAGTGTTATGAGAATATCGACAAAAGACTTTCTTTATTTTCTGCTTATTCTCGTTGTTTTGAATTATATTCATTTCTATATCCTTCTAAAAATATATATAACTAACAAAAAAATAGATCCATCAAAAGTAATATATCATTTCCTTATCAATCTACTGGAATTGGTAATAAATATAGAAAATAGAAGAAATAGCTTACAAAAATTATATTAGTATCTTTTTTTTATTTAAGGTTTTTATCTTCCCATTAGATTTTTACCTTTATTACATTGAATTATTTCTTTTTTTTAATTGTACTTTTATTTATTTGTTGGGAATTTATTCGTATAAATTTCCATTTTAGAATATTAGATTTATAATCCTTCCACTCAAAATGAAATATACCTTTGTTGCTGGGCTCTTTGGACTTGCGTGTGCAGCTACTGCGGCACCTTCTCCAGTCCCTCTCACTCTCGCTCCAAATAAGAAAATTCCTAATGGAGTTCTTTCATCCACGAACACAAAATTAGAACTTAATGCTGACAAAATTTTGGGTTCGAACATTGCTTCATCAAAAATTTCAAGTCTAGAGACTACTTCAACTGTAAAAGGTGGTACAAGTGGGTCTTCTAGTTCAACTAAAACAACCGTCACAACTTTAAACTCATCTGGTTCTGGGGGGTTCTCAGGATCTGCTTCGTCAGGTGGATTTGGATCTTTAGCTGGGGGCTCTAGTATTTTATCTAGTAATCTAAATCAATTTGGTAACAATGAGGGTTATCAATCAAGCTACTCAAAAAGTGGGAATTTATTTGATAATATCGGTGGATATCAATTTGATTAGTATAATTATTCGCCATCAAATTCCTATGATTATGATCGAAATTACAACTCAGCTCGAGTCATAAATCAAGCATAAAAAAGTTTAGTCACTCCTAATCGCTCTCTTGATAGCCTATTCTTAAGATTCCCCTCATGCAGTTAGCTTGATAGATTGATCTTAAGTGCAGACGCAGCGGCTATTTTAAAAACAATTCAGACAATTGCCACAGACTCATCAGTACCATGCCATCAAAGACTGACATACCTCTCATAACTATTAGGCAGATTAAAAACAGCTGTCGAGAAAAAAGTCTACAATGCTAATCAATTAAAAATAGTTATAGATTCAAGTTTAATATAAATATAAAAGCTAACCAATGAACTGTAGCTTCACAAAAAGTATGTTAATAATCTTGGAATTCCTGAACTTCGTGAAAGGCAAGCAAAAGCTATTGCCGAGTTACAAGATGCTTATGCTAACCTTAATAATTTTGAAGGCACAACTCCAGTGATTCAAGCTAAAATTAAGGGATATTAGAGATAAATAGATCTGTTGGGGAAAAATTCTGACAAAGAGAGAAGCAGAATTGATAGTGATAAACTGAGATTTATTGATATATCTAATTAAGTCGCTAATCTGGAAGCGAGACTTAAATAACTAAACGATAAAAAAGTGAAGATTAATGGTAATATCGTGAGAGGTCAAAACACAGTGAAGGATAACTAGGTTAACATTAATAAATTAAGAGCAGATGCTGAGAGTCTTTAATTATAACTGAAGAATATTAGAGATTCTTCTGACAAAGTCAATTATGATGTGCGGGACTTGGAAGTAAAAGTGGAAAGATATCGAACTGACGCTTCAGTTGCGTAGGTTAAAAGAGACAGATATCTGAAGCAAATAACCGAGCTGAATGATAAAATAAACGCAGAAAAAAAGAAACTAGTTGATGATGACTTAATCTCATTGAGTGAAATGATCGATAATTTAAGAAACTTGCTCAGGACTGTTGAGAAGACAATTGATTAAAGATACTTCAGGTGCTATGGAGCTGGAGACGGAGTCAGGATTGAGCAATCAGGAGATACTGTGATTTATGTTGTCAATGGAGAGAGTTTTGCTGATTATCTCAAAGAGCATTATGGGCAATCCATTCAAACTCCTTCTATTCGAGCAAACAATGTGTCTCTTAACAGAGTTAACATCTTTGGAACTGATTGGACTGGCCAATATGGTTACCCATTCATGGACAAATAATTTGACACTGTCGATTTTAGCATCAACGGAAGCTTTAACTGCCTCAACGAGGGTGAATTGATAACTGGATCTGGAGTTATTTCTGATATCGGATCTAATTATATCGACGCTGTAGGAGATGATGGTGAAAATAGAAGATTTAGTTTAGGCTCTTGTTCAAGACTGGAATCGACATTGAAAGTACCTAAAAAAGGACAGAAATTCTACTGGAAGGGAGCCCGTGGAGGACAAGGCTATAACCTATTTGGAGGCAGCTGCATTGAATGAAATGATACTTCACCAATACTATAATTAAATATCTATGAAATAATTATTCTATTTACTCCACTTGATATTAATACACTAAGGGTAGAACTATATAATTAAGTTTAAGCATATTATTTAATTGATAATCCAATGTCGGAAGAGCAACCGATTTCGTGCTAGATGTTCGGCGTCACAGGAGTGATCGTGCAGATAGTCCTGGGTGCCCTATCTTTTAGTGTACTAATTATAAAAAGATGCTACTAGCATCCCAAGAGACCATGGAGAATATGGGCAATGGATACTTCCAAGCAAGGAGTGTCGCAACTAATCGCACATTTCTTAAATGTGACTATCTCCCTGTTGCTTTCCAGCCATTTAGATAATGATGCGTGTATCTGGTATTTCACCACCAATGTACTGGATAACACAGTGGGAGTATTCATATGCTGTGGAGTCTTGAGGCTAGTGGAGGGAACAATCATCTCAGGAAGATGCGAGCAATTCCGTTCCGGCAACTACTACGACATCATCGAATACAACGATGATTATATATCGACTTACACAGGGGATGAGTCCCTAATAACAACCAACTCAGACAAAATGGATATGAAACCTCTTTAAATATCCTCTAAAAAAAACATGATCATGTAATTATCACATTACTCAGCGTCAGCTACTTTGCCTGGATCATTCAGTTTGTTATCTGGAATATTATAGTCGCTATTTGTAAATCGCTACTTTTTGTTTTTTAGTATCTCCTCAATCAGCCATTGAACTCTATTTCCTTATTCCTCTTAGGATGGATCCAACCCTACCCCAATTTCTAACTCATTCTAGTCATTATCATTATACCTGTCATTATGAACGGATTGGCGTTTTGGATCCAAGATAATTTCCTAAAGAAAAACTAAGCGGACACTGGAGAGTAAAAGAATGTTAAGTAGCCATTAATGTGACATTTTTTTTAATTTTATTTTTGAATACTTTTCCACCAGCAAAGAAGTATGTCTATACTTCTGTAATAATATTATATATAGTTTTAAATTCAAGCATGAATCATAAGGATCTTTTGAATATTTATCTGAATAATCTGACCGAGAGGATAAACAAACATTAGGCGCAGCGGAAAGGCACCCGATA
>ERZ724506.935-NODE-935-length-10277-cov-5.194776_pt1 | contig 10277 bp, 13 predicted proteins | sample MGYA00376039_ERZ724506 | MGnify/ENA primary metagenome ERZ724506 (study PRJEB28724, sample SAMN07190887) | wastewater metagenome | isolation source: effluent of sewage treatment plant in Hong Hong | place: USA: Christiansburg, Virginia | collected 2016-03-01 ... | reverse complement strand
GCAATGCGCCCGCCGGTCAGAAAGCGCTTGGTGCCGTCTGCGCTGATAAATTGAAGGGTGTGCAAGGTGCCGTCCAGGTCACGCGCAGGCACCAACAGCATGTCACGCAAGGCCCGCAGGCCGTAGGCGTTGACGCGCTTGCGCTCAAGGTAGGGGTGTGCGTTGGTAGCGGGCTTTGCACGGCCCCACAGCCGCTGCGCTTTGTCGCGCGCCTCAGCCTGCACCGCTTCGCGCTCCATGGCGTGGGCTTGCCTCATGGCCTGGGTGCGCCGCTGTATGTCCGCCCGGTCCGCTGCCGTCAATGGTTTTGACGTCGCCACCCGCCAAGCGTGGGTTTCGCTGGTTTTCCAGCTACCGAATGCACCGAATGGCGACGGGCCATCGTGAAGCACGGCCCAGCCATTGCGTGAACCCGACTTGTCACCGGCCAGGCGAAACCGCAGGATTCTCCCGTCCGCAATCAGCTCAATTGGTTTGTGCGGGTTCAGCCCAGCCGACGCCATGGCGTCATGAATGGTTTGTGCCATAGTTTAGAAAATCCGCTTTTTGAATAGCCGGTATTCGTCGGCACAATGGATTTGCGCCAGGTAGGCAATCAGGTCGTGCGCGTGCGCAAAATAGCGCGATTCACGATGGCGCGTAACGGCATAAATCACCCGCCCACCCGGCACATGATGGCGACGGGTGACGGTGCTGCCCAATAGTGCGAATTGCGCTTGAAGCGTTGCATATTCCTTTTGGGAAATATTGCCTAGAATTTCAGCAGTCGGTAAACTATCGCCGGTAAACGTATTTGAAGCCGTCGTGGGTGTGTCCAGCACCCCGACGGCTTTTTCAGTTTGGCGCATGGGTTACACGCCCCCGTCAGTTCCACGCTCCAGATCGCTAACCGATATGTTGCGGGTCCGGTCCGCGCGGACAGCAGTACCAAAAGGCGCAAGTAACAGCGGGGCATTGTGTGGTGCGCCACCAAGATAGCTGCCAATACGCTGAAAAGCAGCGCGGGCACTAGTTTCACCCTCTGTACCCGACAATGCGGCTTCAAGCGAATTTGGGTTTTTTGCGTGCTTCATGCTGCACCCACCTTGCTTGAAAATTCATCGATAGCAGCCTGTTCAGCGACTTTTGCGAAGCGATGCGGATGCACCATCATTCGCCCGCGATGCATCGCCAGGGCTTGTTCCTTGACCAATTTTTCGCGCAGCTTGCGCACGGCCCAGCGGGCAGAGAATTCGCTGGGGTAGGGCGCACCAGGGCCATCCCACAGCGACTTGGCGGGCTCAAATCCTGCCATGAAGGGCACCGCAGGCACCCCCTTAACTTTGCTCTTGATAATCGACATATTCACTCCTTGATTTGCCAGCGTCCCGTAGTGTTTGGCTACGGTTCCCAGACGCCGTTTGGCGCAAAATTGCGTCAATCGGGAGTGTCTTGGGACCATGCAAAATCACCCAGAAAAGACAAAAGCCCCGGTCAAAACTGACGGGGGCTTCTGTTTTTTCTGGAAACTGTCAATTTTTCTAAATCAAGATTTTGTAGCCCGAATCCTGCATTTTTTGGGCTGCTTTCAACGCTGCACGGATGCGCTTATCTCGCTGTTTATCGTTTGGATCATTGGTTGCGTGGGGGAGCAGAATCTCCCCGATTTCTTGAATGCTTGCACCCGCAAAAGTTGCATCCAGCATCCGCAGATGGTTGATGTACTTCCTTGTGTCGAGGACGCGATTGACATTGGGTGTGATGGCCCCGGATTTGATGCCGTTGGCACGAAGAAGGCGCACAAGGTGCATCACCGATTTTTCTATCTGTTCGATCGATTCCGACAAGTCCACCGGAATCGACACCAAAGGGGTTTCAATTCGTTGACACATGTCTCTGACTGGAATGTAGTCGTCTGGCTTGATCTCCCATCGCGAAACAAACACCTCCGGCCCGCCGTCGTCGTCCAGATCGACATAGCCAGACAGCCCCCACTTTGCCCAAAAATACTCCCGTGAAGCATGCCATTTGTCCGGTGCCAGATCAATGAACCCATACCACCTGTTGTGAAATATTGATCCGTCCGCGTATTCTTTGACTGTTGGACCTATGTCTCTTTTCATCGCTTCCGAATACCAGCGATCCACCGTGGCTCGAAATGCAATCAAGTCTTTTTCATAGTCTGGGTTACGCCTCAAAAATTCCCATGCAATGAGTCGCCCCGACTGGGTGCCGAGTAAGTCGCTGTAGGGCTTAGGTTTTTTCCAGTCTGGTCTGATAAATTTCATCGCAATCCCTTCACGGTGCGGCCTTCATTCGATGCATGCGCCAGGTCGGCGAAGGTGTCCGACTTTTCGCCCTCGGGGATCAGCCGCAGGCTAGGCGTGGCAATTTTGTCACGCGTCAGTTTGTATTGAAGTGCCGATTGTTTTCGATGCGTAGCATCCACTTGCGGACCTCTTCAAAACTTCCCCTGAATTCTGGGCTTGTCAGTGTCTTGAGTTGTGAGCGCTGGCCAGCCAGTAACCCCTCGTTAAACGTGATTGCCTCGCGGAGAGCGGAAACACTCTCATCAATCACCCTCAAGGCATTGAGTCGCCACTCTCTCTGCGCCCTTGGCGCCCGCATTTTCACAATTGGCCCACTGGATCGCACTCGCTGCATGCGGGGCCAATTCGGGTTTTGGACGGGCTGCGAATCCGCATTTCCCAGATAAATCACATTGGACGGCATCATTGAATCTCCCCTAGTGCGGCCAGCATGGCGCTGGCCTTGGTTTGCGTGGTCAGGTGGGCATAGCGCTTGGTCATGTCCAGTTTGCGGTGCCCCAGCACTTCCGCAATGACGTTCAAGGGGATACCTGCCTGCGCCATGTAGGACGCGCAGCAGTGGCGCAGGTCGTGAAATTTGAAATTCTTGATTTTGGCCCGTGCCACGGCATCCCGCCATGCCGAATCGATGCTGGTGGGGGACTGGTACTTGCTGCGCACGCTGCCGAACACATACCGGGTCGGGTCGCTGGATTTGAAGGGCTTGAGGGCTTCAATCACATCGGGTAACAGCACCAGCGTGCGCCGGTCGCCGTTCTTGGTGCGCCCCAGCGTGGCAATGCCCTTGTCCAGGTCCATATCGCGCCAGGTGAGCGCCAGCAGCTCGCCCCGGCGGGCTCCGGTCTTGAGGGCCAGCAGGGTGAGGGCGTACAGGCGCGGGTATTCGGACTCCTTGACCGCAGCATAGAGCCGGGTGCGCTCGTCCGCGTCCAGAAAGCGCACGCGCTCCTTGGCGTCCGGTAGTCGCTTGATGCCCCGGCAAGGGTGCACCCAGCCCTTGGGGCACAGACGCTGCTCGATCACCCATGTGAACACTGCGGAGATGGCCTGCATGTAGCGGTTCACCGTGGCGGTGGTCTTGAGTTTGGCGCGGCCCTTGATCTTGAAAATCTGTTGTCCCAGATGGTCCAGGCCGACGAACACCAATGGGGGTTTGGTTTGCAGCTCACTGCGGCACACGTGGATCAGGTCGGAATCGACTTGCTCCAGCGTGAACTCGCCAATCATGGTCAACCAGGCGGAGAGCCTTTGCGTGCGGGTGGGGTCTTGGCCTGCGTATTGGGCCATGTAGCGGTCGATTGCCTGCTGCACCGTGAGTGCTTCAGGACGCGCTGAAAGCGCCCGTAGGCGCATCGAAATATTGTGCGAACTTGCGCCGGGAGTCGCTTGTTCACGGGTACCAGTCGAAACTGTCATATTCATTCTCCGTTAAGTGCCGAAAACCGGCGGACTAGCGGAGTCTGGAAATGACGCTGACAAATCAGGGATCACCGTGGCCTAAAAAGACAACTGGATCAATAACTTAGCGTTTGCTTAGCGATTGACCCAGTGCGATTTTGGCTCCTCGACCTGGGCTCGAACCAGGGACCTACGGATTAACAGCCCAGATCAAGACTCCACTAGCCGCAAATGTACACGAAAAAACACCCAACGACACAATAGAAACAACAGTGTCTTAGCCTAGGGATGCCCGCAAATACTAGGATTTGAATGCGCAGAAAACGTACGTTTCACTGGTGAACGCGGTTCACTTTCGATGGCCAGCAAAGGGACCAAAGTTGAGGCAAGTTATAGCCGCCCCATCGCCCTCAAGTACTGGCTTGCCGTGGCCGCTTTGCGTTGCTCATCATGCATTGCGAACAGCTCGCGCAATAAGCCAGGGTCCGGCGTGATAGCGCTCCGCAATTGGGCGCACAAAGGAAGAACCTCCGGCCCAATACCGTCGCGCCCCAGTTCACCAGCCATCGCCACCATAAACTGAATGCGCCTGATATCGTGGCGACTCGCTGCGCCTGCCTCCAAAGCATTGAGGGCCATCAGCTCGGCAATGCTTGTTTCGTCGAGTTGCGCTTGGTGATCGGACTGCATTACCGCCCAGCGCACCGGGTTTGCCATGGGGTTGTACCGAGTTTGCCTCGGTTTTTTCCTCTTTGCTCCCATCGAACGCACGCGGGTATGCGCAGGCTGCAAGCCGTTGCTAATCGTTTTTCGACCCAAAGACGTCTTGCTCTACCTGCGTAGTTTTGACGATCTCCAGCTCGTCATCCCTAGTGACTGTTGTTTCAACGATCCGCGCCGGTAGGCTGGAAATACGGACTTCTACGGGCTCAGGCCGTTGCGCTTCGACGAGAGTCCATACAGCCCCTTGACTGCGAAATAGACTGATGGCGGAAACCAGTTCGGACAGGTGACGCCCCTTGAGGTCTTGATCCGCGCCGTTCAGGGACTCGCTCAGGTCAATTGACATCTGCGTTCTCGTTGCATTCACAAACTGTGACATGCCGTCATCAAATGCAGTCCAAACCATGCCAGCAGCGCGTGCCGCGTGGTAGCAACCGACCAGGAATCCAACAGCGCCAAATAGGTGCCCCGGGATTGAGCCTTTCATCAGGCCGGTTAAAACCTTCCCAAGGTCTTCATTTCCGCTTATGGCCTCGTGCATACGCAATTGACCAAGCGCTTGATCTGGATTCATGGTGATTCTGGAAGTTGTAGGGATAGGTGCCGGGTCCAAAGCGTAGGAGTTACGCTACCCCTACCCGGCGTGCACCGTGACTCAGCCGCGAACACGGTGCAGAGGTTTGAATGTACAAATCAGGCGCCGGGGTTCTTGTAAAGGCCACGGAAATCCATCACACCTGCCACAAAGTCAAGGCGCACTTTGTACGAAAGGGCGTCCCGTTCAAATTCTTGGCTCTCCTCCAGGTAGGGCCGTGCTTCGCCCGCCAGGTAGGCCCGCAAGATGCCTTCCATTTGGTAGGGCGATGCCGACAAGTACCAGGCCGTCGTGCTGCTCGCGTCAAGGCGTGGATCAGCGATCAGAGTCAAACCGCGAATGAAGTCAAGATTTGGCGTGCTGTTGTTCTTGGTGGGATCAACCAGGCTGGAAAGCAGTTGCTCAGCATAGGTCTCCAGAGCAACCGGGACAATCAGGAACTTGGGTTGCGGGTCAATGTAGGACAGCCCCGCAATGTCCTTTTGTTTGCGCATTGCGGAACGCGCCTCTCCAAGGGATGCAATGTTCAGCGCTGCCGCACCGCCAAGGTTTCCGTGGGATGAATGGAACAGAGCCACAGCGTCACCAAGCACCGGGTTGCTGGTCAACTGCTCAAATACTTTGTCAGCCTCCAGTCGGCGCGCAGCGGCCCCAAAGGCTTGCGGTAGGGTTGTAAACGCACTGAGGTCGTCATTGATAAGCGCTTGGCGACTGATTTGCAGCATTCGACCAAAGGTCGCAAGTTGAAATGTCGCTGCGCCGTCGACCATGGCACCGCGCCGGTACTCGCCCAGCTCAGGAACTTTCAGCAGGCCAGGCGCTTCGCTCAAATTGACCAGTGTTTGGGTTTTGAAGTCGCGCACCTCGCGCTCAGCCGTGAAAAGCGCGTGTCCAGCGGATGCCGCCTGATAGCCAATGGCGAGTGACTTCCCAATGGTCCCCGACAACAGGCTTGGAAAATCACTTGTAGACAAGCCCGCGTTGATGATGGCCGAGGGACTCATACCCCGAACCGATGTGCCCTGCATGGATAACATGGCCTCGGCCATAGCCACGACGCCCATGCGCTGGATATCGCGTGCGCCTGGGTGCATTTCAGGCACTTTGACACCGGCACGTGCCAACAGAACATCGCCCGCAGCCGCTTTGAAATCTGCCAAGCGAGTTTCGTCACGACCGTTCGCAACATAGCTGCCGGAAATCGGGAATGTCTGGGCACCCAAGTGGGCGAGTAGCTTTTGATTTGCGGCTTCAATCGTGCATGATGTGTCGCCCATGCAGCTCGCCATCAATTCAGGCACGCCCTCGCGCTCAGCGAGCCTCGCGAAGCTACCGCGAATGCCGTTGCGCCGCTCTGTGTCCTGACTGACGAAGGCAGACTGTGACGGGGTATTGGTGGTTTGTGGGGTCGTGAGCATGTTCATCCTTTGTGAAAAAATTGGGGGTACTTTGTGAAGACTTGCATTTGCATTCGCTGGGGGCTTGTGCATCGCGTTGGCTCGTGTGTCGGTGTTGGAAATCACCTCGTCAACCAGCCCGAGATTTTTTGCATCAGAAGCGGTAAACCAGTGGTCTTCGCCGTTGAGCCATTTGCTGATTACTGCGTCCGGTTGACCGGTGCGCCGATAGATCGCAAACATGGTGCTACTGACTTGCTCCAGCAGCGATGCGCTGTCGCGCATGGAGTTTGAATTTCCGGTGGTCGATGTCCACGGTGCATGCACCATGATTAGTGCCGACTCGTGCGCTATACGCTTGGTGCCAGCCTGCAAAACTACGCTGGCAATGGACAATGCCCAGCCAACGGCCTCGACCGTGACACCACCAGGCCAGCCGCGCAGCATGTTGTAGATGGCGATGCCGTCAGCGACGGACCCACCATCAGAATTGATTTCGACCAGCAACGGCAAGTTGCGGTCCAAGGCATCAATCTGAAACTTGACGGTTTCAGAGGTTGCTGCGGATATGAGTCCAAAGATTGAGATTTTTTGCACGGTGCTTTGTGTGGTGATTTACAGAAACTGTGCAAGGACTGTCGCGCCGTTGGGGTTTCGTGAAAATGGGGTGTTTTGCAAAAGTGCCCTGCGCATACCGCTCGCGCTATTGGGCAGGCCAAGATCGCTGCACGCCGCGAACCACAGCCATTTTTTGAAGGTGGGCCAATCTTCCGGGGGGCCAGACAGGCGCTTTGTCGTGGGCCAGGTGGCCCGCATGAAGCGCGTGGCTTCATCGGCCAAGCGTATGCACCGCTGCCACTGGGTAACGGTGTCATCCAGGGCGACCGCCTCAGCAGCCGCAGCCAGGTATTCATTGCGTCGAATCATCAGCAGCCGCGCCTGAATGCAAGACTTCCCAGCACCATTCAGCGAAAGCGCTGCATCCAATGGCTCGCCACGGCGAATGGATCGCAACACGCCGCGCTCGAACCACCAGCGAGACAGCGGGTTTATTGGCCTGCCGCTCCACATATCGGCCATCATCGCGCCCAGCAAATCATCGGGGTCTATGGAATTGTTCCGAGCCGCAACCGGGTGACTCTTGGCGAGTGCAACGGCGAACCGCGCAACGGGTTCACTTTGGGGGTTTTGACTTGTCATCATCACCCCCTAGTGAACTGGGCCCGAGTCGGGTGCCGGGGGTTGTGCAGGATTCATGCACGTGATGGTGAATAGGTTCCCCTTTTCGCCATGAGAGTTAAAAGTCCCCTCCATTGCTACGCCGCGCCGCATAAAAACGACTTCCACCGTCACGAAGGCGCGACCGTTGGCAACGGCATCCATTGAAGCGATGGCACTGGTTTTGCCCTCCCTTAGCATTGCCTTAAGCACCAGGCCATAAACAGCTGCGTCCACGTGCGTTTGCATGTCGGCTTGTGTGTTGTCGGTCATGTTGAATTCCAATTTAGTGATTGTTGAAATGGTGTTGTTGTCATCAAGGGGTATCACCCCCCTATGAATCCAACCAAACTAGCGAAGAAGCGACGCCGAATTCACCCTCGACTTGATAACCCCCGGGAGTACCTTTGATGCGCACAGGGCTGGTGCAGCTGGGGCAATCAAACGCAGTGACAGCAGACGACGTTGGCACACCAGCCAGGCACACCCACACCCCAATCCATATATACAAAAGGTACAAAAGCCCCTTTTTGATTGCCCCCTGACATTTCAGAGGGCGATGGGCATCAATCCGCACAGATACCTTTTGTACCTTTTGTATATATGGATTGGGGGTATAGGGGTGGTGAGCGTAAGTCATTGAATATAAATAAATAAATGGTTAAAAATGATTTTTAAGACAAAAGGTACAGAGGGGACAAAAGCTAAAGCAGCGCCGGATTCAATCGGTAACATGCGCTCGGCCTGCCGGTGGCCTGGGTGCGCCTAAATGGCCTCACGCAATCGTTATCGGTCAGGCGCTCCATGGCCTTCTTGAGCCTCTCCACGTTGGTAAATCGGCCCTGCATGGCCTTCTGGGCCTCCCGCTGGGTGAACACGTATTCACCCCGTCCGCGTGCCCACCTGAGCACGGTCTGGGCGTCCACGTCCACGGCATCAGTGCCCAGCAGTCCGAAGGCGCAGTGGGCGTGGGGTATCAACACCCGGGCAAGACGGATGGCGTCATCCATGCTGTCAAACTGCACGGTGTCAGCAGCCAGGCCGACGCGTGCTAGCTCCAGTAGCGCAGCGATACGTGCCACCGCCCCAGCCAGCTTGGACGTCCAGTCGCGGATGCTTTCCATCTCGCCGCCGTCGCCTTGCCGGTCTTCGATGTACTGGCTGAAGTCAAGCCAGTGGTCGCGAGCGGCATCACTCAACTCAAGCACCTGCATCGCGGGCACCGTACCGGGCTCGCACAGATAGCCCTCAAGCAAGGCCATCACAGCACCCTCGTACCCACCGCGCACCGCTGCATCAACGCTGGTGTGCTTGCGCACATCACGCTTACCCACGTTGGTTTGCGGCACCGCGAATAAGAACCGGGCCAGCAGTCCGCTGTCCCTGAATCCCTTGCTGCCCGCAATCTCCGACATCAGGCCAGGTTGAATCATCAGGTTGAAACTCAGCGCCGGTTTATCCAGGTGTGCCAGTCGCCCCGCCCGGTCCACACGAATAGCACTACCCGCATGGCTTTGCAAGAACACATCCAGGTTTTGCGATCCACCCGAGTAGGCACCAGCCATGACCCGGAAAATTCCGGGCTCGTCGCTGTGCACCGCCATGCGCTCGGAGTGTTCGCACAGCATGGCCTGCAACCGCTCTGCCGTGGTGTCACCCGTGAACAGCCTGGGCGCTCGAACTTCCTCGGGCATTTCAAGCTCTTCGCGCTCTATGTCCGCCCGGATGGTCGCCAGCTCCGCCGCGTCCTTGCACTTTGCCGCCTGTTGATTCAGGTTTTCAATGCGCTTTTTGGCCGTGCTGCGTGCTGCATTCGCCCGCGCTACCAGCACCCGGAAACGGTCATATTGGAATTTCTCCCAGCGCAGGAATGGGGCAAGAAAAGCATTCAATACCGCCGTCTTGCGGGTGCCGCTGGGCGATGCCGACACCACAAACAAGGACAGCGGCTCGGTGTACTCAGTGCCATACGGGGAAACCTCGTAACGCCGCTGCAACAGCGTAGCCAGCACACCCAGCGAACACATGACAGCCAATGCCGGCGGGGTCTGCGTGCTGGCTGAAACCGCCCGCGCCATTTCGCCCCACACGCCCGGGAGAATATCCTCTGGAAAATCGGGTGTACGCAGCGTGCCCGGAATCATGGGCTCTGGCCAGGCTGCAACGTCCACCACCGGCGCAGCGTGGTTAACGATATCCTCCACGGCCTCCAATCCGGCCACGCCCGCCAGGTCATTGAAGTCCGTCAGGTCAGCCGCTGCCGGTGGCTGTTGAATCAAGGCTTCCATGGTGTGGCCTCCTTGAACGCAGGCACCGCCAGGTAACCGCCCACCGCTTTTGCAGCCGCTCGCGCATGGGTGAGGCCCGGATTGCCCCGGGTGTTGATATCGTTATCAGCACATACGATCAGGCGCAGGCTGGGGAATTTTTGGCGCAGCGCACGCGCTACGGCCTCCATATTCCCGCAACTGAAACACGCTGCCACAGCGCGGCCCGTGGCCTGATACAGCGTTGCCGCCGTGGCAACCCCCTCAGCGATCAGCAGCGAGTCATTGGGCCTGCCAATGGCGTAATAACAGCCCGCAATGCGCCCGCCGGTCAGAAAGCGCTTGGTGCCGTCTGCGCTGATAAATTGAA
>ERZ724506.934-NODE-934-length-10279-cov-5.517312_pt1 | contig 10279 bp, 19 predicted proteins | sample MGYA00376039_ERZ724506 | MGnify/ENA primary metagenome ERZ724506 (study PRJEB28724, sample SAMN07190887) | wastewater metagenome | isolation source: effluent of sewage treatment plant in Hong Hong | place: USA: Christiansburg, Virginia | collected 2016-03-01 ... | reverse complement strand
AGCCGCGACAACGCCTTCGCGAGGTACCGCAACACGTCCAGCGCGGTCAGCCCTGCGAGCCCTGCGATAACGTCGACCTCCTCGGCCACCAGCCACGCGACGAGCGTCCGATAGGCGGTGTCGTGGCTATCCACCAGCACGCGGCGAGCATCACCGAGCACTGCGTTGAGGCGTGCCACCTCGACGTCGTCGAGCCCGCCTTCGTGCGGCTCGGCATACGTCTCCATCTCGAGCGTGACAATGATGCGCTTGGCTGCGTCCTCGCGCTCGAGCCAGTGGCCGATGACCGACTGCACCACCTTGCGCAGGTAGAAGTCGAGCGGGCTGCGGGTCGGGTCGAAGCGCGAGCGAGCCGACTGCTGCTTGGCCAGGAGCTGCACGATGACGTCGGACAGGAGGTCCTCGAGATCCCACCCTCGGTCCCTGCATATACGTGTGCCCACCACCTTGACCATCTGCGTGATGGCTGCGTGGTGGGCACTGACGAACGCTGCAGGGTCCAGGGTCACGAGAGGTCGACCGCCACTACCAACGGATGAGCCTCGCGCCACATGGTCATATGCCGTGCCCAAGCCTTGCTCGCCTGCTCGCCGAGGTCCAGGTCACCACGCCAGAGATCGGTACTCATCTTGGCGGTGCGGCACACCTCCTCGCCCTGATGCAGCGTGATGTGCGCGGCACCGCCCTGGATGTGGTCCTCGAAGAGCACGGCCTCGGGACCCCCCTCGGCGACGCGCACGACGCGGGTCACGGGCTTGCCGCCGGCGAAGATGACCACGCCCTCGAGCGAGACGGCGACCTGAACGAGGAGCCCGTGCACCATGGCGTTGGCCACCTCGTTCATCGCCCATGCGACGCGCTTCGGGGCAGAGGGCTTGCGGAGATCGGGGACATTGGGCGGGATGTTCATTTGGCTCCTTGGGGGCTGGGAAGGGGCGCCTCGACGCTGTGGTCGACATGGACCAGTCGCGTGTGACCGCACTCGCACTGCACCAGCAGGCCGCCCTCGGGCGCATACCAGAGCGACCATGCGATGCGCTGGCAGAGGTCACACGGGATAGGCGACCGGGTGAGCTCGGCGATCGGCTTTCCGATGTCCTGCGTCTTGAGCGTCTCGAGCCGCACGATGGCGTTCCACTCGCCACACCACGACCATGGGCGCACGACCGGCCACTGGCCGTACGCGTAATTGCCGTCGTGCACTGGGGGGTTGCGCTGGCACGAGTGCGCGTCTTCGAAGTCCCGATTGGGCCGAGCGAAGCGACACGACGCGCAGGTAGGTCGGTTGCTCACGCCGCCACCGTTCGCAGGTCGTCGCCCGCGATGACCACCTCGCGACCGTTGCGACCCCACCGCGAGTCGATGCGGCCGAGGTCGTTCGGGAAGTGCACCCACCACTGCGGCCGGACGTTGGCCGTGATGACCATCTTGCGATTGTGGTCGAGGCGCTCGCGGATCAACGTCGCCAAGGCGTCGCCGAACGCCGGCGTCAACGGCGCCGTGAACATGTCGTCGATGACGAGCAACGGCGAGTCCGTGATGGCGCGCCACTCGTGCATGGCCTGGTCGGCCCGTGCTCGGGATAGCTCGGTCTCGCGTGCGAAGCGCTCCTGGAACAGCACGGCGAGCTCGGCCTGCGAGTGCCACCGGAACGACGACACGAGCCCGAGGTCGACGAAGATCCGGTGCACCGCTCGAGCTGCGACGCACCCCTTGCCGCGGCCGGGCTTGCCGCCGATGAACAGCACCGTCGTCGGGGTCAGGTCGGGGTTCTGCTCGTGCTGCCAGGTCGCCCTCGACTCGGCCCACTCGTCGATCGCGGTGGTTGCCGCGACCTGCTGCTGGTAGGGCACGAAGCCGGGCGCGATGCCGCGCTCCTTCGGCGGGATGTTCGAGCGGGCGAACGATGCCGCGCGGGACTTCCGACCGCGAGCCAGCGTGTCGAACACCTGCCGCGCCGGATCCCATCGCCGGTCGTTGCGGCAGGGCTCGCACCACTCCTGCACGCGCACGAAGGGCTGCTGCCCGTCGGCGGTCACGGCGTCGACGGGGTGATTGACCTCGCCGCAGCCGGGCTGGATGCACTTGCGCGGGTAGGGCCGCTTGCAGGCGACGCAGAAGCTCGACGGGTAGCCGTACGGCTGTCCGCACGAGCACTGCCAGCGGTCGACGAGGATCCCGTGCAGGCTCCAGGCGATGTCGGCTTGCGCGAGGTCGCGGGCGGCGACCTGCTCGGGCGTGAGCGGATGGGTCGAGGTGCCTTCGAGGCTCGCGTTGCGCAGGTGCTTGATGCGGGCCTGGGCTTCGGGCGTGGCCTTCTTGGCGGCGCGGTCGAGGATGCTGGCGAGGCTCATGCCGCATCCCACCTTTCGGCGATGGCCTGGAGCCGGTAGAGGCACCCCGGGCTGCATATGGGCCATTGGCCCAGCCTGAACGGTGGAATCCGGCCGCCGGCCGGCACCTGCGTGAGCGTCACGAGGCTGGACTTCTCCGGCACGAACGGCGATCGGCACATGTGGCACGGCACGGCTTCGGTCTCGGCGAGCATCAGTAGGCCTCCCCGATGTAGCCCTTGCGGGGCGTTGCTGCCCTCGGCGGCGCGTTCGCTGCATTCGCCTGGTCGCGCTGGGCGAACTCGCATCGCCGCCGCAGGTAGCGCAGCGGCGTGCGCGTCCAGAAGCTGGCGTCCTCCTCGCTGTGCCGCTCGACGGCTTCGGCGAACACCTCGGGCGAGAAGTCGCGAGCGACGGTCAGCACGCTGTCGTCGTCGACCATGCTCGTCGGGGCCTTGGTTCCGAGCGCGCGTTGCCAGCGGGCGAGGGCGACCAGCACACGGGCATCGGGGGGCGGCTGCTCGACCGGCCCCTTACGCGCATGTACGGGCGCGGGCGCGGGCGGCGTGCTGCCTTTCTGGCTCTCTGAAAGAGAGCCTTCGGCTCTCGGCTCTAGGGCTTGCTTTTGCTCCGTGTTTGAGTCGTTTTGCTTGACGTTTGCTTGAGCAAAACCCGTGTTTGCTTGGCTTTTGCTTGGAGCTTGCTTGACGGTTTCGGGGGCCGCGCTGGCCTCGTCCTGGGTCTCGTTTGCTTGGTGTTTGCTTGGCGTTTGCTTGGCGTTTGCTTGAGCAAAACCGGCTTTTGCTTGAGCACTTGCTTGACCGCCCTTTCGGCCCGCCTCGCTCCGGGTCGAGGCTAAACGGGTGTATCGACCCGCCCCTCGAACGCGCCACGAACCGCCCTCGGCGGGGTCGATAAAGCCAAGCTCGACGAGCGCCTCCGCGACGCCGTCCAGGCCAAAGAAGGCGCGAAGGTAGAAGGCGCTGACGGCCTCGACCTTCTCCTGGTAGACGTGCGCCCACATCAGCGTCAGGCCGCCGATCGCCTCTCGGAGCTGAATGCCGAGCACGCTCGCCAACAGGGGCGCCTTCTTGAGCGCGTCGAGCTCGACCTGGATGAAGGGGTTGCTCACAGGGCCTCGCTGGAGGGCTCCCCGACCTCGCCGCCACACATGACAGCGGGGAGGTCGGGGGCAGGGGTGCCGGGATGCGTACCGGCAGGGTGATCGGCAGCAGCGGGCCCGAACTCATCAGGCCCGCTTACTTGTTGGTCGGGGCGTGATCGACAGGCGTCGACGTCGAACCTCATCGGCTCGCGCACGGGGATGACGCGGCCCGACCGCTGGAGGCCGATGCCTCGCGCGGTCACGTAGAGGGCGCACAACTCGTCGTCATCGATGCGGGGCGCGTCGCCGCCGGTCTCGCCGTCGGACAAGCCGCGAAGCCAGATGAGGCCGCAGGCGGTCGGGCTGGGGTTGCTCATCGGGCAGCCTCGCAGCGGGGCGGGCTGCGGTGCTTGACGCCCTCGGCCCATGTCGAGCCGTCGCGGCTATACTCGACGACGGTGATGACGCCCGGCATGTTCGGGTTGCGGGACTCTCGCTGGACCTCGCGACGCAAGAGGCCGCAGCGCACGCAGCGGTCGTCCCACCAGTCGTGAACGTTGAATCGGACGCCCATCAGCGAAGCCCTCCACGAGCGAGCCCAGCGACCAGCAGGCCCACGAGGCAGCACGCAGCCAGAGCCCCACCCGCGAGGGCCAGCGGGCCAGGCGCGGGACGACGAGCGGGGCGCGCGAGCGGGTGAGGGAAGCGGGAGGACCTCATCGCAAGCCCTCCTTCTGCTCGACGATGCGGTCAATGGCCCGACGACCCCGCGCACCGTCAAGACCAGCGGGCTCGGGTGCAGACGCGGGAGGTGCCCATGATGCGATCGCGCGCGCGACATCGGCGTCGGTCAGCGAGCCCGAGCGCAGCCACTCGACCGCCGCAACTTCGCCGTCCAGTATCGCGGGCAGTCGGTCGAGACGGACACGCCAAGAGCCAGCCCGTACCGTCGGCTGCGATGTCGCCCATATCGCTGCGTAGTAGTAATTGCGGCCCTTTATCCAGGCGCCATCATGCCGATACCAGCCAGCAATCGCAGCCCAATGAGGCGGCAACGGCGGGAATGAAACGCGACTGCCCGATAGGTCGAACGGTGGCGGATCGTGCACAACAAGCGGCGGGGAATAGCGGCACTCAGACCCGACGCGGGTTCGCTCGCATCGCCAGTCAATCGACTCGGGTGGGTCTGATGTCAGCGTGTGGCCGATAGAGCCGACCGGCCGTCTTGCTGGCGAAGGTAACGAAGACCCTAGATCGAAGGCGCCTTGCATCACCCACCCCCTGCGAGCCACGCCACGACACCCACGACCGCCGCCAGGACGAAGCAGCCGACGCCCGCCGGGAGCACGCGGTCAGGGTCGAGGGCAACCCTCCGGGATTTCCGGATGGTTGCCAGGTTGCCCGGCCTCGTGACGCGCACGAGGTGGATGCGGCCGCCCGCGATGAGGCGCAGCTTGGGGCGCGAGCTGCTCATGGCGAGCACGCAAGCGATGTGAGAAAGTGGGGTCGCGAGGCGATTTGACGCGCCGCGCGACCCAACCCGAGCACCGGAGTCGCGCTCCATGCCGACGGTCTACTCTTCCGGCTCGCTGGCCGACTCGGTGGCGGCGATGGCGGGCTGGCGTACGGCTTCGAGGTCGCGGGCATGGGCCGCACCGGTAAGCTGCTGGCCGGCGCGGGCGTCACCGCGACGTGGTTCGGTGAACCGGCGGTCTCGGTCATCGGGCTCGACCTGCGGATCGGCACCTGGTTCTGACCTATCACCGCGCGCCCCGCACGCCTGCGAGCAACACGAGGATCTGCTCGTGGGCGTCAACAAGTGCGGCCTCAGACGCAGCGCGCTCGGCCGGCGACAGCTTCGAGTCGGAGAGCGCCACGACCAACCCGGCGACGGCTGCCGACACCTGCGCGGCCGCCGTGACGCCGTCCATGACGAGGTCGCTCGAGGCGACGACCTCGGGCAGCGGCACGACGTGATGCAGGCGACCGGCGATGCGCGTGCGACCGAACACGATGTTGGCCGCGCGGACCGACTGCACGCCGGCACACGCGCGCGGCATGTCGCTGGCGCGCACATGGATCGAATCGCTCGGGTCGCGCATGCGGCCGACCCAGGTGTGCGAGACGTTATAGGCCGCGGCGAAGTCCGAATACGCGCCGTAGGGCATCGCATCGAGGTCCTCGCCGAGCGCCATCTCGAAGAGCTTGGAGGGGGTTGCAAGTCCGCCGTCGGATTCAACTGACGGCGAGCCGGTGCGAGCGCGACTATACGGCATCGGTCGAGCCCTCCGAGAAGTCGGAGGGCTCGGGCGCTGGCTCCGGCAACGGTTCGAGGAGGCGCTCCAGCCACCATCTGGTCGCGACCTTGGGGAAACATGGACGGATCGCTGCAACCACATCGGGAGTCAGGCGCTTACGGCGCGCCACGATGTTCGCGAGATGCGACCGACTCACGCCCGGAGCAGCCTTCACGACTTCGCTCGGCCCACCTGCACTCTCGATCAGTTCTGCAAACGTCATGGCCGCACTGTTCCCCAACGGAACACCCGGCGTCAAGCCTCGTCTGCTCCCGGGAGGAACAGCGCGCCATTGGCGCCGACCTCGGGCAAGACGAAGCCATGAGCACCGAGCTTGAGACCATCTGGTCCCAGGTCGTGGACGGCCTGCGCGAGGCGCTGGCTGCCGTCGTCCGACCTGGAGGCAAAGAGGCGCAGGGGGCGTTCGCGAAACGTGCTGGGGTCTCCAGACCCGTCGTGAACAGCTTCGTGAATGGTAAGAAGACCCCAGAGCCCGACGGCCTTGGCCGAATCGCGGAGGCGCTTGGATGGCGGGCATCAAGCGTTATCGGCATTGTTGACGATCGGTCAGTTGTTGGCTCGGTTGATGCTCATGGCGTGGTCTCCTTTCACGGAGAGCCACGCATGGGTCGACTCGCGCTCGTCGCCGCCATTGAAGACTGGGAAAAGCCGCTGCCACGCGGCGCGCTGCTGGTGATCGAGTTGGCTGAGCGGCCCGTGCTTGGGCGCTGGAACGTGCTGCGAGCCGAGGGAGGCGGGCTCCACCTGATGAGAGCCACCGAGTCGGCCACCGGCGTCCTGCTGCGACACATTGGCCGGCGCACCCGCGAGCACTACGACCCCGCGACCCACCACCTCATCGGCTACGTGAGGTACATCCAGACCGAAGCGGACTGATCCGCCGGCCGCTGTTTCGCTCGGGAACTTTTCCGGTTGACTGTTCCTGTGCGGAACAGGTATTGTCCCTCCTGTCACCCGACAGGAGCGCCACATGCCCGCCGCCGACACCCAGCCCGCCCTCACCACCGCCCGCGCCAACCACGACGCAGCACGCGTCGCCCTGCAGTCGTCCATCGACACCTACGACGCTGACCCGAGCGACGAGGCCTGCGACCGCATGGTGCAGGCGCAGGCCGACTACAACGAGGCATTTGCCGCGTGGTGCGCTGCCGAGCGCGGCGAGACCGAGGCCATCCGCGACGAGGTGCGCGCCATCTCGACGCCGGTCGCGCTCGACGCCGAAGACATCGAGCTGCTCTACCTCATCCGCGACCGCGGCCCGGACGTGCACGGCGAGAAGGCCGTCGACCTCCACAACCGAGCCGCGCGGATGAAGCGCGAGGGCCTCATCGAGTGGCACGGCGGCTGTTTCATCGGTCGCTGGGAGCTGACGCCCGCCGCGCACAAGGCGATGGGTGAGCGCGTCGCGGCGGCGCTTGGGATGACCGGGGAGGTGGCGTGATGCCCGCCTTCGACAACCTCACCTCCCGCGGCCCCGCGCCGGTCCGCCCCATCGACAACGGATTCCGCTGCGTCGCGTGCGGCAACGTTCGGCTTGGGGGCACGAGCTGCCCGGACTGCGGCGACTATCCCTGCCGCCCCCGGTGCGTGTCATGGGGCGGGCTTGACACGTCCTGCTGCAAGCCCGCGCACGTCGCCACGCGCCCCATCGACGCGCCTCCCTCCGCCCTCACCATCACCACCGCCCACCGCACGCTCCTCCGAAGAATCATCGCAGGCGAGCCCGTCGGCGACCTCGGCCACGTCCTCGGCTCGCTCTACCTGCACGACCTCGTCGACGACGACATGGCCAACCGCCTGCCGTTCGTGACGCCGCTCGGAGTCGAGCTGCTGGCCGCGCACGACAAGCTCGCGGCGACGGTGAAGGTCGAGCGGCCGCGGCTGGAGTCGAGGCCGCTGCCCGACGGCGTCAGACGCATCGGCAATCACCTCTACGCTCGCGGTAGCGGCCACGGCCTGCCGGTCGACGCGTGCGAGGCGCTCATCGCGGAGGCGGACGCGGAGGGGCGGGCGCTGTGCGAGCTGGCGAGCTGGCTTCGCTGGGAGCGAGCGGTGCAGGCGCAGGGTGGTGCGTCGTGACGGCGCGCGCTCGTGGGATGGCGTCACTGGCCCGGGCAATCGCCTACGAAGCCGCGTATCGGCTCGCCGAGTCGGAGTTCCGTCGCGACGGCTGGCGAGGCTGCTGGGCGCGAAGTGTCGGCGTTGGTCAATGGTGCATGGTCTGCGTTGACGACCGTCGCGCAATCGGCACTCGCGCCAAGTGTCGGCGATGCCGCGCGACTGGCTTCGTTGAGGCGCCAGACGCGAAGGTGCGCATCACGGCGCATGCGGAGGCATGGGCATGACCCCCGCCGACTTGGCCCGCGTCGTGGCCGCCAGCTACCGCCCGAACCGCAGCGTCGGCCGCCTGCTCCCGACCTGTCACCCCGACGGCAACGTGTACCGCGCCGGCAACCGCAAGAGCGCCTTCCTGCTGATGACCGAGCTGCGCAAGCGCGGCGTCCAGTGCGACGAGGCCGGCGTGCGTGCCGGGCTGGATGCGCTCAAGGCTGACGGGCTCGTGTCGTACGCCGTGGGTGGCTGGGCCGTCCGCGATTGGGACGCGCTCAAGGCCGCGGGAGAGAAGCGATGAGACCCACGCGCTGCACCGCGCACAGCGACCGCTCGGGCCTCTGGCTCATCCGCCGCGAGCTGCGCCCCTATGGCGTGGGCTGCGCCTGGTTCGTGGTCGCGATGGTGTTCGTTCCGGCGGTCGCAGCATGACCGACCGCAACGCCAACGGCTCGCGCTTCTGCAACACCATCGCCGGCTCCTTCCTGCCGACACGCATCGAGCAGGTCCGCGACTGCATCGCCAAGGAAGCCGATCGCCTCGCCGCCGTGCTGTCCGAGGACTCGCGCATCGTCGTCCAGCTGCGCGTGCAGGTCCGCGAGCTGAACGAGATTGCCAGGCTCCAGCGGAAGGGAGAGTGACGATGACGCGCGACGAATACAACGCCGCCTTCGAGGCGCGGGCCTTCGCGCTCGGCTTCGTGCGTCGCGCGCCGAATGAGTACGGCATCCCCGGCGGTGGCGTGCTCGTCCACATTCACCGCGGCATCGCGCTCACCCGCGATGCCTGGTGCTACGAGCAGCAATGGCGCCTGCACATGGCGGATGTGAGCAGCATGACCGCGCTCTGGCAGCTTTATCTCGCGTGCGCCGACTTGCCCGCGCGCTTCGGTCACAGCGACGTAACGCAGCCGACAGGGCCGGCGCCGCTATATCCAGAGCGGACCGTGCAGTCGGCTACGAGGCCGAGAGTGCTGGAACTGACCGCTCACGACCTTGAGCAGATGCGACTCAGACAGCGCGGCGGATGACCGCGCAAGGAATCCCTATGGCTTTCGATCCTCGCGAAATTGGCAGCACGCTCGGCTACGGAATTACCTCCGTGTCGGCACTCGTCTACGGTGGCGCTGGCGCGGGCAAGACAACGCTCGCGGCGACGACTGGCGACCCGGCGCGCACGCTCGTCCTGGCCGCCGAGCCGGGCCTGTTGCCGCTGCGCAAAGTGGGCGTGCGCTTCGTCGAGATCGACGGTCCGGAGAAGCTGCACGACGTCCTTGCGTGGCTGGAGAGTGCCGGCCCGCGACTCTCGAAAGGCTTCTCGTGGGTCATCCTCGACAGCATCAGCGAGATTGCCGAGCGCGTGTTGCGCTCGATGCTCGCGCGCCCGTCGAAGTCCGGCGACAAGGGCCACGGGATGGCCGCGTACGGCGAGACGCAAGGCGTCATGATCGACGCGATGAAGCGCGTGCGCAGCCTGCCCACGAACACGCTCACGGTCGCCAAGCAGGAGCGCATCGAGGACGGCGAGCAGCGCCTCGTGTACGGCCCGATGTTCCCCGGCCGGAAGCTCGCAGGCGCGTCCGTCTACGAGTTCGATCTGGTGATGGCGCTCCGGGTTGCGCGCGACGAGCAGACCAAGACGGTCACGCGCTGGCTCCAGACCCAGGCCGACGGGAAGTACGAGGCCAAAGACCGTAGCGGCTGCCTCGCCCCGTCCGAGCCTCCCGACCTCGCCCACATCGCCGCGAAGATCCTCGCGTCGATGCCCCCGCAGAAGGCGACCGTGCCCGACGCACAACCCGCTGACGAGAATGCCAAATGAGATACAACGCCAACGAGCACCCCGAGCCCCAAGACAACTTCTCTCCGCTCCCGAAGGGCCGCTACCAGGTCCGCATCGCGCAAGCGCAGGAGTGCGAGAACTCGAACCGCAACGGCTGCTACCTCAAGGTCGAGCTCGATGTGCTCGGACCTACGCATCAGGGCCGCAAGCTCTGGGCCCAGATGACGACCGAGCACCAGGAGAGCCAGCAGGCGGTCGAGATCGGGCTCGGCCAGATCTCCGCGATGGCCCGTTCGATCGGCCGTCTCTCGTGGGATCACGAGGGCGAGATCATCGGCCTCACTGGCGAGTGCTACGTCGGGCTCGAGAAGAACGACCCGACCCGCAATCGCGTCACCGGCTGGGCGATC
>ERZ724506.932-NODE-932-length-10285-cov-3.808993_pt1 | contig 10285 bp, 7 predicted proteins | sample MGYA00376039_ERZ724506 | MGnify/ENA primary metagenome ERZ724506 (study PRJEB28724, sample SAMN07190887) | wastewater metagenome | isolation source: effluent of sewage treatment plant in Hong Hong | place: USA: Christiansburg, Virginia | collected 2016-03-01 ... | reverse complement strand
TAGAAAGAGCTAGTACATAAAAACAAATATATCAGTAATTTAGAAGAAAAATAATAATCATATAACACAACCCGACAAGAACAAGATTTAATAATATATAAATTAAGTAAAAAATGCTAAGAATTGTAAGCAATATCCAAATTCCCAGTTCAAGTCAGTTAATAATCTAAACCGAATGATTAAGATTTAATCAATGAGCTCAAATTCCATCAAAATAGGATTCGAGATTTATAGAATGAGATTGAGGTATTGGAGAATAAGGTTAGTGATCAGGGTACATAGATTCAGAATTACCAAGATAATATTGCTAATTTAAAAAGCCAAATTGATGATAATTAAGTATAGAAAATGAATGTAGAACTTCATAAACAGTTCCAAAATGTGAAGGATAAATCTAGGGATTAAATAAAAGCCATTTAAAATCAAAGCTCGGTTACTTCATAGGATATTGTTGCAGCATGCCGATCTCTACAATAAATCCTTAGACAACGTTCATAAAAAGACAAACCATAATCAATAATCGAGTTGATTTTAAGCAAAAATGCTATGCTATAATAATCAATGAATAAAGTCACATAATAACGAGGAATAATCCAAGAAAATGCTCGTAAGCTGTCAATGTAGCTACAAAAAATAAAATTCAAAATATTAAAAGGAAAAGGTAGCTACCAATAAAAAAATGATATCATATTAGCTTTGAAACCATGCGAGGGGAAAATTAAAGATCTTATAGAGTTAACTGAAAGACTTTCAGATAATCAATTAGAAACATAGAATGATTGAATTGTTTCTTTATTTTATTTATAATTATAATCTTTCTATAAAATATCAAATTCTTCTTCTAATGGAAGGTACTCTAGATTTCTCGAAAATCAGGTGCAAGGAGCATCCTCTATAGCTAGTTGCTAATTTTTGTATCAATAGTACTCAACTTTATAATGTAGATTCTTGTATGGTTGGATTATGTTCTCAATGTGTCTGTGTACATACGTAAATGCATACCAGAAGTGGGACAGCACCAATTTTGAAGCCATTAAAAGAAATCCATACCAAATATCATACTTAAATTAATAATTTGATTAATCTTCTTGAGACTGACAAGGATAAGATTGTAATATTTTTTTTACGCAGATGAATCTCATGAAAAGCATGCTAGACAGGAAAAAGAATTATAAACTCATGATGGAAGAAGTTAAAAAAGATGCTTTAAAGGTCCTGGACAAAATATTTATCTAATTTTAGATCAAATTTTAAGAATAAGTAAAAAATGAATAGAAAAGAACAGGGTTACATTCATCATTCCAAATAGAAACCCTGTGCAAGAAAATAAATCGAGAAATTTCTACATTAGTAAATTAAGCTCAGTTATTAAACTCGAACAAATTTCTGGATATGGTCAAAACTATAAAAATGAATACTTTTGATGAAATATAAAAAATGAGAAGATAATTTGCGAGGGAGATTAAAGATAACTAAGAGTTTGTCACGAAATTAATTTATAACAGATAGTATATTCATGATATTGAGATTGCGACAAGAAAACTTATTTCTCACTCTTTTTGTTATCCCAAAGTTATAACAAATTATGTGAAATAACCACCAGTTTTTACGAGGTCTGGTTAAGGATTTCATTCTTTCAATAAATAAAATAATTCAAGTTTGTTGACTAATAATAGTGAAGTATTTACAACTTATCTTCCAGTTGGCCCTAATAGCTCAGTCATCAGCTCAAATCATGAGTTAAGAAATTCAGTTCTTCTTAACCAATCATTAGTGCCAATAAAATTTGCTAGTAGTGATAAGAAATCAAGTAATGGGCTTCAAAGAAGTAACAGCGTAAGTGGAGTAAATTATGTCCCTCATCAAGATTGGCAATATAACAATTATCCGGTCCAACTTTAGCTTCGAAATTGTCCATCATAATTTAGAATGACAGGATCACGAATAATTAATAATAGGAGATGATGATGATGATAAGAACCTATTTTTTTATTTTTATTCTCCTTAAAAGTTGAATATATGATATGTGATCTTTGATCTAGCAAAAAGGAATATATCAATAATTTCATAATTAATAAATTTGTTAGATAAGTTGCGAAAAATTAAAACTTCTATGAAAAGAAAAAGATCATAAAGAAAAACTCAAAAATAGCCTCAAAATAATTTTGTCGAGCATTGGAGCCCACACGAATCAATAAAATAATATAATGCGCTTGAGGATCCACATGCAAATTATTATTTTTATAACAAATCTGTCAATAAGCATTTGAAGGAGCTTCGTAAAGTATAGATATTGTTATTATAGGCTGTTAATCTTTAAAGAAATGCGAAAAACAAATCCAAGCTTAAAGAATTAATAACATCAAAACTTACCTCAATAAAATTACCAAATATTAAACCAGCTGCATAGAAAACTTCTATTTATGCAATATAAATAAATAAAAGCTTGAGTAATATGCCAAGCAAATTTGGTCGACGATCCGATGGGTCCATACTTTCCAACAAAAATAGATAAAGTTAAAATCAAAGTTCATTTTCAGTTGTGCAGATGAATCGATACAAAAAACTAGATAAATAAGTCAGTGACATCAATAACACAATTAGTGATAATCAAACTGATCCTCTGAAATTAAAAACAAATATTAATAAGAGCCAAGATTTAAAACAAGTTCAAGATATTTAGAAAAGTAATCAAGAAAGCCATACAAAATTTTTAAATTTTCTAGTTTAGAGGAGAAAAATATTGACAACTAACACTGTTACTAATTTTTCAATCAAAACTTAATCTAATTAACGTTCTAAAATAGAAACTCAAACATAATGATAGTATTTAATATTTTCTCATCTAAGTTTACTTTTTTTTAATTAATTTGATTGATTGAAATTACAACTATCATTTTTTAACAAATCTTTTCAAAAATTTGATTATTTTTATCTAGGTTTTAGGCTAGGTTTTAGTCTTCTCTATAAACAAGTGAATGTATTTTAGAGCTATGATTGTCTTTTGCTCATTTTTAAGTACTATTTTGATCGATGTTTGATATTCTTCATGATATATATTTATTTTTTCTTTTGAGTTTCATATTATTCCAACTTATTATTTTTTTAAGCTATCATTTGTATTCTTTTCCATCTGACTCGATTGGCCAATTCTTGAAATTTTTCTTATTTTCTTACTCTACTTTAATCAAGCTATAAAATAAAATTAAAGAGTACATTGTGTTTAAGTTTTTATTTAAATTATTTTATCATGAATTTTTTATCTTCTTTGTAGTTCTTAATTGTGTAAATTTGGAAACTTTGCTTTCGTTATTTTTATTTTTTCTAGAAAATTTCACAAGGGACGATATTATTCAGAGATTTAGCGAAATGATTCATCTTGATTGGTAGAGGCAACTATTTCTTCTTTTTTTCTATAAGTTCTTTCCGAAATAAATTCCCGATTTTCTCAGCAACCTCACTGTAGTATCTTTTACTGTTGTCTTGACTGCTATGTCTCATATAATTTATTTATTAAATTATAGATAGCTAGAATCATCAAAATTACTCTAGTATAGAATAATGAATTGATTTAGATTTTATCAGGTTATTTAATAATTTTTGATATATTCATTGGATTAGATATAAATGGGTTTATTGTTATTAGATTAATTTTAGATAATTTTTTTTTAATTGTAAAATACCATATTATCAGTAAGTGGGTTGACTCATTCTTTATTTTTTTTCTTCAATTTCCCGATTACCATTTGTTTACTGCCTATATCATAGCCCATATCTGGAATTGAACTTGTAGAATTGTTATATTGACTATTATACTTATTTGCGAATTATTGGCTTCTTTTTAACGCTTGGAATGCTTTCAACCTTTTTTATACTGATTGCTCCTAAAATTATTATATAATTACATCTGTCACATTGTCTCCAAATTTTTATTTGAAGTATTATAAGATAGAACTTGAATGGGTAGAGTATGAGCGTTGTCTGTCCTTCACTTTTCCCGTTATTGTACTTGATTGTTAAGAGGAATCTTGGGTAGGTACTAGTGATGTCTTGGGTCTTTCAGGAATATTTTTTTGGATGATATTATATATTGATTTGGATAATTCTAGCAAAGAATTTTGATTAGGCTATTTCTTTATATTAAGTCTGTACTATAAGAGCTTTATAGTATTTTCAAGATTTTTACGAGTCTATGCTTCTACTTTTTTAGCTGGACCTTTCATTAATTTAGATTAATTAAGTTTAGTTTGTGTTTTCTTCCCTTAATTTGTAAGATTAGATTTCGCGGACTTGACTTTTGTTTTCATTATTTTTAAATTATGTCCAACTGTAATATATAGTTAGTTTTTTTTTATAAATTTAAAAATTACTAAATATAACGTTCATATTTTATTCATCTTTCTATTAATTGTATAATTATGAATTGTTTCTTTGTCTATTTTATATTTTTATTTTATCAGTGAATGGGAGACCAGCCATACACGAATTTTGTTGTGATTCCTAAATTGTATCCAGTCTAGTCGATGAGTTTTCCAATATTAACTGGTCCTGAGGGAACTTCTTTCCCATGTTTGGAACTGTATTGCAATATTTCATTCCATGGAGCCTCTGTTGCGCTTTTAATTCTTTTTTGGAACTCTTCTGGAGTATAAAGTTGAGGATTATAGATCCATTTCTTGTCCTTAATATCATGATGGTTAGTTCTTATCAAATTCTTTCTGAAATTGAAAGCTTCAATTTATTCAGGAGTGAACTTACGAGTGAAAATATCGAAATTTTATCTAATTTATTTATTTCTTACATCAAGGAGTCAAGGTTTCCGAGTAGTAAGTTGTTATTAAGACGTAGATAGTTTGCAAAGAGTTCGTTAGCACCTCTTCTTCTTCCTGAATAAATGTAGTCGAATGCTAAGATACTTGCCTAATTTAAAATAAATATACCATGATGATGCCGAGTTGTGTAAATTTTCTATTGAAGTTCACTCGGAAGTACTGAATAACTTGATCATGATAGTGCCCCCAAGTAAAAGCCAAAAATAATCCAGTTGATGCTCCCCAAAATTTACCCTAAGCTTTTTGTTTACATATCCAAGCCATAGCTGAAGACTCATCATTTGTAAATCCGTTTTGACGCTATTTTAATATCGATTTTACGTATCTATTCTTTGTGTCACCTTGTATTAGCCAGTCTATAATTCGCATCTGGTGATGTTTATGTTATGATATAAATATAATAATTCAGACACAAACTAAATCCATATTATTATACCCTGTACATTAGATTTGAATCTAGAATAAGGTCAAGAGCTTAATAAAACTAATATAAAAAAACGAAAAAATAATTATAACTATTTTTGTTTTTAAATCATTTTTTATAGAAATTATATGGAAATTCATCGAAAAGCAAACCATCTCAGCATTGCTATTTTTATCTCTATTCTTTCTTTTGCATTGCTATCTGCAATCTACTAATCACAAAATGAATCATCTAGACATGGATTAAAGATCGATCATAAATACCTAGACAAGAATTCATCAGGGCTTATATTAGATTTTGATCATGAGTAAGGATAGAAAATTTCTAATAATCTTATTCTGAAAATAAATAATGGCTAGGGTAAGACTTACTATTAGAATGTTTCACAAATCAGCAATAATTCTATTGGACATAAAATTTCATTGGATAGATAAGAGATTAAAAATATTTTTCTACAAAGTTAATCGAGTATAAAAATAAAGAAAAATGGAAGAGTTCTTCTATCAATATAATAATTACCATTTCTGTTTATAATTGTGACTAAATTTTTTTCATATTTCTTTAGCTGTTGTAGGAATCTCATCATTATTGCAACAATAACAGGAACTTTTGATCTGTGGATGCCTTTGTTATTATTCGTAGAGAGTTTTATATGTCTAGGATTCTGGACCCATGATCCTCACTTGTTTACGTAGATTCACTCAAGAATATTTAATTCTAATTTAGATCTTTTTAACTTGATAAGATTCTCAGTCTCAAATTAAATCTAGTTATCTCAAAATCCATACTTAGCAAATTTTGGGTTTACGACCCGTTTTGCTATAAATTGTGCAGGTGAACTATCAATTTTACTTGTCGTATTAACTGGAATTTTTATCCTGAAACTCTTAACTTTATTCGTAAAAAGCTAAAGACTAAGATCAATCGGGCCAAAAATCCGACCAATGTTCAACGGATATATGTTTTGGGTAACACCAAGAATACTATCTGTAGCAGGTCTCTCATTACGACTAATTGATACCAATGTCACAGTTATATAAATAGTAAACTTAGCCCTAGCATCTTTATCAATAATCGGGATAATAGTATTCTTCATCTTGCTGATTGTCCAAATTCGAAAAATAAACACTAAACTATAGTACTTGGAAGAAAGTAAAAATCAGATTGGATTAATAACGAGAATTGATTATTTGAAAGATTTCTAATTTGATTGTCTGGAGTACTCGATGCTATACTATCCTGTTATGAATTTATTGAGAATTATGTTCAGTCATCTTTGTATCGGATTTGCTCCAGATTTTCATTATGTGCAATTTGGAGGTGTTATTTTTGGGCAGGTCTTCTATATGATGATACAGATTAGCTGTTCAGGGTATAAGCTGACCAGGGATAAGATTATCTATCCTATTATCGATTTTGTTTATGGCACATTCTTATTAAGTATATCTTGTATAATGTAGGTCTCATTGGAATTGGGTTGATTTATGGAGTGGGACATCTGTAATTGACGATGAATCTTGAGAAATTTGCATTTTCAGCAATATTATTCATAATTTTCATGCTAATCATCCAAACATTATTAGACATTGTCCTCTACATCCGAAATATGAGGTAAAATGAAAACTAATAATCGTAAACCCCAAAAAAATTGAAATCAAACTCAGCCAAATCATCAGATGAATAAAAAGAGAAAAAAATAGAAAAATATGATACCGAAGATATCCACACAAACGAATAATAATAAAAAAGATAAAAAACAAAACTTAAAAGTGGTAAAAAGGTAAAGAAAGTTAAAAATGGTAAATTGATCTGATTAATGCTTTGATTATAAAATTATATTAATTGTTTGTTCCTTCTATATATTTAAATTTGATGATAGCATAATATATTAAAGAAGTTAATAAACGAAAATATGTCAATGAACAATGTAAATATTGTTGTTTTTGATTAAGATTAATCATCATTTACAGAACAGAGCAGAATAAATTATAGTAATGTACGAAGGGCTACAGATCCCTATGCATCAAATCAAACACAACCAGTAATTATCAATTAAATAACTGCTCTCAATGATAAAATTAATGCACTCAATGAAAAATCTTAGAAAATTCAGGAGTATATTAAGAATTCTAGTAATATTACCAATAGTTCTGAGAATAATGCCAATAATAGTAATACTTTGATGAATTCGAATCAGATATAATAACTGTTGAGGGTAGTCGAATTGAAAATACAAGTAGTAATACAAGAGACGAAGAAGATAATGGATAAGATGACATCGGAATTTGATAAAAAATTAAGTAAAACTACAGCACAAAAAAGTCATTAGATGAATAGTATATCGAAAATTCAGGCACATTGTCGAGATACTATCACGAAAGTAGAACAAAATTATCAAGAACAACTAAATATAGTAAGAAGCTAACATATGCAAATGTAAAAAAAAATATTGCAGAGAGTATAGCAAATTTAAACTGATTATAAAGCTAAATTATTAGATTTTAGAAATAAATAGCAAGAATATGTTGCAACTATTCAAAATTTATAGAACAAGCTTAGAGTTATGAGTATGAGCATTAACAATCCTCCAAAAAACTCCCACCAGACACAGGCTGCTGTAACTTTCTCCTCAAACCCAACCAACATCAATACAAACACAAACACAAATCCAAATAACTATATGAGTCAAAATTTCATCAACAATGTTAATAGCCCACAGAATGTCAATAATACAAATAGTATAAATAATGTAAACATGAATAAAAGTAAAAAAATAATGTAGGTCACTCAATAAAGACCTCTTTCGAGCTTAAAAAGTTAAGCTTCTGATAATATGAGTTACATGAGTAGCCAGCAAGGAGGCTCTACACATCAGAATCTTAATGATACCAGTCGAAGAAGAACGAAAATATTTGAGGGAAGAGGTTCAGGGAAATCAGTCAGTCCTAATAATACGAATAATAACAAAGGAGTAAGTCCATTAAAAAATCAATAAAATATTAAGAATGATCCTAAAGTCTATATAAAATATGATAACCCTGAGGGAAACAAGCCAACTAGGTCTAATCAACCTGTCCAAGACCCAACTTATAACTTAATAAATGAAGCCAAACATGGATATCAAAATATGACAGTAAAAGCAACGGTAATTCCTGAGAATAAAATTCAACAACAACAACCACAACAGCAAATGGTATCTCGATCTCAAACAGAAAGAAATTTGAGAACCTAACAATAAAATATGAGTAGATAAGCAAGCAAACGATAAATAGTACCTCCAAAAATGCAAGTTCAATGGTAAAAATTCCAAGATTTCAATGATTAATAAGATAGTGGATAGTCAGAAGATGTTTTCTTCTACCCAAGCCATGAAGGTGAAAATCATCATTAACCAAAAAGCGTATTTGATTATGACTAGAATAACTAGAGCATGCATAGCCCTTTTGATCTCAATTGATCTCTAATTAATATTAGTATATAATTTTATTCAAATTTATGAATTCTTTTGATCTTCTAAAAGTAGGGAATGCAGACTTTGGGACTCGAACCAATCAAACTCAATAGATAAAATAAAGATAGAGATCTCCATAAAAATATTAGGATGCTAATTCGCCCAAGATACTATAATTATAAAGTCAAATTGGACATGAGATAAAGAATATATTTTGTGGACATACGTAATAAGAGCATGCGTTACATGGAAAATGTGTAAAAATAGTAAAAACAAAATGGGATAAATTTTCTCCCTATTCCTTCCATCGATTGAGTAATGAAGAAAAAGATCGTACATTTTTACAACTTTATGATGATTATCGAGGAACTAGATCAAAATTGAACGAATAAATTCATAAATGTACTCGAGTAACAACAAAACTACATATGCTCTAATCATAAATAGCGAAACTGAAAGTAAAAGATGGGCCAGTTGCTTAAAAAAATCGGTTAGATAAATAGAAAAATTAATAAATAAGTTCATTAAAATAATAAATACGTAGACTTCATGCTAAAATATTAGCATTGACAGGCACAAAACATAAATTTACTACTCGTCCAAAAACTGCTAATAAAGCTCAAAAATAAATAATCCCAGTTAATTAAAATTATCGATTATAGCTGGAGTCATAACGAAAACATGTCAGATAGCTCTTGCTCATAATCGATTAGCTAAAAAAGAACAAATTCGAAGTATAAAATCTCTTAAAAACATCTCAAGCAAATCAATCCCAAGTAATCCGTCCAAAAACAAACAAATCAAAGTTAATGTCAGGCGGTACTTAATCACAATTTCAATAATATGCAAATTAGTTACATAATTGGAAGTAGAAGTACAATGATCTTGAGCTCACTTATAACCAGATGAACTATGATAAAGATAAGAAGATTAAGGAGTTATCATCTGAGGTTATTACTTTGAGGGAGAATGAAAGGATGAAGGAGAGATTGGAAAGGAGGGGTCCTAATTTCGATCTTTCAGAATCAAGTAAACAGGAATAGAAGATAAAATAATTAACCCTATAAAACGATAAACTCTAAAGATAATTACGAAATCTCGTAAAAATGCCATTCTACCAAAACAACCAACAAATTGTTGACGCCCAACAAAAAATAAAATAACTCTAAATAAAGTACTAAAAAGTAAAAGAGTAACTAAAAAAGACAGCATAAAAATCGACAAACTATTTTGCCTAACTGGAAGTAAAATCAAGATAGAATGATATGCTAAAAATCTAAAATGAAAAAACTAAAAAACAATTAAAATAAATCTATTAAAAATAGCATACAAAGAAAGTTGGTAGTAAAGTTGATGTAGATTATGATGACTATTATAGGAAGATGCTACATATGGTTAAATTATAAGGTGATGATCCTGTGTGGAAAAAATTCGAACTTATAGCTAAACCATAATTTAATCTAATGAATCTTAATGATATTAAAACTTTTGCCTAAAATCAATGGCATAGTAAACTGTAGTTACTTGCACATCTGTAAAAAATACAGATAGAGCTCAAAACATTGAAATAGGGTATGG
>ERZ724506.929-NODE-929-length-10301-cov-5.491216_pt1 | contig 10301 bp, 4 predicted proteins | sample MGYA00376039_ERZ724506 | MGnify/ENA primary metagenome ERZ724506 (study PRJEB28724, sample SAMN07190887) | wastewater metagenome | isolation source: effluent of sewage treatment plant in Hong Hong | place: USA: Christiansburg, Virginia | collected 2016-03-01 ... | reverse complement strand
AGAAAGGATCTTTGTTTAAAAGAGTATAATATTTTCTCATGGAATAAAATAAAGCCTTTTTGTTACCGAGAAAATAATTTGATTAAAAATGGTTTTGAATTTTTAATTTTCTACTTTCTTCAATGAAGACCAAGTTTTTTCGACGCACCATATTTTTTATCCTTTTGGTAAATGAAATCTCTTGCTTCTATTAGTTCTTTTTACTTAATTTTAAATGAGATTGCCAAATTTAATAATTTTTCCCTGTGAATATCTTCAGATTGCTGTCAAATTAATTAATTTGATCATCATAACCAGCTTATTTTTTATCATTATCCTCTTCCATTTTTCCAGAACTCGCATTTAAAGACTAAGTATTATTCCTGATATGCTAAAGAGCTGAATGAACTTTTCTTGTTCTTAGAAATAAATTGTTTCTGTTTGAGTAACTATGAAAGTGCGAATTTTGTAGCTTGAAGAACTAGTTAATTTTAATCTGAGTCCAAACAAAATTAGTTTACTAATTTGGTTTTTAAACAACTTGCCACCAAAATCTTCTTCTCATAATCCCCTTGATCAACATAGAATTATTTCCAGGCCCTACAAAAAATTTATAGGGGATATCTATTTCATCTCTGATACGCACATAGAGCCCATTACTAAAGTTTACTTTCCATAGAAAATCCTTATATGCTTAAAATTTTTGCTTTCCAATTTGCTCTGCTGTTATTTTACTCATCTAAGACAGACCAAAAACAAAGTGTTATTTTTTATTGCTCTGTCTTTTCATTGTCATATCTTATTGGATTTTAATAAAATCAGTGTAGCTTGATTTTTTAGGACTTTTGAGCTCTGATGATTGTTGTCTAAAATCATATGATGTAGCTTATGAGGATGATATTTTGTACTTCTGCTGCATTTTTTTCATCAAATTGTTTTGATATTATTAGACTTTCACTGTGATTTAGTTTAATTTTTGCTCAGATATTTTTGACTAAAATTCTTTGTTCTTCGACTCAGGTTTTATCTTCTTAACATTTAAGTAATACTTATCTAGAAACTTATTCCAATCTTCTGTAGGTTTGCTGGAATAGCTTCTGGGCAAATTATTAAATTTCAGTGAAGTATTTATTTTGTTCTTGTTAAATAGAACATATTGGTCATACACCCTAGCATTGGTGCAGTAAAAATATTTTTGTAAGCTTTCGCTTTGCACTTCATTTTGATTAATTTCGCCCTAGTACCTACTCTATTTGCCTTGTTGACGTTCATTATCAAATTATACATGAATTATTGATGGAGTTATCGGTTTTGCTTTCCCTTTAGATCTATTCTTCATAGATTACTCATATACATTTTTAATAAGCTATTACCGATATTATTATGTGAGTTTTTTTATCATTTAAGCCTTTGTGATGGAATTCGAATAGTTTTGGCTTTCTCGTCTCTTTACTAGAATTCGATCAGTCCCCGCTTTGTCATCGTGTTTATTTTTCTCAAGTTGAGACCTTTCCATCGGCTTAATACTTTTGGAAGCTAAACTTAAAATTGTTATTACTAAGCATAATGGGTCGAAAGCTAGTTTTTTTTCTGATTTTTATCTCACTTGTATTTCTCTTATTCATATAATTATTGATATACAAAATAACCTTATAATTATCCAAAATCAATCCATTTAACCATTTTAGCCTGAACTATTTATACGGCAATGACGTCGTTATATTATTTTTTTTAACTTATGACGACCATCATTGAAAAAATTCTCAATTTTTTCATCATCCTTAAGATTTTTAATTGGTTTTCAATTGTTGCTGTTTTCAAGACACTTATCGGCAGGGCAAAATAGTATTTCTGTGTTCATATAGAATTCAGTCCTAATGGGCAAAGATAAATTTTAACTATTTCAAAGTAAAAGCTCATTAGTTCGAAGGGAGTCATCAGATTAAACCAGGGAAAGTCATCATTTATGCTAATCATCGCTCTCAATCTGATTTCTTTTTGCACAACGTTCTGGCTAATTTCCAAACAAATTTTCTTTCGAGGTAAATCTTATTGCTAATTATAGAATGGCAGTTTTATTTGTTTGTCCAATATTCTTATTTAGTTATAAAACTGTATGGTTCTTCAACCGAAATAATAAAATTTAGCCTGAAAAGTATCTGTATCTTACTCAGATTTAATTAATGGCTGGATAAAAAATTTAGAGACAGCACGAGACCAGGTCTTCTCGTTTACCCCGAAGGACATAGAATGCAGGGGAGTACAAAAGTGGATTAATAAAAAATAAAAACAGGGATGATCAGATACGCATATCGTAGGAAAATTGCCAGTCAAATATTGATCACTTTTGGGAATGAGTAGATATTTGATGAAAAAAGGCTGCATGTTGGATTGAAGTACAATTATACTGAGATTTAGTAAAACAGTTTATTATAAATATTCAGAGGTAATAGATCCTTAAAAATTTTCCTCATAACAAGAATATGTTCAAAAAATTAAAGAGAGATTCTGTTCAATATTTGATTAAGTTTATTTATTGTATAAAAACTAAAAAGAAAAAGAAGAGAATCTTAAAAAATGATCATGGAACATTGAAAACTGATGAAGATAAAAATAAATTAAAAATTTTCTATCAATTACTACATTAACATTCAAATTAGATAATTTTTAATATTAAATGAGCACAATTATGGCACATCGATAAGTTGATGGAGAGATGTAATTTATTAATTAATCATGAAAGACATAGAAATTAAACTTAAAGATCTTCGTACACATGAATGAATTACAGTCTAATAAGAAATAAATATGAGGTTTTCAACCGTAATAGTTTTATTTAGGTCAAAACGTTTTTTTTAGCTTGTTCTTATTAATTGGATATATTTTATTTTACTATATATTCAGAAATATGGGAAATATTTGTACAAGTAAACAATCAAGTAACCTTGCTGCTGGTGTAAAAGTGCCAACTGGAAGTCAATACAACTTGGATGGGACAACGACAAACCCTGAAGAGTTAAAGTACTTCACTGCTGGAAAACAATATTAAAACAGTGGTGAGTACAATAAAGCTCACTAACTTTTTAATTTGGCCATCCAAGCTAATCCATATTCATCTATGTCTTACGTTGGAATTGGAAACTGCTTTTCTAAGCAAAACGATAATGTAAGAGCAATTGACAACTACACGAGAGCAGCTTCTATTGATCCTAATAATAAATTTGCTTATAATGGATTGGGGGCCATTTATTCAAGGCATGATCATAAACAGGCTACTATCAATTTCGATAAAGCTATTCAACTTGATCCTAATTTCGCTTATCCATATAACGGTCTTGGAACCATGTTTTATGAACAGAAAAAATATAGTTAAGCTACTTAACAATTTTAAAAGGCTGCCTCTCTCAGCACCAACCCTATTATTCAAGTCAATTTAGCATCTTGCTACATGAGAAGTGGCAATAGTTAAAAAGCAGTTCAAATATTGAAAAATGCATTAGGAACAGCTCAATCTCAGGGTTTTTCCCAAGCGAACAAATATTCCTTCCAACAAAGACTACAATAATTTAGCTTGGCAGCTCATGAATCTCAGGACCCAAGATATGTAAACTAAATAAAACAACTTATAGGACAAAATGTTTGATTAAATTTCTTAAATTATAAATCATTAATACATTATTATCAAATTCACTTTAGTATTTCATGGGCTTTAAGTTAATAAATGCTATATAGGCTCAGTATAGGATTTTTATTTTTTGCTTTTTTTTTACCAAACGCTTCTTTGGCTCTGACTCAGCTTTGATTAAACCTTTATCACTAAGGAGGAATTTCTTTTTTTTCTCAATTTCGAGTAAGCATTATAAAACTACTGATCTAAGTTGAGGTAAGTTTGTCTCTTGTTATCAAGAAGCTTCTCATAATTTTTTAACTATTTTTTTCGGTATCTCCATACTTTTCTGGACCCTATTTAGGAATTTGCATTGACAATCTTTTTAAAAAGCGAGAAATTCTACCCCATAATTTTATTATTTGATTCCCTCAAGGAGAATTAATTTTTCAACGATTGGGGATATCGGTAAGATTATTTTACATAGTCACTTTCTTTTTTAGTTATTTCAATTAATGACCTAACTAACTTTTTATTAGCAAGCTTTCTTTCTGCTTAAAAATTATGCTTTTGCTTACAATTTACATAACTTAAGAGAGACTATCTTTTGGGTGGCTCAGAATCATATAATGATTTTGCACATAATATTTTATTATAATGAGAAGTTCTATCTTTCAGATCGTTGAACAGCCAAGTTTTATTATTTTTTATTAATGGGTTGTTCATATAAATATTATAAATATTTATTTTTAAATCTTTATTGATTGATGAAGTAATTCAAGATTTCTTTGAACAACATATCATTTTTAACCATTTTTTAATATTTTAACTCGATATGATTAAAAAAATTATAATCGATATTGGCGCTATGAACGGTAAATCTGGAGCTTCCTATAAACTTCGGCCCAAGGAAAGAGTTAACATTTTTGACCGTTATAATCTTGAAGAGGAAGATATGGATGATGGTATAGATGAAGATTAGTATCGAAATAGTGTAGGAGCTGCTTACTTGAGACCTAGGAGAAACAGAAGAAGTAAAAGAGAATAACTTGAGAAGTAGTACTAAGTCGATATATCAGACGGAGAACTTAGTGAAAATGATATCTATGATGAGAATGCAATCGTGGATAGGCTGCCAGAGAACCCTTATGAGCTGTAGATGTTGTTGAAAAAAGTAAAGGATAGAATAAAGTTTTTTAAGGTGGAATTTTTAAGAGAAGAGTAATAAAAAAAAGGTAGAAAATCACATGTTGGGGGCAATTCTATTCCGATATGTGCAGACATAACCAATTTTAATTGGAACTTACTTATAAAAAGTCAGATGAGTTTTGGAATGAGGATGTTTGATGTCATTATGATGGATCCACCATGGAAATTAAGCACTTCTCAACCATCTAGAGGAGTTGCTATACAGTATAATAGTTTAAGTGACTAATAAATATAAAAAATACCAATAGAAAAATTACAACAAAATGGATTTTTACTAATTTGGACAATCAACGCTAAACTAGGCTTAACAGTGAAATTACTAAAGAAATGGAATTATAAAGTTGTTGATTCTCTTGCTTGGGTGAAAAGTACAGTCAATAATAAAATTGCTAAGGGACATGGATTTTATTTGCAACATGCTAAATAAACATGTATTATTGGAGTTAAAGGAAACCCAGTCAACTTCCAAGGAAGTGTTGAGAGCGACCTTATTTTTAGCTTAAGAAGAGGTCAAAGTCAAAAGCCGAGCTAGACTTATTAGCTTATATAAAGTCTCGTCCCCAATGGATTCTACTTGTAAATCTTTGGCCGTCGGAATAATCTAAGATAAAATTGGGTAACAATAGGAAATTAACTCTGATGATTTATTTTTGGATGAATTTTAAAAATAAAAATAAATAGAAATGAAATAAATAGTATATACTCTATCAGTAAAACATACTCAAAAGATTTCACTTTATCAATCCAATTCTGCAAGAATTTCATCAATCTGATAACTTAAATAGGTTGGAAAACTGATTTTTTTGCCACTGCTACTTCGACTTTTCATTTTCGAGCCTAGACTATTTTTTCTTTATTTTTTGTCCAGTCCCACATCATTCTTTTCCTCAGAGTCTATTTCTTGTTTTTTTTAACTCGTATTTACAATTTCTTTTTATTGTTAAGATATTACAATGATATTTTTTTTCTCTGACTCAGGGCATTTCTCATCCAAAACACTTTATCTTTTTACTTATTATACAATAGCAGAATTTTCATTACTTTTATCAGATAGCCTTGTATTCTTTGGTGGAGTTTAATCCATCGATTCTTTGTTACTATGACAACTCAAATTTTTTTCAAAGATTTTATTTTAAATTTGCTATTATTTTGAACTGGAAGGATTTATAAAAGTTTTTTTGTCTTCTCCAAAGAAATCTTTTTTATGTTTTATTTATATTTCAGGTTATTCTTTCTTTTAACCTTTATTTTAATTTTTGAATTCCTTATTTTATAATCTTTTGATCTATTTCTATAGCTATATTTCTTCTTCTTATTCTTCTTACTTCATTGACTTTTTCTAAAATTATTTTTCTACGTATATCTTTTACCCTAATATTCCAGTTTTTGTCTAGAGCATGATCTTATTGATAGTACTTTTAGGACTGTTTTTCGGACTGCTTTTTGGGCTGGTCACCGTGTTGAAATTTAAATTTGCAGATGGATTCATAGAGAAAAATGGATTAGAAAGAGAACTCTTATTTCCATATCTTTCTTTCTTAATCTGAATTCTAATTTATTGTTCTTAGCACTAGACAACTCCAATGTTTTTAAACTTTTTCGCTAGCTAATTCTATTAAGGGGCTCCTAGTTACGATTATTTTTTTTCGTATTCACCCGAAGTGGCCAATTTTATCATCGACTTGTAGTTTTAGCCTGAATCCTATTTTTCTAAGACTTCAGAACCTGAATTTTCTTCATCTTTAGACTCATCTGAGTCTAATGGTAATCCATACTATACAAAATGTTAGACATTCCCACAAATGATATCATTCCCATTAGGACTTAAGAGTTTTTCTTCTTCGCCATTCTTTTTATTCTCATTAAAACTAAAAAGCAATAATTTTTCGTCTTGCTCTTCATCTCCCCAAGTTTGCTGTCTAGGATTTTAGCAAATCAAAGAATTATATAGAGTTTATTTTTCTTTTATTTGCTCTTCGATTTATTCATATTTTAATCCCTTTTTTAGCTAAGCGAATAATTATTTTTGTTATTATCTTTGGCCTAACCTCGTCATTACTTGAAATATATGATATAACTGATTCTCATACTCGTAGTCCTGTGAGTTTATCCCTCGCAGGTGACTGATCATTGAAAGGAAAGAGGTTTTATCAGGAGTCAACAATATTTTTATTGTGTTTTAGTAATTGACTCTCAAGCTTTCTATAAGGAGATCTCGAACTAAATTATGAAGAATATTAGATTTGCCATTTTTTTGAATTTGAGCGAATAAAAATTATATAAACTCTGAGCTCATGATCTTTATGACAAACTAATGTTGACTGGGCTATAAAGTAAGTAAGACTGTACGAAGAAGTTTCAAAAACTAAATTATTGTGTATAAATTGCTGTGATTCAAATGCATCTGGACAGAGAGTGCAAGGACAATGTCTCTGATATTTTTTATTACATCAGAGCTCAGTTAAATAAAGATGATTTAGTTATTTTCGGTTTCTATTCCGAAATTACTGTTGTTGTTGCTGTCCAATTTTTTTTAATTCTCACTCGAATTTAGCTTTATACTGTTCGACAATCCTTTTTTGTATTGAGCTCCAAAATGAATATAAATTTAACAAATAATTAAAAGGTTCTTAAATATCTACTCCTCTGATTCAGTATAAGGTTTCGGATTTTCTACACGCTGACATAAAGCTTAAACTATAAATTCGACCCCATATTTTTAACTATATATGCCCTTTGTTAGTTTGATAAATTTAGTTTTGTCAAATCTGTCCTCCATTTTTTATAAGAGGGTGTTAAGCAAAACAATATAATTCTCTAATTTATTTAGTTTCAAGTCAATGTCGAGTTAAAGTGCATCTACTTTTGACATACTTTCAATAAAGTATTTAAAAATAGCAATTTTGTCTTCTTCGAAGAAAGAGTTTGAGTCTTCAATCTCCAACAATTTGATTAGCCATTCAACTATGGAGTTACTATAAAAGTGTTCAAACAGATTCATGCATAATTCTTTATTCTGCTTAAAGAGTTTGATCATCTAAATAACTTTCTGATTACTTGTTTCGGTTTTTGATAACAAATAGATGTATTGATTTTGTACATGTACCATAAAGGAGTCTAGCAGATAGGTTTCGGGTCGTGCAGTATCTTCATCACCTGCGTAACGAAGGGACAGTTAAAGTCAATATCTGGATCCATTACTTATTATGTTATAACGTTTTCATCTTGTTCTAGAGAGGAAGTAGGAAGTAAGTACTACGAAAATTATTCGCTAAGATTATTAAGAATTTCCAAAGCTTTGTAAGTGTGTTGGGTTGTTATCTAAGAAAGTTACTAGTGCTTGAAATAGGAGGGTCGAAGACAAATTTAAATTAAATCATGAAGAATGCTAGGATGGAGTACTAATCTATATCTAAATTAAGAAGTAACTTATGAGTAAATATTTCATTTTGTTTTCTGCATTATTCCACGATGTTTTAAATGCTTAACAATTTAGCTACATTGAGATTGGGATTTGAGAAAACTTCTTCTAAGTTAATGCCTTCGTGACTATTGTTGGGTGATTATTCCCACCTATTTTTAAATTATATTAACCTTTTTGGCATCTTTATTCACTCTTGGTTTGAATTATATTATTTATAACTCTTAATTTATTTCAAAATATTTTTCAGTATCCTCCAAACTGTTTTTCTTCCTTTCTCTCAATCACATTCTCTAATGAAACTTTTAATGAGTTTTTCAGACAAAAAGCAACGCTTTTTCGCCAAACTCTAACAATAATAAGAAAATGATAATATAAACATAAATAATTGATAATTAATAAAAAATTAGAAGCTGATTCATTTATTGATTCATTGATTTTCCTATGGAAATAATTTCAGTTAATAAACTTAAAAACTGGTTTAAATATTAAGAATTTATTTATTTTAAGTGAAAAATTGAATTTGAATTAATAATTTTTATTCATATGATCCAGCAAGATCCATTCAGGACCATTTAAATTCAAAGAAATTAGATTAACCAGCTTAAAGGAAGGCTTGAATAAACACTAGTTCTCTAAAATAAGTATAAAAAAGCTTTGAAGGAGATTTCATAAATCATTAAAGCTAATCGTCAGCTCAAAGAGGAACTTAAAAGATTGAGCAATCTAAAATTTTCTTAGGGTGATACCCAAAGCAAGATTAAGCAATAAGAGCTAGGAAAGGCATATGAAAAACTATTAAAAGAGAAAAATTAGATGTTAGGATAGAAATAGGCTATGGAGCTAGAGAATGAGAAATTAAAATATTCCATGGCTGCTCTTGAGGAAGCGGTTTCCAAGTTGAAAAATGAAAAAAATTCTTTGGCTCAGGAAAAATAAGGCTTGAAATTGAATTCAGGAACAAATGAAAAATTTAGATAAAAAGATTCAACTGGGTTGAAATAGAGAGAAAATGACCTGAAAAAGGCTGTGTAAAATTATGAAGAAAGAATCAACAACTTAACCAGGAACAACAGAAAGCTAGAAGATCAAGTTGCAGAGCTATAGAATAAAATGTATAGAACTGAAATCGAATATAAATAAAAGTTAAATTAGAAGGACTATTAAATAAAACTTGGCAAATTATAAACCAGAGAATAATTTCAAGGGCAAATAAGTTCTCTCAAAAAATAGATAGCTCAACTTAAAAGTTCAAATAATGAGCTGACGAATAGAGTTGCCTCCTATTCAAATGTTGAAATAAAATCTAATGGAGAAAATTAATATGAAGGGCAGCTCATATAAACTCTGAGAGATTTAAAAATGCAAATGGGACCTATGAGTGCTCAAATAGCTGAATTACAATAAAAAAATGAGTCTTAAAATTAACAGAATCAAAGAGAAAAAGCATCCTTACAGATAAAAGTGATTGAGTACTAAGCTTAAATTGAGAGAGTCAAATAGTCTTATAAAATATTATAACAAAGATTTATCAAGTAAACATAGAAGTCGAGAAAATGGGAAGATTGTTAAAGAACAATTAGAAAATTAGAATAGTAAAATAGAATGTTAGGAGGGAGAGTTATAGTGTTAGAGGCTAAAGAAGTTGCTCTGAGAAACAGATCAGGTGATTAGTTATAAGAGCGAGTTTTAGAATTCCAATCAAGAGTTGAGATGCTCTTAAATGACAAATAAACAATAGGCAGCATGAAAAATATCGGAATTCATCAGCTGATTGCTCTAAAAGCATACATAATGGAGTTGGATGGAAAATTGAAACAAGTAGTGAATTAGAATTAGTATGCAGTAAAAAAATACAAATCTTATAAATAAAAATGCACCCAGTTGATCCGATAGCTGAAACAACATGATATTGCAATCAATGCTTTAAAAGGAAAACTGCAGGGCTATGACAGATTAGTTGTCAAGCTACAAGGCGAACTATAGAGGGCTATAACAATAAATGATAATGAAATGAAGGCTATCAATGTCAAAATATCATAGTCTACTATTAACTCGATTTAGGTTTATAAAAAGAGATATTAG
>ERZ724506.927-NODE-927-length-10305-cov-7.915415_pt1 | contig 10305 bp, 4 predicted proteins | sample MGYA00376039_ERZ724506 | MGnify/ENA primary metagenome ERZ724506 (study PRJEB28724, sample SAMN07190887) | wastewater metagenome | isolation source: effluent of sewage treatment plant in Hong Hong | place: USA: Christiansburg, Virginia | collected 2016-03-01 ... | reverse complement strand
GATATTGGAGTTGATGATCGGCATTTAGCTTCAACTCTCTAATCTTGATATCCTAAGGAAGAGTGGATAGTTTTTTTCAAGAATGATTTTATCGTGTTAATTGCAGTCTCACATATTTGGATATTTTTTTTATACATCTTTGCGTCCCACACTGACTCTTAAAGGCCAAGATGAGGATTAAATTTGTTGAAGAATTATATATCAAGTCATTTTGACTTGTGACTCCTAATTCTTTATTGAAGATTCTATATGTTTTTATATCTATTTTGTTTATATAATATAAATTTTAACCCTATGTAAGTATAATTAATATTTACTATGTAAGTTTAGATTGTCCTAATAGCATAATAGTGTATAGGGATAAAAAATTTAATTTAAATACAAATAATCTCATTATAAAAAAGATTAATTTTTGTATCATAATATGCAATAAAAATCAATTCAGTTCCATGATGCGGTCAAAATCCATACAATAATTCTTGACTTACGGTTCTCCAAGTGCATTAAGTCCCTTATTTCAATACTAGCCAAAGAATCTAATTTGATAGTTTTTTTTAGCAAGATAATATTTATTAAAGCCTTCAAATTGGGTTGGCTGCATTTTTTTAGAACATGTTAGCATTAATATTCAATTTATGATCTGTTTATTTTTATTTTCTATACAAGGTTAGAAAAAGGTAAATTGATATACTTGAGCTACTTACATCCGACATCATTTTTCAATTATCTAATCATTTACTATATAAATATATTATTTATTAAATCTGAATGTAAGAATTGAGAATCTTTCTAATTAAAAAGTAAATTTAAATCATATACTCTTTGTGATATTTCTAGCAAAAGTTCTTCAAATTTATGGAAGCACTTTCTTAAATACTTAAAATCATAGATATTCATCCATTTTTGTATGATTATATCAGTATTTTTATTTTATTCTTGAGATAGGGGTTTATTGAGTAAAAATCCTTAGTTTATCATAAATGATTATAAGAATATGACTCATAATAGTATTTGCCCCATATTAGAGCACAAGCTCTAATTGACTTAAGCCTAGAATCATCCTGAGCAATTCTTTTTCGATGAAAAATTTCCAATTTATTCTTTTTGTAAATTCTAGAAACAAATACTATTGATTGAAAATTAATCTAAAGACGGACATAAATCTTGCTTATCAGTAATTTATATTAAAACTTTTTATTGAGATTTATCTATTTCGCTCCACTTACCATATTTACTTATATTCTATAATTCTCTATATATTCATTCTAAAATCAAGATTTATTAACTATATTCTGTATGTCTTAAACTCAAGAATTTTGTTGCTGGCACAATCTACCATCTCAAATCTCAAGGATGTAGGAACTGTAAATTACAAGTACTTTCGTGATCAGATTGTTCGAATACTATCATAGCTAAATCTTGTATGAATAAGAACTACTTAACATTTACAAAAAGATTTGCAAAACAAATATGCATTTCTCTGTCTGACAGGGAACCCTGCACTAGATAAAGAATAATAAAATCTTAAACTACCTGGATAAAAGTTTATTTATTGAACACCAGGGTTTAATACTAATGTTTCATAAGAGAAGTTGAAATAAATATATTAAAGCACTAAATTCTAAGGTTAGGCTGTTAAAGTATCATAAATTATCAATAAAATACCTTCTAGGACGAAATTGATTATCATTTTTCATTCATTTGGGACTTACATCTTGAATAGCTATCTTATTAGATACGGAGATGAGCGGATCTTTGGTCTAATAGACATGGTTGGCCTTCCTATAACATGGGTAACTAAAATAATACCCTCTCTAAAAAATCCCTTACTATTTCCAAGGATAAAGAGTTAGATTTTTAGAATAGTCATTAAAAATACATTTAAGCCTCAAAAGAACAAAATTATATCCATTTAAAAAACAAACATCATTCTTCACTGTTTTAAAAAATTCTTTTAGAAAACGAAATTGAAAAATTTATGCTAATATTTGAAACTATCTAGATATTAAAACTTTTTTTATTGGAAGAAAAGATGAAGAAATCATGAATATATTAATTATATCGAAAAATCAAATACGAGCATCATCGAACAATGCAACTAGATAAAAATTATCTAAATATTTACTAGAAAATAACTGATATTTCACATGGATGATATATCATACATAGGCTAGATGTATATTGTTAATAGAGGTAGTCTCGGAATTAATCATTAAAGTACCTTAAGATGCAATTCTAGTGTAAATGGTCTAGCTTAACAGTTATGATTAAGAAAAGAATGAGATTTTCTAATATTTACGAAATAACTTGGATAAAATTCTGGTAAAAAAATAATCATGAGCAAAACAAAATAAAAAAACTTAAATGATATCAAAGTAATGGAAGATTTATTCCTTTTAGAAGATAACAGCTTATATTGGCAATTTATATTTTTGGAAAATTATTTAAGATTAAAAAGTATGCGAACTTAGATTATAATTCAAAAAATACTATGAAAACTATCCTTCGTTACTTGCAGATCTTCAGAACACCTAGTTATTAGTAAGACAAACAGTAACGAAATCTAGTACCCTAGAATAATACGATGATGAGAGATAGCTCAGTTAGGATCATCATAAATGACATTTCTAATCTGACAGTTGGATGCTTGACTAAGAAAATCCTCACGAAAAATGGTATTTTCTGAATGTAAATTAAGAATCCAATTTCTTTGTGCCTGATACTTAAATAGTGCAGGCAATTTGAGTTTAATAAGCTCACAGATATAAATTTCGTATTATTATTAGAATTTAATGTATTTACTAGAAAATAGTTCGAGAAGATATTCAACCATTATCTTTCAGCATTAGAAAATGTATGCAAATTAATAAAGTATGATAAAAATAAAATAAATATATAAATGATAAAGAGATATTTAATAAAGTGCAGCTTTTCAGATTTAAACTCTTCCATATGCCATATGATAAGCGATTTCGATTTCGATTTCGATTTTGATTGTTTAATTAATAATTAATAATTATGTAATATTTATTTACCGCTTTTAACATAAATTTAAGTTTTATGCTCTCTAGAATAAAAACTAATTAAAATTTATGGACTAGCTTGGACAATATATCGAGTTTAATATGTAATAGAGCTAACTAGATGTAATATTTTTTATATGAAGACCACAATGAATTCTGAATCATAAAAAGCTCCCAAGAAAATCATAAAAAGCGAAATAATCCTCTAGCTCATATAGGAGAAGAATTTATAAAAGATTAGAAAGGAAAAAGACATGAATTAAAGGCTAAACATGATCAAAAATTTGGTGGATATATCTGATGAAAATGTATTAAGAAATTCATTAGCTAGAACAATTTACTCTATGAAAATAGAGCTCAGAGAAGAAAGACAATAGAAGCTAGGCATATATAAGGATAGTGAGAAGAATTATAAGTCATAACATCGAGAAGAAGATAAATAAATTATGAATTAAATAAAGAAAGAGATTAAAGATATAAAATAAAAATAGGAAAAAATTTAAAGACTGATTTCATTACTAAATGAATTATTCAATCATTTAAAAATGAAACAAATTTAATCGGAAGTTTCAACAGATATATTAATATAAAGAATGGAATAATACGGAATGAAGATTAATGAAATAAAAAGTTAATTTATTCCGATAAAAAATAGACTAGTAAATATTTATCGATTGTGTAACAAAAGAGAAATAAGGTCATAGATGAAATCTAACATTATCGGAATAATATATGTTTTATTCAAGAAGGGCTTAGTACAGAATTTAGGAGAAAATTGGGAAATAGATATCTTTGAATGTTATTACCACAAAAGTACCAAATAGGAATTAAAAATATAAAATGCCGAAGTTATCAATAAAATTTTGAAATAACAAAATTTCACTAGCCTGACTTCTCACATTGATCACAATTTTGAGCTCAGAGATACCTCAATATCATTTGAAGATTTAGTAAGCAAAATCATTCTATACATCAACGAAAGTCTATAAACAAAAAAGGAAATTGTTTGGGAAATCATCAAATAGAATGTCAGCGAATTAAAAAATAAATTTTTCAGGTCAAGGCTGACAGGTTCTAAATAATTTGGGTGGTGGCTTTTGGCCAAGGCAATTGAAGCTAGGTATGGAACGATGGGAAAAATTACATTGTACAAGATGTTAAACTTGGACGAAAAGGCTATTTAAAAAATGTAATAGCAGATTAATAAATAATTTTATTAATTTTATGACCTCTTTGATTAATCTCAGTGATTATATAAAAAATTCTTGAATTATTTTATTTATAAAATATATCAATCAAATTAACACTATAACTTTTTTCTGAGAATTATTGAATAATTGATCCATCTCTCCTCTTGAAATTATGATATTTAGTCAAAGATTTTAACTTTTCAAAGATTAAAATTCTTAAAAAGACTTCCAGACAGAAACTTAATTTATTCATGATATTTATTCATATAATTCTCAGTAATAATATGAAGTGGTAATTCCCACTGTCCAGGCTCAAGCTTGACACTTAGGTTATCGTTATAGTAACAAATCAGAATCCAGAATTTTGATCCATCGATGAATATAATTTATTAGTAATTTTTAACTATGATGTAAGATTTTTTATATATTTAAAACTATAATAAATTATAAATAAAGTGCGTTTGCTAAGGATAGCGTTACCCAAAACCCATAATATTACCCACTTCGGCTACAACTGGTTCGATACTTGTATAAAAACAAATCTAGATTTTAGCTCATAGGCTACTAGCTCACCAAAGTTCAAAGAAATTATATCGATCTCCTCAAGTTAATTCCCTATTCGGTAATTTTATTTGCCCCTTCGCTGAGTTTTCACTCCCGATAATCCTTTACTTATGGCCTTATGCAGTACCATCATTATACTTATTCGATACAGTCACAATAAAAGATTGTAGAAATTGAAAACACAAGAAAAAGCCCACAAAATATTATTTTAAAGATTGCTAACTTTCGATAATTATCAAAAGAGAATAATCATTCACTCATTATTATGACTAATTTAAAACAAAATTCTTTTAAGTTATCGATGAACTTAATGTGAAATTAAATTATAACAATTTTAGTTCTGATTAGTTAATGACTGTTTTGCAGTTTCTTCGTGAGATAATTTCTAAGGAACTACTATATTTAAGAAGTGTATTAATCTATTATTCACTGGCATCATATCCCGATGGCTTGTCTACAAATCCAATTAGATTTGTCTATTAGAAAGTATCAGGAGTTTATTCACCCCAGTAAGAGGATCCTTGGTGAATTATTTATAATTTTGCAATTTTCAGATTAAATTATTGGCCATTTGAAGCCCTAAAGCGAAAATATCTGCTTTATCAAATAAAAAAGAAGTTTAGATAAATAGCAAGATTTAGCATTTTAAAGATATGGAATGAATGATTTCCATATATACGACACTAAATATTTTGCCATAAGGTAACTACCCATTCAAGACTCAGGAATAATAATATTAGGCTCTGGTACAGTGCTATCTTTTAATTCCTATCACATGCTAATCAGGACTTAGTCCTATGATCATTTGATATACTTTATCAAAATATTTTATATCATTATCTTAATATTCCTAATAGTTTTTTATTGGGCAAAATTTTCTTATTATTACAATCACAAAAATATTCTATCTCTTCTATCTCAAGCTTTATTTCTAGATTTCGAAGTCGATCTAAGTGTTAAGTTTAGTTTTGATTTGTTATTTGTTTTTGACATCGTTTGATACATATTTTTGTTATACACGTTTCCATCGTAATGTCCGAACTAAGATGGAGATCGATATGCTCAATGTCCTGGATTATAATTTTTTATTGATTTCTGTTAGAACTCTTTCTTTATTAAAGAGTCTTTTTCCAAAGCCTTGGATTTTTGTACCCTTTATCTGAGAATGCATTTACTTAATTATAAGAGCAAGGTACTGGTCCTTCTTTTTCGAAATTATCAAAAAATTACTGAATTAAAAATATCTACAGAGGTCCTGGGGTTAAAAAAATGTAGCTCCAGTTCCTTTATGTTTAGTAACATGGTATTTTTCTCTTGGCGATAGAGCTTATGGGTTTAATATCTGTCAGCTCCTGGGTTATCATTTTGATTTTCAATACGCATTGAAATTAATCAATAAAATATTGATCAGAGATATAGAAGATAAAAGAGTAATTAATTTTTGATATTTATTCCCTATTATAATTTAAATCTATTTAAATTTGGTTATAATTCTTATAAAGATGCCCAAAGCTCCAAAATCAACCATATTTAAACATCCTCAATAAATCCAAGCAATATCTAAAGGTTATTATTAAGTACCATATATTTTACTCATAGAAAGGGTTAGAATAGATATATGATAAGAATTTTATGGATCTTCAATTCATGAAAATGTAAATCTAGGATACTTTATCTCTGCTCTTCATCTTCGAAATTAGGCCACTGTTGATTATTTGAGGAATGGCATATGGGTTTGGATCTAGTATAGCCTGGCTGCATTGTTGAAGTTTGCTACTCTCTTGAAAATTTGAAGAATGACCCACCAACTGACCTACTATACTGACCTACTATACTTCTGTAATTATAAATATGACTCAGATTGGAGTATGGAGGAAATCCAAGACATCCTTCTCAATAAAATTCAGATACTGCAATGCATATTGTAGCCAGATATGGAAATATAGATTTTCTCAAACTTCTTTTGGACTATTGACCTGACATCAATGGAGTCAATGACGAGAAAAAAACACTTTTAAGATGTGAAATATAAACAAAACAAAAAGCTGCCATCGAATTTCTTAAAAGTAAGAATGCAAAACTAAAAATAGAATGATTGAATTTTTTTTATTTATTTCAGTCAATGAACTCATTTAATAATTATTAAAAAAATATCAAAATTTATCGTTGATAACTGCTCTTTGTAGGACATTTTCTCTTCATAAGAAAGCGAGGATCGCTTTAGAGATGAACCAAAATACACAAGCTATTGGAAAATATTGAGTAAAACTCCAGATTAATTCACAAAGGTTTGACGCATTTTCTTCTAGGGTAACCATACTTGGAGCCTTTAACTTCAGAGATACTTTTAATTTATTTGTAGCCATGTTAGAAACTATGTTGCGGACTTCAAGAAGACTTTATAATTGGATTAAAAGATAGATGCTGTTGGAAAGTTATAATTAAATGAGAGAATTAATTTTAAATAGAGTGGGAGGATTGTTTAATGCATTCAATCCTGTTTTAATTTCCATGACCCCTGCCAGATTCAGATCAGCTAGATCATATCCTAATCCTTCTGTACACAATTCCATACCCATCTTGAACAGTATAAGTATACATTTCATAAAAGTTACCATAGATATTTTCTTCACTTTCTCACTTATTGGATTCATCCAATAACTGTAAATGTATGAGTCAGCTAGTTATCATTATTCTCATAACAAAGTTAGATTGGTTTATTATAACTTTTAAACCAATTAATATATGAATGAATTCGTTTGATATTGCTTTAATTTTTTATTAACAATGGCTCAGCTACCCTTGGATACGATATATAGGGATCTTAAATAGTAAGGACCCGATTTGTGCCCTTGCACCAAAATGGAAGTCCCTGACTCATAACCTATGAAAGATATAGATTGTTACATAGAAGTTATATCCAATAAAACCTAAGTTCGACCCATTAAATTCAAGCCTGCACTACCAACTAATTAAATAGCTGAAAAGCTGAGAAATGGTATTTAAATAATTTAAGGTTCTTTTACTGTAAGATTATAAAAATTTCTTAATATCTTTTCTCTAGAGAGATTCCAAAAATAAAAAATATTGAAAGTGTAATCAATAGAAATCCTTAAATTCTCATCGAACATAAGTATTTGTGGGAAAAGTTCAGAAATTAGATTATTATGTCGATTTGGATAATCTATGGGATATGGCAAATGCTCAAGCCAACAATACTTCAGAAAGATATTATAACTATTTCTTTTGCTTACTTTATGAATATTATGATTGAAGCTAACGATGCGTTTTCACCAATTTTTAGTATTTAAGTGGGAGAACTCTATGATATACTTGATGCTATATTTTAATACCCAAATTGGTAATAACTTTTTTGCTTGGTTAATCCAAGAAAAATTGTTGATATGAATGTGTTTATTTAAAAGTGTGATGAATAAAAAAACCTCGATTATTGCAATTATTCGATTTTATTTATTAATAGATATGAAATTAAATGAAGATTTAATCATTTTAGGATTATTGCACATAAGAAAGCTGCACCTATACCAATTATAGCTCCACTCAGGAATTTTCTCTAGGTCCTCAGTTACTAGTTGCGATTTCTCAGGTTATTGTTTTCATCTCTCAGTTCATCCATTCCTCTTTGTAATTGATTGATTCTTACACCTTGTTCATTCATTCCTCTTTGTAATCGATTGATTTCTGCACTTTGTCCATCTAATTTGATCATCAGCTAAAGTTTTTCTAGCAGATAAGCACTTATTTAATTTCTCAAATCTTATATTTATACTTCTTTCTTTTCACAATAATCTTTATATCCCTCAATTGTTTCTTCAAGGCTCTTGATTGTTAATTCTTACCCTTCAGTTTTAATCTTTAAAATGGCTACTTCAACTCGTAAATTTTTTAACTAAATATAGTCTGAAACCTAACTCGGAATGTCTGATGACATTGTGTCCTATAATTAATTAATTATATACTATTTCAGATAAATTTTAATAAAATTAAATCTACCTCGAATATTATCCTTATGAAATATTATCGATTGTTTCCCCTTCAATTTATGAACTCATTTAATAATTATGGAGAAGAAATTTATTGTCAAATTTAATTTCAAAATAACCTCTCAAATGAAATAAATTTTTTCAAATAAAAAAAGAATCATTGCTATATATATATGCCTATTTAAGAATAAAAAATTCTTCATTTGCTTCAAACATACTTAGTGTTTAACGCAAATTTCACAAACATTAATGTGGCCACATTAAATGTTAACGAACTTGGCTTTTCTCCCAAGATAAGGCCAATATTTTCTAACTATCATTTTTCCATGACTTTTTTATCTTCCATAAGCTCCTTCACGGACTTTTATAATTGCTTCAAACTCTTCTTGGACTATTAAGCCTATTTTTATGCACTGCTTGGCATACTTTATAAGAATTTTTATATTTCTTGGTCATCAGCTTCAACATAGAGTAAATGATTTATGATACTTCCATATATATCCCTTGCGTGTTTAGTGACTGTGATATAAGCTAATCCATCAATGTATTCAAGAGCATTGAGATTTTGACCTAATTTACTTCCAGCGACTTGGATACCCTTAATAATATCCTAATATTTTTGAGTCTTAAATACTAAAATTCTTCTTGAAGTCAATGAATATTAAGTTTAGTCATCATCCCGAGTGTCCCTTGACCACCAATAAATAGTTTTTTCAGATCATATCCTGTGTTATCTTTATGAATTTATTAAGTTAAATTTAAAATAGTTCAGTTGGGTAATACAACCTATAAACCAAGAATATGGAATCTAAAAGATCCATGCTTTAACATATAAATTCCACCTGCATTCGTAGAGGCATTTCCACCAAATTGGCATGATTCTTTTGCTCCTAAATCGAGTGGGACCTGACACCCATAACGAGAAAGGTATTTTATAGAACAACTTCAGCCTATACTGTAAGAACTGAACTCGTTTCATCAAACTTGATGAATTGTTAGAGATTTTTTGACCACAATTTAATCAAAAACAGAAACACTTATGACAACTTTGCATTGCAATATTAAAGTATTTTAGAAATTTGATTCATATTATTGGGAGTTAATGCTAGCTTGGCTGCCCCATTTTACATTTTGTTCCATGATTTGTTGTAGAATTATAGTTAAGTTGGAACACACTACTCAATTGATTTGCTTTTTTGTCAAGACATATTTTCATATTTTTCTACCTTTTTCTAATTCTACAGTGACTTAGATAGAATTGTTTCTTTTTATTTTATCATATTTTTTCTTGACTTTGCTAACTATATCAATACATATTTAAATGCATCGCATAGTTGTGGTTATTAATTTGATAATTATGTTAGCTAATCTAAGATAATTTTTCCTGGCAGTTGCTTTTCCGCTTCTTACAGCTACTTCAAGCATTGCTCATATTTCTCATTAAGTTATTTATATTTTAGCTTACTTTATGATGAATAAAAAAACCTCGATTATTGCAATTATTCGATTTTATTTATTAATAGA
>ERZ724506.926-NODE-926-length-10307-cov-3.651775_pt1 | contig 10307 bp, 6 predicted proteins | sample MGYA00376039_ERZ724506 | MGnify/ENA primary metagenome ERZ724506 (study PRJEB28724, sample SAMN07190887) | wastewater metagenome | isolation source: effluent of sewage treatment plant in Hong Hong | place: USA: Christiansburg, Virginia | collected 2016-03-01 ... | reverse complement strand
ATAAATGATAAAATATAATAAATATATATATTATTCAGTGATTTCGTGTCGGATAAATATATTGCAATAGTATAATTTTTTTTATTTTTTTATTCTTTCCAATAATTAAATAAATATTTATGTCATTTTACTATCTAATTTTTATACTTTTAATACCAATGTGCATATTATAACATTACTTATTTGTAGATGATTAGCGCTAAAAAAATGGCTTTCCGCGAGGAGATCCGAAGAAAGCAAATTGACGAGAAGTTTAAAAAGAGGAGAAAGTAGCTGCTCTAGTAAGAAAAATGCTCCAAGGTCATGTAGTAGGCTGAAGAGTTTATCCTGTAATTTCAAAGTATTGTTTTTAACTTGGGTCAGCTCTCAAACTAAAGTCATTACTACATCTTTCAAGGACTTTTAGATTTGAAAAGACTGATCCTGAAGAGGAAAAAGTACATTCCCACAATCATCGAATAAAGATATCAGATCATATAAATAATATCAGAGATATTGCATAAAGTTAATCGATCCTATGGGTAGCTGGCAAGTAAGCAATCAATATTCTAACTCATAATTGATATCTTTAGTATCCTCATGAACAACTATGATATAAATAGCGACCGCATATAAAAATCAAATTTCATCTCAGCCATAGTGCCTTACCTGGAATAGAAAATTGAAAATAAGAAAAGTATAGAAAAATTGTTAAACTTTCTGGGCAATGCAGTCAAAGAATCAGTCCGTCTGTCGATGATCTACAAGAATGAGAAAATAACAAAATTTGTTATTCAGATTTTAAAAACTAGTGATATTCATATCAAAGATGAGGCTATTCGTTAGTTCCTATTCTTTTTGAGGAACTATTTCGAAGTCGTAAATAATATCGATGAGCTTGAGCCTCATTAATTGGATATATGTATCGGGGCAAGCTATGGAACTATTCATCGTCTCAATTAGCTCGATATCTAAAAGAATTAGGACGAGTAGTTATTAGAAGATTCTCTCATAGTCTTTAAATAAATCATTAATTTTTAGTCTATCAAGCGGGATACTTCTTCTATAGATTTTTAACAGTTTATTCATATTTTAGAGACCAAAAATTTCCCTATCAATATCAAAAGATAAGCCTTGCACATTCTCGATACTGTCATCTATTCAGAGAATAGCGATGTGCTGGATGAGATCGTTCAAAAGAAGAAGATTTTTTAGAGAATTTGGGGAGTTTAGGATTCACTTAAATTTATTGTTATTAATATGCTGGCCAATACAGCTTTAGAAATAGATTACAAAAAAGAAGTTAGAATTTTTCTCCCCCGGATAAAACTGTAGATGAATTTTTTTCCCCTCAATAAATTTATCTGTCGATTTATATTAAATTATTTTTCTTCTCAGTAGTTTAAGGTGGATGGGATTCTTGAGTAATCGCTCATCAAAGAACTATGGAATTGCACGAATGACAATAGAGAAGTAATTGGATTATAGGCTAAAATATGGCTAAATTTATGTAAACGCCAGGAAGTAGGACGTCCACCTCTCAGAATTCTTCAAGCAATCGATATTCCTGAAGTCTAAGAATTGTTATAATTTTTAGATGAGGGTAATTAAGACTCTAATATGTTGCCCTGAGGGAGATTTTGATATAATTTTTATTAAATATATAAATTTTATGTTTATCAATCTTACTCTTAAGAACTTTACTCATTATCTTATTCGAATCCGGGAAGAGTGACTCCTGTTTGACTTCCAGATCCTGTTGGCACTTTATCATAGTTTTACTATGGTAACTCAATACTAATGGACTCCAGAAACAAAGTTGATATTGTATAGATGACAAATTCAGTAATTTTTCTTAAAGGTAGGCTTAGCCAATGATGATGTTCCTTCAATGCCTCACATATTATAATAGCTGCAAAACAAAATAAAGTCAGAGTTCCCAACTTCTTGAAATTCTTATTTCTCCCGAAGATTAAATAGATAATAAGCACAGAGATTAAGCATTCAGTCATTTTTTCTTACAAGTAAATACTAAAAATCAGAGACACTGCCAAAACCAAAAATGTTAATAGTCTTGATATTAGTGCTTTAGAGTAGAAAAACCCTACGATTAAAGAGTTGACACACTTGAGGGCGAAAGCTAATTGAAATTTGGTGGAAAATATCACCAACACGGAGATGAAAATCGAGAAAATGAAGCCAGTTTTAAACTCTCCGACTTTGTATCTAAATAACAATAAGAAGAAAAAGGAAAAGCCCATAGAGCAATAAGACATTATCTCACCAAAATACAGGGTCAGATCATTAGATTCCAAAGAAGAGAATGAATAGAGAGTATTTTAAACATTGGTGGACTATTTGATTTGGAATAAGGCAATCATTTAAATGTCATTATCAACTTCGAATTTGGACACGGCATTTTGAGAGATTTACATTTGCAGTAAATAAATGACTTACTTAATTGGTTGAATTGACTAAAATTTGATGTCGTCTGCGCTTTTCATGGGGTTTTAATATTACACAAATTGTAAAAGTTCTTCACACAGAAGAATTCCTTCCTTAGGAACAATCATCACCTTAAACTTGTTCACAGAATCTTTGATGAAGATGCTGCTCTCTTCTGCGATACTCAATTGGCTTCTTTATATGCAAGAGATACATAGTGATGGATGCGCATCAGATTCGAGACATTTGTACCTGGCAATTTCTGTTGTGCTGACGAGATCTTGCTGAACAAAGAGATAATAAGAAATGATTATAATCAGACTGAGAGCTACAATGGCAGAGCTCTGAGTAAATTTTGACATTTAAATATTTAATATTTATACTTTAATATCCAATTTTAATTATTTTTTATTAGTCTTTTTATTAAAATATCAAATATACTCTATTGATTCTTCGTACGGCATAACGAAGACTTATTTGCTTAACCCATCTAAGCCCTTGCCGCCGAGGACAACGATTTAGTCATTGACTACAGTGAGAGCATGAGAACAGCGATAAGGAGCCTTCTACCCTACAATTTTTATCCATTCTAGTTTACTTAAATGCAAAAAATAAATTGAATTCAATATGGATGGCTTCATTTCATCGTTTCTTCCCCCATGAATTATCAGATATTCCTTATGGCGAATCATCCGAGAATTTCGTCGGGCAAACGGGCCAGATCCTGCTACTTTTAGCTATTAGATCACTATTGCTGGCTGGCCCAACCTCATGATGTAAATGTCCGAATACAGTTCAGCATTTTAATCTTATCCACCAAAAATATAGATACCCTCCTATCTAATGCACTAATCTTTTTGAGTGATGGGCTCATTATCATAGATACTATAAATAGACCTCTCATGGAAAATAGAGAGGGTTTGGTGTTTAGCGAATCCTAACTTCGCCAACCTTTCGGGCATTTTTTGAATAGTTAGTTGGTTCCAGTACTTTTTTTCATAGTTATAATTCATAAAATCGTTGAATAGCTTATTATTTTTGTCCACTCCTCCAGAAATGATAAGAAACTTCCCATAAATGCACTGACTATGAAATGCTCGAAATGGAACCTTCGTCTCATTAAATTCTTCTAATTCAAAGGTGAATGATTTTATGTTGATGATCCTTAAGCAGTTCGTTATCATACTAAATCCTTGTTGGAAATAGTCATAACCACCAAAGCAGAATACTCTTTTATTCTAAATTACACTTGGGTCTGTTTCTCCAAAACATTTGATATCTTTTATCTCAGGCAATTCTTTCCATTTTTATTCTATTACATTATACAAAGCAGCTGGACTTTTCTTTCTGCCCCCAACAAAAAATATTTACTATTTTATGGCGAAAGCTATGGAATCGTAATCAATGTATGGCTTCCAACAATGTAAGTTGTGCTCATAAACTTTGAAATTTAGAGCTAAAGTAATTTTCTTTACATTTTTCGATTTTTTATGGAATTTTTCTTTAATTTTTATTTATTTTTTCATAAGGGCAGGAGTCAGTTACTTTATCCTCTTGGCCATCAGATTTCTTTCCTCAATAATTTTCAGGTCAATTGATTTTTGTATTTTTTCGTGCGCAGCTTTGTTGAATAATATTTAGGCCTTTACAAATGACTTGAGTTGGGTTGAATGAGATCTCATCATTTTGAGCTCTTCAATTATTTACTATTTTTAGTTTTTATTGATGGACTTGAATGAGGTGAACCCTGGTGAAGTTAATTGCTTGGGAAACTGAATGAAAGACCGTATTGCAATACTCTTTTCATTTTAGTCATCGGGATTGTTATTTTTTCTCACATGCTACTTTGGATCCAGCCTTTCTAAAAATATTTTCTTCGTTTCCATTAACTCTTACTTGTTGTGAAATAGTTTCGAATATGTTCCTGTGGGTTGAATCTTGGGCAAACTATTGCTCCTATTAGGTTTATTAAATGTATTATCCATATTATATTTATTTAAACTATAAAATATTGCATCTATTTTCTATACTTCAATGGATATTGACAAATATTTGACTCTGAGTCTTTAGTTTCATTTCTTTCCTCCTTTTTTTGCGTCTTTTACTTCCTTTTTGGCTTCCATTCTCTCGAAAAATGTATCTGGATCATTCCAATTTGGATTGGCTTCTTTCAAAATAGTTTGCTACCATTAATCGACTGCATTCACCACTCTTTTTTACTCTGCTATTTATTCCTGCTTCACTCTCACATCCCAGTTCGGCTTTGTAAAGACAGGGACATTTTTATTCTTCTATTATTATTTTTGTTTTTCCGAGATAGGTCTAAACGTGGACCCAGGGATCAAGCCCCCAGGGTGGTAAAAATTAGGTGCATACTCTGGATATTTATAAGACTTATCCCCCAAGGATGAAGTACCTATATAATTTCGTTGGTCTTCATATGAAGGAATTCTAGTTTTTTTCTGCATAACATTCTCTACATGATATTAAACCTGACTTAATCCATTTGCATTGGTAAAGCTTTTAATCCCCCTGTTTTTAAATTAAGCTTCTGTTTCGGTGCCCCCAATAACATGAGATCGCTAAGGCCTTCCCCTTTATTTCTGCTGGCCGAGCTCGAGATACTTCTTTCCGCGGAGATCAATTTAATTCTTGGAAAGTTCATAATGCTGCGGGAATATTTTCGAGTGAGGTTTGAATGCATATTACGAGCTATTTTTATTTTCGAACGTTCTTATGCCGCATGCACCAATTGTTGATAGTGCAGGCTACATGTTTGAGTTGAGTTGATTTTATGGCCCCATATGTTTCCTCCCTCCAGAAAATCTCTGTGGTTTATGACCTTTCCATTAATATTGTTACATTTTTCTTATAATAATAATTTCATAAACAATCAAGAACGCAATATCTAAAATATTTGGCACTTGACTTCTCTTTGATTTAAAAACTCAATCAGAATCTCATTGGGCACTTTTTTTATTTACTTTATTTATTATAGCTTTTTCTATATATTTTCTTGCTCACTATTCTATTCTGTTTGGTTATAAATTGGGTTTTTTTGGACATTCACGAATTTATATGGAGAAACATAAGATCTTTTCTCAGGGATACTGATAGCTTTATTTTGTTTGATTGACATCTTGATGTTTTTAAGGCGGTCTTCTAACTTAGCGTTTACATTTGCTAATTCGGATATCTTTGTTTCAAGATTGCCGATATCAAAGAAAGCTTATTTATTTTAGTTTTACAGTTTCCTCTCTTCTTACTCCAGCTTCTTTAGCTTTTCAGTCAGTTCTCTCCAATGCATTTCTAATTTTAGTCTTTCACTTTATTTTTCTTGTTTCCTTTTGATTATCATAGACTCAATGGTCTACGGCGATGTTAACTTTTTAAGCACACTGATTTATTCTTTTAGTTGGTTGGCTCTTTACTAAAGTTATTTGATCAAAGCATTTTATCTTTGGTTGAACGTTCTCTCAAAGTTTTCGTGAGAATTATCTATAAAGAAATCTATTTCCTCATACAATTTCTGATAGTCAAGATGAACCTGAGCCTCTGTTATCATGGAAGGAAATGCAAAAAAGAACTATAATAAATAATAATAGCTCAGAATATGAGCTGAGAACACTATTAAAAATTATGTAATAATAAATAAATATTGAGAGCAAAGCAAAATATGCAGGGAGGAGTCCATATCAATGTTGACGAATGTTCATCAGAGTATATCAAGCAGGACTAGAAGATATCAAATACTTCTTATAATGAAGACCAGGACAAAAGATAAGCAGATTAACGAGTCTATGCTCAACTCAAAAATTAAATGAATAATTTACGCGAGTAGAATGCTCGGCTAATGGAATAATTAAGGCTGGAAAAGGAAAATAGACAGATTTAGACCAGTAAGAACATCTTGTTGGCGTAATAAATAAAAAATAGAACCAATTAGTATTAAAAAATTAAGATTTTGTATCAATAAAAATGTGAGGGAATTGAAAAATAAAGGTTAAACAACTCTGCTGGACAATAACCAAATTTGCACCTGAAGTTAGAGTAATACAGAAGTTAACTATAAAAATAAATAAAATAAAAACGAAAAAGAGATGAGAAAATTAGTGAATTACTTGATGCATTAGGGAAGGTTAAGCTATAAAATATTCATCTTCTTGGACTCAAGGAAGAAATATTAGCTTTGAATAAAAGAGTTGCTTAATTGACAGCTCGAAATCGAATTTTGTAGGGAAAAGCCATAGGAAAGACTGAAGCAGTACGACATCTTTGGGAAATTAAGTAAATTTAGTATAATAATATTATTTACTTGCTTAATAAATATAGAAATTGATAGATTTGCAATTATGATTAATGATTAGAATATAATTTCAAATATCATCACTATCCATGGCAGCATGGTAATGCACCATTTCTCCATATTCCTTTATCCACACCCTGTATACTTAAATCACAGCCTGAGCATCTAAAGCTGCGTAATGTGCCTGATTCTTTCGAAGAGGTCTTCTTTTCCAATTTGTCAGTGTTTGATCTTTGCACAGTTATTTCCCCAGCACTTCTTTACATATATGCGCTAAACTACTATATTTCGCCTTCTAGTTCAGTCCTTTGTATACTTTGCAGATATCTATTAAATTTTTTATCCGTATCTCTATGCCCTTCTTCAGCCCAAATCCTATTAAAATACCTTCCATATCGTTTGTAAAAGAATGTCCTATAATTTTCTTATTTTCGAAGCACTACATGAACACCTCTGTAATTTTTTTATTATTGTTTGATTTAAATCCATCAAAAAGATATATTTTTTTCCCAGTCGACACTTGTATCAGCGCAGCTTCATCGACTTTCTAGAATTTTGTCTGTCCTACGATTGATTCGGTATCGATTCCTAAATATTCAGCAGACTCGATGTCTTTCAGGACGTCATCTAAATTGTTCGATTATTGGTCAACCCATATTACATCTTTCTAGTCGATGTCGAAATCGGAGAGGCTGATGTACTTTTTTATATCAGGCGGACCAAAGCAATCATTGCTCATTAATGGGTTCGCAATTATTTCTTACTTGGTTTACTATTTCAAAAATTCCTTCGATTATTATTTTTGTAAGTACTACCAAAGTGGATGCCTCGACCATATAGACCTCGCCTAATTTAGTTGATATATACTTCTGCGAATTTCTTTTTGTAGATCAAATCCTCAATAATACATGCGAGAGCTTATGGAAACTATTAAAATATTTATTCAGCGTACTCCCAACCATGCTTAGTTAAAAAATGCCTGGCTGTATTTTTATAAAGCCTTTATCCCAGAGCAGGATAGTTTTTGGGATCTAGTTTCAGCCTTTTCACGTAATCAGCTGCTTTCGAAGCATCTTTTTTGTTACTCATCCTAGCCATCAGTTTCTCGATATTCTATTTATTTTGGCCCACACCCAGAAACTTGATAAATTCCAGGCAATTGTTATACTTTTTCTTATTAAGCATAGACTGGATAAATTAATCGATTCTGGATAAAGAAAGAGTTACTCTTCTTGGCAGATTTTCTTTTGCAAATCAAATGCGTCGAAATATGTTTATAGAACATCTAGATTGATCTCTTTCCATCGTTTTTAGTACTCGGCTCGATTGGATTCGAGGGTTTTTTTCCCCAGTGTATCTTCTCCCTCTAGGATGAGCTTTATGGTGGATATATAACCCCTCATAAAATTTCTAGGACATTTCATATCGTAAAGCATTTTGGTCGTTTTTATTACATCAGAAGAGAGTGCTTGTGCATTTGTGGGACTTTGCTCGATAAACTTACGGAACTGATTCTTCACCATATTGAAGGATGGATCTAAACCCTAATTCCATTATATAATGAGCTGAATAACTTATCGAGTGCATTTATTGGGCTACAAGACTACATAAGGATTATTATTACAGATATTTTGAAATACTTCGACAGGGATATCGGTGGAATCCATTTGTGGTTTATTATAATTATTTACTAATCATTAACAATTTTATATTTCTTTCATATTTTTATTCGCTTTTATATCATCTTCTTTTAAACCTCTAGTATCTCTGGGCTGCGGACATGTTCTACTCTGCTAGCTTTTGCTTATTCTTCTATTTCGTTTTCTTTTTTAACATGTATGCCATAGCTCCTTCTCTGCTCACTCCCCATTGATTCATAATTTTTCTGATCTATTCCTATTTTTTCTATTTTCTACTAGGTCCGTCCTCTAGTCTCTCGCTAAAACTTGATGAGTTTTATTCCACATAGTTGTCAATCAACAGGTTCACTCCTGCTTTATTTTTTTATTCTCTCTTATGTACTCCACTGTTATTTTCTTTGTTTTTGCCCGCCCTGAGTTAGTCCTGTTTCTTGATCATTTCGAATAATTCGGGCCTTATAATATACTAGTTGAAGTCCAAATCCTCTGGAAGCTCGAAATTAAACTCAGGCACCTCCATGTATCAAAATCGTATTCATCCAAGTCAATATCCTATAAATCTGATTCATCGTTCTTATTCTTTTTCAGCTTAGCCATCGCTTTTAAATATCTCTTCCTCAATTTGTAGCATCTCCAATTCTTCTGGATTATTATTGCAGCTTTCTATGCACTCATTCTTTCAAGAGGTAAGTGAAAAATACTTATCGCTCTCTTTACTTTACTCTATATCACAAATCTCTCAATATATTTTAACAGTTGAATTAAATTATTTCGATTTTCCTTAAAATATTTCCTTCTTTTCTGAATTCGATATTACTTTTCAATGAAAAGACCTCTAATTTTATGAAGTGACCCTCTAAACCCATATTAAAATTTATCATGCTCATAAAACAATGATTTTGTTGCATGTAAAATTTTTACTTGTGAGTTATTGCTAAGAAATTTAACAATTTAAATTAAATCTTCTGCCTTTGTGACTGATTTGTGCCTGAAAAAAACATCAGACTCGGAAAACTTAATCTTCTTATCTTCCATTTTAGACATTCCTTAATTCTGCTTGATCATGAAATTAATTTTTTTATGGATCTGCTGTAAAATTGTGCTCTATGTTTTAAAGATCTGCTTTTTCCCTAAGTAGTTGTCATATACTCCTTCATAATATTTTTTTATTCCTATATCAAAGGGCGCTTGGTTTAATATATGCAGCTTGTTCATGTTTCGATAGATGATATGCTCATAGAGCTCTCTAACTTTCTCCCTCAGGTCCATAAAGTATTCATTCTTATCATATTTCAATGTTTCTAAGTTCTTACTGAACCTAATGAAAGAGAATACCACACAAAAACCCGACAGCTTGTTGTCATCAAAGTTAAGGACTTTCAAATTCGGAAAGTATAACAGGCTTTGAGATTAAGTTTCTATTTTATTGTGATCGAGGTAAAGTTACTCAAGGGATGGCAAAAACATATTGGGAAAGGTCTACAATGAATTTCCACTTGCAATCAATTTATTTAAGAATATGAATGTAAAATTTGGATAGAATTAGTTGAGACGATTGCTGGAAATGTTGAGGTGTCTGAGGAGTATGCATTACTCAATTCCTTTTAGATTTTTAATGTAATTGTTATGAGCATCTATTTATTATAAATAATGCAATTTTTTGAGTCCCCCCAGTTCGTGCAGATTATTATTATTGATCCTCAGCCTTTTCAGGTAGAGATTAGGCGACAGATCGATAATTTCTTGGATTTTATTGTGGGAAGCATAAAGTATTTATAATGAACCTCCTAACAATTCGATACTATTTATTTAGTTATGCTCAATGTTAAGCATTCGCAGCCATTTCAATTCCTTCAAACTGGCAATGTTCTTAATTTTATTATGGCTCAAATTTAATTGAATTATTTTTTGGCAACTTTATATTGAATTAATGTTTG